>JAEEGF011654289.1_pt1 | contig 16799 bp, 13 predicted proteins | sample 9134171 | NCBI WGS metagenome assembly JAEEGF01 (sample SAMN16246542, study PRJNA631951) | gut metagenome | biome: gut microbiome; feature: rumen; material: AP-attached | host: Bos | place: Iran: Karaj | collected 2018-10 | reverse complement strand
GCATCTAGCGGCCAATCTTCATTCTACAGACAACAGAATCATACTCGGAATTGGGGTGTCAGCCCAGAGCGTAGATGATTTACTTGCTTGATGTTGCAAAGATAGTAACTATTCCTCTAATTCCAAAGGCCCTCGGCTTGCCGAGGGCTATTTGTTATTCGGGACTTCATTTTGGGCCCTGCAAAATTCGTTACTCGGAAATGAAAAGAAAAACAAGTTTTCCTTTTGCATTTCGCTCGACTTTTCGTAACTTTGCACGCAAAATGAAAAAACACAATGAACGAAACAATTTACTTTGAGCATACAGAAGCAAGGATTTTCTCTTTTCAGCAAGGCAACGTCAGCGAGTTTCACGTCATGGTGCGCGTACAGCATCCACTGCTTTCCTTTCAGCAACAGCTCGATGCGGTGCTCGACACTTACCAGCAGATGATGGGCGACAGGCTGAAGGGGGCCATCGCAGTGTTCAAACGCTATTTCCTCAGCGATGCCGCCAACCAGGCCGACAGCATCCTCGCAGCCGACACCAGCGACTGCGCAAAGAGCCTCATACAGCAGGCACCCCTCGACGGAACGAAAATAGCGCTATGGGCCTATCTCATGACAGGCATCACAACACGCATCACCGACGGAGGACTCTTCGAGGTGAAGAAAGCGGCAGCTGGCGATGCTGCATTAAGGCACCTGTGGAACGCATCGGCTCATAACCTTGCAGCTAACTCAGAGTATCAGACGCGGCTGCTCTTCAACGAGTATGTCGTGCAGCTCATGCAGGAGGGATGCACCTTGGCGGCCAACTGCATACGCACCTGGCTCTTTGTCAACGACATCGACTTAAACTATGGAGGGGTGGTAAGGGCGCGCAACCAGGTGTTCTTTACGCAAGGGCTGACGCACGACACACATTTCATAGCTTCCACAGGCATAGGCGGAAGGGCACAGGATCCATGCGTGCTCACACAGATGGACAACTACGCCATTGCTGGCATCACACCAGAACAGATACACTACCTCTATGCCTCAACCCACCTCAACCGCACCAGCGACTATGGCGTGTCGTTCGAGCGAGGCACCTACATAGACTACGGCGACCGACGACACGTCTTCATCTCAGGGACGGCCAGCATCGACAATAAGGGACAGATAGTGCATGCGGGCAATGTGGTGAACCAGACGTTCCGCATGTGGGAGAACGTGGAAGCCCTGCTGCGCGAGGCGGGATGCACCTACGACGATGTGGCTCACATGATTGTCTATCTGCGCGACCCGGCCGACTATGCCGTGGTGAGCCGACTCTACGACGAGCGGTTCCCCAACAAGCCTCGCGTCATCGTCAATGCTCCCGTCTGCCGGTCGGGATGGCTCGTGGAGATGGAGTGCATGGCGGTAAAGGCGCAGAGCGATGAGCGGTTCCCGGCTTTCTGACAAAACTATGGAGACAAACGGCAGGCGTTGGGCCATGCTGAGCGGCAGCGGGCTGAAAGTGCTGGCGATGGGCACCATGCTCATCGACCATCTGGCGGCTTTCTACTGGTGGTATGACCCGCAGTTCTTCCAGCCTCTCTTCTCCATAGGGCACAGGCACATCACGCTCTATTTCATTTTGCGCATGGTGGGGCGGCTGGCCTTCCCCATATTCTGCTTCCTCATCGTCGAGGGCTTCTTGCATACTCACGACCGCAGAAAGTATGGGCGCAACCTGCTGCTCTTCGCTTTCATCTCAGAGATACCGTGGAACCTGGTGCATACCGGCACATGGCAATATAATGGGCAGAACGTGATGTTCACGCTCTGCCTCGGGTTTCTTGGACTATGTGCCATGGAGTATTTCCGCAACGACATCCGCCGGATGGGCTTCACACTGATAGGGCTGCTGGCTGTCGCGGTGTTGTTGCGAGCCGACTATGGCTGCGTGGGTTATGGCTTTATTCTCTTGCTCTACTCATTGCGCCACAACAGGCTGCTGCAAGCGGTCATTGGCAGCTGTGCGCTGAGCGGTCAATGGATAGCCGGACTGGCGTTTGTTCCCATCAACATGTATAACGGGCACCGTGGATTCATACAAGGCCCTGTTGCCAAGTATGCCTTCTACCTCTTCTATCCAGTCCACCTCTTTCTCATCTACCTGCTGCAGACCACTTTGTAGCGGTTCAACGCTGTGACGATCCTTGCTGCTGGGGCATCTGCGGACGTGGGCCACGGCCCCAGCTGCGCATCATGTGACGGAAGAAGCGTTCCTCCACCTGCAGGATGTCATAGACGCGCGAGGCGGGCAGCTGCTCCAGAAAGCGCAGGTGGTAGGCCTGCTGTATGCGCTTCAGCTCAAGGTCTATCTCGTCGCGCTCCTTGATGACCTTCAGGCAGCCTTGCTCGTCGGCAGGCTTCACCCGGGCCAGATTGCGCTGACGCTCGAAGATGGCACGCTGCTTTTCCTGCATCTCCTTGTAGATGGGGAAGAAGATGGCGGCCTCCTGCGGAGTGAGGTGGGCTTCTTTCTTGAAATAGTCTTCCAGCTGTGCTTGAAACTGCTCTGGCGAGAAGCGCCGGCCCTGGCCCTGCCCTTGTCTGTGACCCTGACCGAAGCCCTGGCCGAAGCCCTGGCCGAAGCCTTGTGAACTGGCACTCAGAGTGAGCATCAGCGCCATGCAGAAAAAGAATAGTCTCTTCATTGTTACTTCTTGATTATCATTCTAACTTATCTTTCGGAAGTAAAAGAGGAAGTGAAATATGAAGTAAAAGAGGAGCCATTGTCCTATTTTAACTTCCATGAGCGCAGCGAATTAACTTCTATTTTTACTTCCTATTTTACTTCCGAAACTTGAGATTCTAATAATACATGTCGGCCATGAGGCAGGCATAGATTTCCTGATTGTCAATCATGGCGTAGTCGGCCTCCTCGTCGATGTAAGTGTCGCTGTAGTAGCCGTTGTCCGCTTGGGTGTTGACGGCTATCTGCTGTGATGCTGCCTGCGGTGCGGCCACCTCGCTCCTGTCGTTGAAGGCGAGGGCGGCAATGAACACGCCGACGCAGATGCAGGCGGCAGCGTAAAGCCAAGGCCGCAGACGCTTCATCACTGCCACACGGGCAGGCTTGCGCACAGGAGGCTCCTCGTTGACAAGAGGAGTCATGGCTGCCGTTGGAATCTTGTCCATGACCTGCTGTGTGAGCTGCTCGAAGTAGCCCTCAGGCACGGTAAAGGGATTGTGGCTCCCCATTCTGTTTCTCAGATACTGCTCTTCGTTCATCATAGTTTGTTTCGTTTTGCATCTTAGACGGTTAGTATAGGGCAGGGTTTAATCGTGGCGATGAAAAAATTCTGTAATTTTTTTCACTGCTATGTGATAGGACGCTTTCAGCCCGCCTTCACTGGTGCCCAGCACCTTGCTGATGTCGCTGTATTTCATCTCATCGTAATAGCGCATCTGGAACACGGTGCGTTGCACATCGGGGAGGGCGGCAATGGCTTCCTGCAGCTGTGCCTCTGTCTCATCGCCGTCGAAATACTTGTCGGCCATGAGGCGGTTGGCCAGGCCGAGCGTGGTGTCGTCGGCACTCAGGGTCTGCCGTTTCTTCTGACGCCGAGTGAAGTCGAGGGCTTCATTGATGGCAATGCGGGTGAGCCAGGTGATGAGTTTCGAGTCTCCCTTGAAGGTGGCGAGCGAGCTCCATGCCTTGATGAGTGCGTTCTGCAGCACGTCGTCGGCGTCCTCATGTATCAGCACAATACGGCGCACCTGCCAGTAGAGCTGCTCGCTGTACTGACACACCATTGCCTCAAATGCCTTGCGCTGCGTGGCAGGGTTTCTCAGCAGGTCAATGAGTTGCTGGTCGTCGTAATTCAATCTCTGAGGAAGGGCTTGATGGCCTGCAGGAGGGTCTTGTCATAGTCGTAGGGGTCGCCCCACACTTCCAGCTCTCCTGTCTGTGGGTTAGGATATTCCGTAAAATAATTAATGTTGACCGGCACTGCGGGCTCCACCTCGGTGTTGCTGACAAGGCGTATGGCGCCGCTATGGGTGCGCCTGTACTCACGTCCCTGTTCGGTCTCTGGCTGCTTGTCCATCGACAGGCGTATCTTGTCGAGGAACCACGGGTCGGCATTGGGAAGCACGAAGCAGGCCATGTCCATAGGGCGCTGCAGGCGGATGCATCCGTGAGAGACGGTGCGACGGGCATTGTTGAAGGCACTTGGCGAAGAGGTGTCGTGGAGATAGACGGCAAACTTGTTGGGGAAGCGGAAGATGATGCGCCCCAAGGAGTTGCCGGCGCCGCTGCGCTGCCGCACGGCATAGCGCCCGCTGGCCAACTCGGCACGTGAGAGGTTGGCAGGGTTGACGCGGCCACGGGGGCCTACCACATAGTAGTTGCGGCGGGCAAAATAGGCGGAGTCGCCGGCATGTCCGCTCACCTCACCGCGTATGATGCTCTGAGGGATGCCCCATTCGGGATTGACCTCGATGCGATTGATCTCGCTGGTGAGCAGCGGTGACTTCGTGGAGGGCTTGCCGCAGCAGATGCGCATGTTGATGATGCTGTCGGGGGCTATGGCCCACACTTGCTGGGCGGCTACGTTGACAAAGATGCGGCGGCTGGCCTGCTCGGGATGCTTCTTGTCTCGCCAGCGCAGACGCTCCATGTTGCACAGTGTGCGATGGCGGGCGTCGGCAGTGCTGTCCTTGGTCAGCTGTTCCTTCAGCAGCTGGTAGGCAGGATCCTGCGGCTCGATGGAGTCGAGGAAGCTGAGCATCGTCTGCTTGTCGGTGAGCTGGCTGAGGGCATAATGAATAAAAGCGCTGTCAGCCTGGTCGATGTCGATGTCGTAGTTTTTCTCGCCGAAGAGCTGCCGGGGCTTGGTGAATCCGAAACGCTGCCCTACGGCATAGCGCAGATAAGCCTTGGTGAGGTGATACTCGGCCTGTGCCATGGCCTGCGGTGCGTTCTGCGCCGAGTCTTTCTGGTGCATCACGGCCAGCGCAGAGTCGATGTCGGAGAGGAGGAAGTACGCTTCCTTGAAACCCATGACCTGTGCCTGGCTGTGCATCAGACTGTCTAATGCGTCGGCCATCGGCATGTCGGTCGGTGAGCCCATCCACAGCCATGCGGTGTTGTCGGCGGCATCGGCGTAATACTGATGACACATGCGGTCAGCATAGCCATTGGCTGGCTGCGTGCTGACGATATCGGCCAACAGCCTGTGCGCCTCTTCGCTGTTCTGCTGGTAGAATTGCTCCAGCCTCTGGGCGGCTATCTCTTCTGCTGTCGGTTGTGCAGACTTTCCCTGGCAGGCTGAAATGTTGAGGGCAATGGTGACTGCGGCTGCAATGGCTAACGCACGGTAACCTTGCGCGCCACTTTGCCTACTTTCAGAATGTAGCACCCTTTGGGAAGATTAAGTTCTATACGCTGTGCGGGACCCTCTATCCTGTAGGTAGCCACTGCACGTCCCGTCAGCGACACCACTTCGAGTGTCATTCCAGCGGCTCCCTGAACGTTGACGGTGTTGCCGTCGACGCTGAGTTGAGGCATCTGCTCGTCTATCTGCTCGGCCACGCCCAGTTCCATCACCATGTTGGCAGCTTTGGCAGGAACAGCCATCGTCAGCATAGATGCACAGACAATAATGAGTAAATTCTTTTTATTCATGCACGAAAATTTTGTAATTACAGCGCAAAAATAGTGCTTTTTTCCCGAACCGCCAAAAAAAAACGGCAAAAAATGCCGTTCAGACGTCAATAATGTCCATTTCGTTGGTGAGGAAGGTACTGGGAAAGACGTTTCTGGCCTCGTTGAGCAGTATGCTCTCGTCATGATAGCGTGCGCTGTAGTGTCCCAAGAGCAGTTTCCCCACCTGTGCGTCACGGGCCACTGTGGCAGCCTGCTCGGCTGTGGAGTGATAGTATTTCTCGGCGCCGTCCTTCTTGTCGTTGGCGTAAGTGCTCTCGTGGTAGAGGGTGTTCACTCCCTGCACGATGTGGTGCAGCTGCGGCATGTAGCGTGTGTCTGAGCAGTAGGCATAGCTGCGTGTTGCATCGGGCGGTGTGACGAGCTGCTCGTGGGGAATGAGGGTGCCGTCGGGCAAGGTATAGCCTTGGCCAGCCTTGATGTTGTTGATTTGTGCTGTGGGTATGCCGTACATGTCGATCATGTCGCGTCGGATATGTGGCAGGGTGGGCTTTTCCCGGAAGAGGTAGCCTGCGCAGGGAATGCGGTGGTCCAAGGGGATGGTCTCCACTGTCAATGAGCGGTCTTCATAGGCCACCTCCTGCTTTGTAGTGTCCACGGCATGAAACTCTACTGCGAAGCCGATGTCGTAATTGAAGAACAGCTGCAGCTGGGCTTTCAGCATGTGCTCCAGTTCGGCAGGTGCGTGAACGTGCAGTGTGGCGGTGCGCCCTAACAGTCCGAAGGTACTTATGAGCCCGATGAGTCCGAAGCAGTGGTCGCCGTGTATGTGCGATATAAATATGTGTCCAATCCTGTCGAATGGCAGTGATGAGCGCCTGAGCTGCACCTGTGCTCCCTCTCCGCAGTCCACCATGAAGAGTTTGCCGCGGCATTCTACTACTTGCATAGACGAGAAGTGCTTGATGGTAGGCAGTGCGCTGCCGCATCCGAGTATGTGTATACGAAATGGTTCCATGTTTTAGGAGTTTTTGGGAGTTAAAGGAGTTCTTTTTGGAGTTAAAGGAGTTAAAGGAGTTGAGTTTTGGAGTAAAAGGAGTAAAAGGAGTTAAAGGAGTTAAAGGAGTTAAAGACAATAGCGATGCTGCGGCCTTCAACTCAGAAACAAAGGCCTTTCTATGGAGAGACATTTGTCTTTAACTCCTTTAACTCCTTTAACTCCTTCACAAGACTTGAGAAAGATGAATCAGATAAGCTCAAAGATACCTGTTGGCATGGTTCGCTTGAGCACGTCAAGCTGGATGTCCTTTCCCGTTACGATGCCATAGCTGCGCAGGGTGGCTTCTACTGTTTTGCGAGCCAGCTCTGGGTGGTTGTTCTCTTCCGAGAGGTGGCAAAGGAAGACGTGCCGCAGGTTTTCGCTCATGTGCTGTGCGATGGCCTCAGCACAGTCGTTGTTGCTGAGATGTCCTGTTCCGCTGGAGATACGTTCTTTGAGGTGAGCCGGATAGGGCCCTGCCATGAGCATCTCGCGGTCGTGGTTGGCCTCTAAGACAAGATAGTTTGCCTTGTTGATAAAGTCTCCCATCTGCTCTGTGATGTGCCCTGCGTCGGTGATGATGCAGCATGTCACTCCTTCTGCCTCCACCATATAACCCACGTTGTCGCTGCTGTCGTGGGGCACCATGAAGGGGGTGACGTTGAAATCTCCGATGTCGATGGATTGGTTGCACTCTATGAGTCGGCGGTCGGCTGCGTCTACCTTTCTTGATACGCAGTAGTTGCGGTCGATGCCTTGGTGCACTGTGCTTGTGGCATATACGGGGAGGTGTAGTTCGTGGCTGATGCTTCCCACGCACTTGATATGGTCAGCGTGGTCGTGTGTGATGAAGAGTTGGTGTACTTGTGTGAGGCTCAGTCCATAGTCTCTGAAATGTTTCTTCAGTGTGCGAATGCCCACTCCGGCATCAATCATCAGTCCGTCGCTGCCAGTGTAGAGGAAATAGCAATTCCCGCTGCTTCCGCTGCCAAAGGATATGAATCTCAGCATTGCTTCTGTTCTATTTTACTTCTGTTATGTAGGTGCAAAGATACTAAAAAAGATTCGAGCTTAGAGTTTTGGCTACTGAGATTTATAGATAGTTAACTATATGAGTGTTTGCTTTAACTCTCAGTCATCCTAAAAAAAGCTGCGCACCATGATTGATGCGCAGCTTATCAATAGCGGTTGAAGTGTCAGTGTTTACTCGCTCTTCTCCATCTGAGCCTTCAGCTGTGCGAGCACGTCGAGGTCGCCGAGCGATGTGGAGGCGGCGACGTTCTCAATCTTCGGAGCGTCGTCCTTCTTGGCCACGCGGGGAGCAGCAGCCTTGCGGGCAGCACGCTCTTCCTTGCGCTTCTCGTCCTCGAAGGTGCGGCTGTGGCTGAGGATGATGCGCTTGCTGTCCTTGTTGAACTCGATGACCTTAAAGGGCAGGGTCTCGCCAAGCTGTGCCTGCGAGCCGTCTTCCTTGACGAGGTGCTTCGGTGTAGCAAAGCCTTCAACATTCTCCTCGAGTGCTACCACGGCACCCTTCTCGAGCATCTCTGTAATCTTACCCTCGTGCACGCTTCCAACGCTGTACTTGCTCTCGAAGGCATCCCAAGGATTCTCCTCGAGCTGCTTGTGGCCGAGGCTGAGGCGACGGTTCTCCTTGTCGATGTCGAGCACGACGACGTCGATGGGCTCGCCCACCTTGGTGAACTCTGAGGGGTGCTTGACCTTCTTGGTCCAGCTGAGGTCGCTGATGTGAATCAGACCGTCGACACCTTCCTCCAGCTCTACGAAGACGCCGAAGTTGGTGAAGTTACGCACCTTGGCATTGTGCTTCGAACCGACGGGATACTTCACGTCGATAGCCTCCCATGGGTCTTCCTTCAGCTGCTTGATGCCGAGTGACATCTTGCGCTCGTCGCGGTCGAGGGTCAGGATGACAGCCTCCACCTCGTCGCCCACCTTGAGGAACTCCTGAGCGCTGCGCAGGTGCTGGCTCCATGACATCTCGCTGACGTGGATGAGACCTTCAACGCCGGGCTGCACTTCGACGAATGCGCCGTAGTCGGCGATGACAACAACCTTGCCGTGGACGTGGTCGCCCACCTTGAGATTGGGGTCGAGAGCATCCCAAGGATGCGGAGTGAGCTGCTTGAGACCGAGGGCGATGCGTTTCTTCTCCTCGTCGAAGTCGAGGATGACGACATTGATCTTCTGGTCGAGTGACACAACCTTGTTGGGGTCGTCGACGCGGCCCCAGCTGAGGTCGGTGATGTGGACGAGTCCGTCGACACCGCCGAGGTCGATGAAGACGCCGTATTTGGTGATGTTCTTGACCGTGCCTTCCAGAATCTGGCCTTTCTCCAGCTTGGAGATGATCTCCTGCTTCTGGGCCTCGAGCTCCTGCTCGATGAGTGCCTTGTGGCTGACGACGACGTTGCGGAACTCCTGGTTGATCTTGACAATCTTGAACTCCATGGTCTTTCCAACGAACTGGTCGTAGTCGCGTATGGGATGAACGTCAATCTGCGAGCCTGGCAGGAAGGCTTCGATGCCGAACACGTCGACAATCATGCCACCCTTTGTGCGGCACTTGATGAATCCCTGAACGATTTCCTCCTTGTCGAGTGCTTCGTTGACGCGATCCCAAGCCATGCTGAGGCGAGCCTTCTTGTGCGAAAGCAGCAGCTGACCCTTCTTGTCCTCGGCGCTCTCTACGTAGACCTCTACGACGTCGCCCTCTTTGAGGTCGGGGTTGTAGCGGAACTCAGTGGCGGGGATGATGCCGTCGCTCTTGTAGCCAATGTTGACGACGACCTCTTTCTTGTCGACGCTGATGACCTTACCCTCTACAACCTGATGGTCGGCCACCTTGTTCAGTGTCTCATCGTAGGCCTTGTCGAGTTCTTCCTTGCTGACGTTGGCCACGGTGCCGTTTTCAAACTCGTCCCAGTTAAAGTCCTGGAGCGGCTGAACGTTCTTTGTTAATTCTGACATTTTCTCATTGCCCCTCTCGGGGCATAAGGCCTGACCAGACGCCATCAGACCTGTTGTTTTTAAGGGTTATACATAGCGGAGGCCCGCGTCTGTAAAGGCCTCCTGCCCACGTATGTGAGGCTAAGAGGGTGCAAAGGTAGTCATTATTTTTCTTTTTCTTTCCTGATTGTTATTATTGAAAGAGGAGTTTAAGAAAGTTTAACTTAGTGAGCGGGGGCTTTTGGGCTTTTGGGGAGGGCCGCTTTGCTTTTTGCGGCTGCGGCCTCTCAGGCCGCTCAATTGACGAAAATTTTATTCGCGGTGGCGGCCTCCCAGGCCGGGCAATTGACGAAAATTTTTATTCGCGGTGGCGGCCTCCCAGGCCGGGCAATTGACGAAAATTTTTATTCGCGGTGGCGGCCTATCAGGCCGCTCAATTGACGAAAATTTTTATTCGCGGTGGCGGCCTCCCAGGCCGGGCAATTGACGAAAATTTTTATTCGCGGTGGGGAGCGGCGGGCACGGGCTTTTTAGGGAGGCTGTTTATTCGGCGAGGGTGAAGCGGCAGGATGTTGTGATGCTGGCCGAGGAGTTGCCGATGAGCGCCTCGAAGACGCCGGGCTTTGCTGTCCACTGGCCTGCCTGGTCGTCGTAGAAGCTGAGGGCACTCCTGTCGATAGTGAGGGTGACCTGCTGCGTCTCTCCCGGCTGCAGGAAGACCTTGCGGAAGGCCTTGAGCTCCTTGACGGGCCGCTCTACCCTGGGCTGAAGCTCATGGATGTAGAGCTGCACAGTCTCTGCCCCGGCCACCGTGCCAGTATTCTTGACTGGGACGTGGAACGTGAAGAGTGAAGAATGGGCTGACGCCTCCACGGTGGCCTTTCCTATTTCAAAAGTGGTATAGCTCAGACCGTAACCAAAGGGGAAGAGTGGCTGGGCTGATGGACGCTTTGCTGATTTACGCTTTGCCATTTCCCTGTCAATCCACCGATAGCCCACGAAGAGCCCTTCCTTATACTCCTCATCTATGATTTGATGGTCGGGACGCCATGTGCCGGGATAGGTGTTGAGGGCGTGTGCGCCACACTGGTCGAGGGAGGCATACCATGTGAAAGGCAGCTTACCAGAGGGGTTCACGTCGCCAAAGAGCACTGAGGCGATGGCCTCGCCTGCCTCTGAGCCGATGAACCATGCCTGTAGGACGGCCGGCACGCGGCTGAGCCAGGGCAGTGCGGCACAGTTGCCGGAGATGTTGACGAAGATGAGGCGCGGGTTGACCTTGAGTATGGCCTCTATGACCTCGTTCTGTGCGTAGGGCAGGTCGTAGCTCTGACGGTCGTGTCCCTCGCTGTCCTGATAGCCAGCCTTGTTGAGTCCTCCGAAGAAGATGACGACATCGGCCACCTTGGCCTTGCTGACAGCCTCGGCTGTGAGCTCTGCCTGCGACCGCGGCTCATAGAGCGAGCGCCCCACCGACACGCCGTCGAAGGTCTGCACGGTGTCGCCGACATAGCCACGGGCGAAGTCGAGCCTCACCCCCTGCCCCTCTCCGACTGGGGAGGGGAGTAAATAGTCATGGCCGGTGATAGCACGCGAAATGCCATCTAAAGGTAGGATTTCGTGCTGTGCCTTGAGCGAAGAGGAGCCTCCGCCCACGGTCATCATCTTGATGGCGTTCTCGCCGACGACGAGGATGGAAGCCCCCCCTACTGCCCCCGAGGGGGCTTCATTTGTTTTGCGGGCTTCATGCAACGATTTCAACCTCTCTTCCGTCAGCGGCAACAGAGGTAATGATTCCCCCTCGGGGGAAGAAAGGGGGGCTTCATTTTTTAATAAGACGATGCCTTCCTGCGCTATCTTCAGCGCGGCGGCATAGTGTTCGTCGGAGCAGAGGAATCCGAAGGGCTTGGCGGGCTGCATGGTGGTGCGATAGAAGAGTCGCAGCACACGGCGAACCTTCTCGTCGAGTTCCTTCGTGGTGTACTTGCCCTCACGTATGAGCCGTTTGTAGGCCTCTGCCATGTGATAGCTGTCGTAGGCATTGGTGCGCCCCATGGTGAGTCCGTCGGTCCATGTTCCGAACTCGAGGTCGAGTCCGTTGGTGATGGCCTGCTCGGTGTCGTGGCATCCGCCCCAGTCGCTGATGACCACTCCGTCGAAGCCCCAGTCGTGCTTGAGGATCTTGTTGAGCAGGATGCTATTGTGACAGTTGTGTTGGTTATTATAAAGATTGTAGGCTCCCATGATGCTCCATGCCTTTCCCTCGGTGACAGCAGCGCGGAAGGCGGGCAGGTAGATCTCGTGCAGTGCGCGGTCGCTGACGATGACGTTGACCTGATGGCGGTACTCCTCGTCGTTGTTCAGGCAGTAGTGCTTGACGCAGGCTGCCACGCCCTTCGACTGCAGCCCCTGCACATAAGGTACGACCATGCGCGATGCCAAGTAGGGGTCTTCGCCCATGTACTCGAAGTTGCGTCCGCCCAGTGGTGTGCGGAAGATGTTGACGCCGGGGCCGAGGATGACACTCTTCTTCCGATAGAGTGCTTCCTCGCCGAGGCTCTCGCCATAGAGTCGGGCCATGTCAGGATTCCACGTGGCAGCAAGACAGGTGAGAGCGGGGAAGGCCACGCACGAGTCGTTGGTCTGTCCGGCCTGCACCCACTCGTCCCAGAGCACGTCGGGGCGCACGCCGTGAGGGCCGTCGTCGGTCCAGAGGTCGGGGAAGCCGAGACGCTTCACGCCAGGTGAGGAGAACTTCGACTGGGCATGAATGACGGCAATCTTCTCGTCGAGCGTCATGCGGCTTAAGGCATCGTTGATGCGCTGCTCCACGGGTTTCGACTCATCGAGATAGACGGGCAAGGTCTGGGCATTCATGGGGCTGAATGAAAAAGCGCCCATGAACAGAAGGCTTATCATCAAGGATTTTCTCATGTTTTTCTTGTTTTTGCGGGTGCGGCCTCTCAGGCCGCTCAAATGACGAAAATTTTTATGAGCATCGGGGAGCTCGCGGCCGCTCAAATGACGAAAATTTTTATGAGCATCGGGAGCTCGCCTGAGATTGGGGGGGCGCGCCTCTGAGATTGGGGTGCGGCCTCTCAGGCCGCTCAAATGACGAAAATTTAGATTCGGACGTAAAGATCCCTCCCTTCCCTGCCACGAGGGAAGGGAGGGGACACAGCGAAATTACTTCTTCTGAAATACGCGGACATAGTCCACTTCCATCACGGCGGGGAGGGCACTCTCGTCTACGCCCTGCGCTCCGCCCCAGTCACCGCCCCATGCGAGGTTGAAGATGACATAGAAGGGATCGTCGTAGGGCCAGTCGTCGCGGCCCTTGCCACGATTGTCGTAGCTGAGTTGTACCTTGCCGTCGACATAGGTAGTGATGTTCTCGTGGGTCCACTTGATGGCGTAGGTGTGGAACTCGTCCTCAGCACCCTGGCAGAGCATCTCGTGAGTCACCTGTGTGCCGTTGCTATGCACATGGGCGTTGGCATGCAGGCTGGACGAGACATAGTTGGGATGATAGCCCACCTCCTCCATGATGTCAATCTCGCCGTCGGCCGGCCACGAGCGGAAGTTCACAGGCATCATCCAGAAGGCAGGCCATGTGCCCTTGCCCTTCGGCAGCTTGATGCTGGCCTCAATGTAGCCATACTTCCAGCCCTCCTTCACCTTGGCATAGACGCGTCCGGAATAGACCTTGCCGTTCTCCTTCAGGGCCGTGATGCGCAGCTTGCCGCCACGCACCTCGGTGACGAGGTTGCCCTCCGGTGTCTTGTGGTTGACATAGTTCTGCAGCTCGTGGTTCACCCAGCCGCTGCCCTTCACCTCGTGTGTCCAGTCGTCGCCGTTCAGCTCTGAGCCTTTGTCGAACTCATCCTGCCAGACGAGGGTATAGCCTTCCGGAGCGTTGTAGGCCGACTGTGCTGCAGCCTCCTGTGTGACGCTGATGCTCTTGCGTGCCGCGCCCGACATGACGGTGACGGTGCCAGTGCGGACACTGGTCGTCGGATTAGCAGGAACCGTGACCTTGAGCGTGCCCGCCTGGGCTACCGTGTTGTTGGCATCCACCGTGATGAAGTCCTGGTCGGCGTATGCTCCCCATTCCTTGCCTGTGGTGGTGATGTTGAGGGTATAGGTGTTGCCTCCTGCCGGTACCGCGATGCTTTCCTGCGACACGGTGATGGTCACTGCTGCAGGCTGCTCGTCGTTGTCATCGCTCCCACCGCAGTCCGTGAGGGCTACGGCGAGAGAGAGCAATAATGTATATAACATGAATCGTTTCATTTACTGGGCTTTTTCAAAGATAATGTCACTGATGACGATGTTCGTGCCGATGGGCGTGCCTCCGAAGTCGAAGAAGAGCGAGAGGGCATGTGCATCGTTCTGGCTGAGGGTGACGCCGCTCATCTTGTAGACGAATGGCTCGTCTGCCTTGACTTCGTGGCGGTCGGCAAAGTAGAAGTTGCCGTCATGCTTGGTGCCGTCGGCATCGTCGGTCTCGGTGAGCTTGATGGTCACGCCCGGACAGTCGTTGTCGGCCAGGATGGTGCACGAGAAGTTGTAGGCATCGGCCTGTGCTGCAGAGAGCGTGGTGTTGATGGGGAACTGTCCCTGCCACTGGCTGCCGCCCATGCCCTCGGGGATGGTGAGGCTCCACTTGTTACCCTCATGATTCCACACCGGGTCGCCTATCTGGCTCCAGCCGTCGGTGGCAAACCACGGGGTGACGCTGATGAAGGCGCTGCCTTCGTCGACGGCTTTCCACAGGTTGTTGGCATCGTCGTAGTTGATGCTGACGGCCTCTTCGAAGTAGATCTTGCTGATCTTGATGTTGGTGCCGATGGGTGAGCCGCCGAAGTCGAAGAAGAGCGACAGGGCGTGGGCATCGTTCTTAGGCAGTGATACGCCTTCGGCCTTGTAGATGAACGGTACATCGGCCTTGATGTCGTGACGGTCGGCAAAGAAGAAGTTGTCATCATGCTTGGTTCCGTCAGCATCGTCGGTCTCCGTGAGTTTGATGGTCACGCCATTGCAATCCTGATCGGCTTCGAGAACAAGGTAGAAGTTGTACTTCTTACTCATGCTGGCCGTCAGCTTAGTGTTGATGGGGAATTGTCCCTGCCACTGGCTGCCGCCCATGCCCTCGGGGATGGTGAGCGTCCACTCGCTGTTCTCGTGCTTCCAGGTGGGATCGCCAATCTGGCCCCAGCCGTTGTCGGCAAACCATGGTGTGACGCTGATGAAGGCATCGCCACTCTCAACGGCTGCCCAGAGGTTAGTCGGCGAAGCCACATCCCAGTCCATCTCAGGCGTATCAGGGGTGACGGGATCCACGTTGGGAAGCACGGTGCCATCGTCGTTGGCATGGTCTTTCAGCACGATATTCGACACATTGACAGTAGTACCAGTCTGGCAACCACCAAAGTCGAGCACAAGCATTACCTTGGGCATGTCGATGCCAGGCATGTCGCTCTTCCAGAAGATGTAGTCCTCGTTGGCCTTAAGGTCGATGCGGTCGGTGAAGTAGAACACGCCGTCGTCGCCGTCGAGCACCAGCTTCACGGTGGCACCGTTCAGGTCCTTGTCGCTGTTCAGCACGGCCGAGAAGTCGTAGTTGGTAGCAGCGTTGGTGGTCAGGTCGGTGTGGAATTTCACCTGTGCCTGCCACTGGTCGGTTGTGGCCTCGGGCAGCGTGATGGTGTAGTCGTTGCCATCATCCTTGAAGCCTGGGTCGGCAATCTGGCTCCAGCCGGGAGCATACCAGAACTCCATAGTCGGCGTGATGTCCTTCCATAAGTTGAAATTGCTGTTGGCATCGAAGCCCGTGAACTCCTTCTCGCCCTCCTCAGAGGTCAGGATGAAGCGCCAGGCAATAGAGCCGTCGGGAGCATCGTAGACGAGCACCAACTTCTTGGCTGTCAGCGTCTCAATGCGGAACTTCGGATTCGCATACTGGCTGTCAGAGCTTATATAGGGGAACAGCGTGTTGGAAGCCAACTGGATATAGGTCTGCGAGGTGACGTTACCTTCAGAATCCTTCCAATCGTAGACCTCAAAACTCCAGGACGAAGTCTGGTTGCCGAGAGCAATGTCCACGTCGGCCTCATCGTTCTTGGTGCCCCATTTGTCTACACCCTTGTTTACGTATGTCATACCGTCTTCACCGGCATTGTAGGTGTAGGTGCCACCCTTGCGAGTATCGGCAGTGAAGGTGATGCGGTCGTCGTAGACGCCGAAGGCCTTCTTGTCGTCAGGCTGTGCCGACCACCAGCCTGTGCCGTCGCCGCCGGCAGGACCGCAGGCCATGTGAGCCACTTCCTTGTTGGCTATGCGCCATTCTTTGCCAGTTATGCGGCGGAAATCGGCTGAATAGTCAATCTTGGTCTCGTTGAAGGTATAGGTCTTCTTTACGCCCGCCTGGCTGATGCCGTTACGGTTGCCCAGCTTCAGCTCTACGGTGTGGGTACCAGCCTCGCTGTTCTTGTAACCCACCTCGTTCAGCGTGGAGTAGGAAGTGCCGTCGAGAATCCAGATGGGATAGGTACCTGCCTGCGGGTTGTAGGTGGCTACCATCTGGTTGGTCTCCTGGTCAACGCTGATGCTGAAGTCAACGTCGCTTACAGTGGGGAGACCATTGGGGTCTGCGCCTGAAAATTCATCAGGCGAGCAGGCGGTCATCGCTGCGGCAAGGCCGCAGTACAGCAAACCTGCGCGGAATAGGTTATATGTCTTTGTTTTCATAATTCGTGAAATTCGTTTAATTCGTAGTCAAGAAAAATCAATAGTTGTTCTGCTTCAGTGTGGGGTCAGCGTCGAGCTCAGACTGAGCCAGAGGGATGTGCTTCTTGCTGGGTGTCCAGCTGTTGGTACGATAGCCGTAGCTGTCGGGCACGAGTACGGTCGAGGCCTTCTGTGTGGCTCCGGCAATACCTTCAGCACGTACAAGGTCGAAATAGCGCTTACCCTCGCCACAGAACTCCAGGTGACGCTCGGTGAAGATGTCATCGATGGTGACGTTGCCCAGAGCTGCCAGTCCGGCACGGGCACGGACCTCGTTCACATAACCTGTTGCCTCAGCGGCACTGCCACCCGTCTGGAGTAGCAGCTCGGCAGCATTGAGCAGGGTCTCGGCATAGCGGTAGATACGCTTGTTGTTAT
>JAEEGF011978981.1_pt1 | contig 16800 bp, 12 predicted proteins | sample 9134171 | NCBI WGS metagenome assembly JAEEGF01 (sample SAMN16246542, study PRJNA631951) | gut metagenome | biome: gut microbiome; feature: rumen; material: AP-attached | host: Bos | place: Iran: Karaj | collected 2018-10 | reverse complement strand
CACCTGTCACGAAAAAGAACACGACATCTCCGGATAAAAACACTGGCTCAAAGACAACAGCCTCTAAACCGACCTCCCCAAAAAGCAGCCGAACCACCTCCGGAGTGCGCAGCCGCAGCAGCGTCATTCCGGCACACCCCCGCACAAATCGGGGATTGTAACACGATGTGGTTGTCGTTTGCCGAGAAACAGCCGCAAAAGCTGCCGTCAAGGTAAAGTACTGTTCCGCTGTCTCAAATCGCCCTTTTCCGCCAGTCGGCCTTCCATATATATAGGAAAGAGATGGCACCCATGATGATATCATAGAACCACTCGGCGGTCCAGACACTGCTGATGGGGGAAGTTTTTGTCATAAGATAGACGTAGGCGATGTATAAGATGAGTACGCCGAACTCCAGTGCCATTGCTGCAGAGGTGTTGCCTGTACCGGACACCGCCTCGAAATAAATCATACTTACAGCCCCAAAGATGGTGGCGAGACATATAACATAAATTGAAGGGATGGAAGCATTTACCAAATTCATATCATCGGTGTAGATACGCAATATCAAGTCTGGGAGAATTGCCGTGGCTACTGCCAAAACCAAGGAGCAGAAAAAGGCGTTTTTTACCACTTTCGCAAGCATTGCCATCACCTCGTCCCCCTTTCCCTCTCCGATGATGCGGCTTGTGAGCGTGTTGGCCGTGGCGGCGAAGGCAAAGACCGGAATGATGAGAATCATATAGGTGCTGCGCACCACCGACGAAACACCTATGGCCGTCTCGCCCATCTTTTCAATCAGGATGAAAAAGACAAACCATGCACCGAAAGAGAAGAGCCGCTGGATCATACATGGAAAAGCAACCTTCAGGATGCTACCCATCAACGCGGGCTGGAGCCTGTGCCTGCGGAACATACCATATTCCTCATGAGGAATGGTGAAAAAGGTATATATCCAGAAAAAGCAGAAGGCCGCGAATTCCGCCATCAGCGAAGCCAGTGCCGCACCGCCGATGCCCATACCGGACAAACCAAAATGTCCGAAAATCAGACACCAGTCAAGGAAAATGTTGACCACTGCCATAAGCAGCGTGGAATAGGTGATGACTTTGGTGTTGCTGATGCCCACATAAAACGAACGGAACAAAAAGTTGAACACTACGAATATAATTCCGAATCGTCTTATATTCAAATATTCAATAGATGAATTGCAGATATTTTCGGATTCGATGATAATCCGCATCAACCCTTCGCTGAAAAAAAGGAGGATGCCCAGCAGCAGGATACCCAGCAACAGGACAAAAAAAAGGCCATGTGTGAAGATTACCCCAATCTGCTTCAGGTTGCCTTCACCGAACCGGCGGGCGATAAATATCTGTATCCCCACCGCAAAACCCATAGCCAGCGTGGTGAACACATAATAGAAGAGCCCAGCCATCATCGATGCGCTCAACTCAATGGTCCCCAAATGCCCCAGAAAGGCCGTATCGGTAAAGGTTATGATGGTCTGTGCGAGGTTACCCAGCATGATGGGATAGGCAATGCGCCAGATTTCGCGGTTGGTGATGGAGGTCTTCAACATGTTTTCTTTTTTTTTAATAACACAGAAAAGCATTTTTTATTGCACCGGAATTGCAAAAACCTGATTGACACACTCATTTTCTGCAAAACACCACTTATTCCGTTTTTCACCCCCTTCCCCATACGGCCAGCAGCACAATGGCTATCTGGGCTATCAGTATCAGCGGGATGCCGTAGCGGAACTTCTTGTGCAGGGTTTTATGGTGCCAGAGCTTCATTCCAAGCCACGCCCCGATGCCGCCGCCGACAGCGGCCAGTCCGAGCAGAGTGGCCTCCGGCACACGCCATTTCGCCCGTTTTGACTTGAATTTATCAATGCCGTAAATGAAGAAAGTGACCAAATTGACGGCAACAAGGTAAAGCATTACGATATGCATGAGGTTCAGGCCATTCATCATCGCACCGATGAGGGTGGAAAATGTAAGTGTTTGCAGTCTAATCATGGTAGTCTCTCTCCTTCCATTCAAATTTCACCTATTCCGTTAACAATATGAAAGTGCATTTTATTGTGCCAATGAAAAAATATTCCGCAGGAACGCAATAATTCCGGAAAGATGGCGTTAAAATCCAAAATAGATATAATATGCCAACAACACAATTAAATTCAGTACAGTTAAACATTCTGAACCTGATGTCATATATTGACACCGAACAGGAACAGAAAGAGTTGCAGGACATTTTGCTCCAATTCTACCGTCAGAAGACTGACCGGCTTTTGCTCCAGTTTCAAAAAGAGAACGACATAACCCAACAGACACTTGATGACTGGTCATGCCAGCATGAAAGAACACCATACAACAGATGAAAATAGTTCTTGACACAAACTGCCTCGTCAACATCATTATGCCAGGGTCGTACAACAATGACATCTGGCTGGCTTTCCGTGCAGGAAAATATACGCTGTGCGTTACAAACGAAATCCTTTTTGAATATCACGAGATACTTGCGAAACGGTACAACAATCTCATTGCAAACACCGTACTTAAAGAGTTGGTTGAAACTCCGAACATTGAGCGTATCAACCCCACTTTCCGTTTTAATTTAATCACTGCCGACCCTGACGACAACAAATTTGTTGACTGTGCAATCACAGCGGGCGCCACATATATTGTAAGTAATGACCGCCACTTCAGTGAACTCAGGAATTACAATTTTCCAAAGGTTGATGTACGTACACTCACCGAATTTCTGAAAATCATTAAAAGCATGCAATAACAACCCACACCATGAAGAAACTTCTGACAATATGCGTGATGCTGATTGCAATGACCGTCATGACAAATTGCAAGAGCGGAACGGATAACAACACAGATACCACGATTGCTGCAGACACAACAACTGATTGCATTCCGTTGTTCGATTCATTGGTATACGATGAAAACGGCATTGCCGAAATTAAAGACCTGACCATCATTATAAAAGATTATAGAAAATACGATTTTCCTGAAGATGCCCCTGTTTATACTTGGAAAAAGAATGGAACCGCTCTTGCTTTTGATCACTGCGGCAAGGAATATTACATTCCTCTTGATGCTTACCTTGTTTGGTTTGACAGCATAGAATTGCCAGACACAGCAATAGTTAGTATTAAAGTATGGAGAGATTATAAAGAACATGGACATCCGTTTGCTGTAATACAGGATCGTATTAAACTTTATCACGGAGGTTTGGGCATCGAATAAGATAGAACCGACAGCAACATGACAAAACACAAATTAAATATACGTGAAGAGGCGGCACGCTGCCTGCTTTGCGAAGAGGCGCCCTGCACCAGGGCATGCGGCAATGGCGACCCTGCACGCGCCATCCGCGCCATCCGTTTCGACAACGCCAAAAACGCCGGAAAATGGATAAAAGGCTGCTCTGATGCGGACCTTGATCGCGCCGGACAAGCCTGCATCCACTACGACCGCCCGATACGCATCCGCGAACTGCTCCGGACGGCGGAATGCACACCGGCTGCAACCGGAACCCTCCCCAGCCTTGACATCAGCTTCTGCGGAATAAAATGCGAAAATCCCTTCTTTCTCGCCTCGTCGGCCATCTGCACCAACTACGACATGGTGGCACGCGCCTTCGACATGGGCTGGGCGGGTGTCTTCTACAAGACAATCTGCAAGCAGGAGATCCGCGAGGTGTCGCCCCGCTTCGACTCCATCCGCGAGGGCACGTCGTTCGCCGGATTCCGCAACATGGAGCAGCTGAGCGAAACCCCCTACGAAATGGATTTTGAAATTCTGCGCCGCCTGAAACAGAACTATCCGTCAAAAGTGGTGGTGGCCAGCATTATGGGCGAACATGAGGAGGAATGGATAGAACTGGCCAAAATGGCCGAGGAGGCCGGATGCGATGCGGTGGAGCTGAACTTTTCCTGCCCGCAGATGCGGCTCGCAGGCATGGGCAGCGATGTGGGCCAGGATTCCGAACTGGTGACCTTCTACACCGCCTACGTGAAGCGCAGCGTAAGCATCCCCGTCATACCGAAAATGACTCCCAACATCACGCAGATTAACCAGCCTGCAATGGGCGCCTACTTCGCCGGTGCGGATGCCATATCGGCCATCAACACCATAAAGAGCGTCACCATGTCGCCCGAGGCAAAAGTCAGCGACAAATGGACAATTTCGGGCTATTCAGGCCGCTCTGTGAAGCCTATCGCCCTGCGCTTTATACTTGAAATGGCGAAGAACCCCATCCTGAACGGGATGAACGGCAGGAACAACAGCGGAACACCCGGCAATGACGCGGAAAAGCCCAAGGCAAACAAAATGCAGTTCAGCGGTATCGGCGGCATCGAGACATGGCACGACGCACTGGAGTTCATACAAATAGGCTGCCGCAACGTGCAGGTGTGCACAGCTGTGATGCAGTACGGATACCGCATCATCGACGACCTTATTCTTGGCCTGCAGACCTATATGCAGGAGCGCGGCATCGGAAACCTTGAAGAGATTGTGGGCGAACTGCTGCCCTCCTTCGCCCTCCCCTCCGACCTTGACCGCGACACCACGGTTTTCCCCACTATTGACCGTGAAAAATGCACCGGTTGCGGACGCTGCTTCCTCTCCTGCCGCGACGGCGGGCACCAGGCCATCACCTTCGATGCGGAGACACGCCAGCCCCGCATTGCCGGCACCAAATGCGTCGGCTGCCACCTCTGCCGCCTCGTCTGCCCCACCGGTGCAATCGGCGTGGCGAAAAGGATTGCGAAGAGGTAGCTGTTTGCCTTTGCAGGTTGAAAATATTGATAATGTCGGAAATGATCATTTTCGTGAGGTCACGAAAATGATAGCGAAATACAGGACAATTGGAGTTCTGAAATGTATTCTATGATGAGAAAGACACAGACGATGTAAATAATTTGCACCAGAAACAATAAAGTCGTATGAAAAACGTTAATATTTTCACAAAAGTGGTATGACATTTGTAAATATTTTGAATTTATGAAGCGTGATTTTATAAATGATTTAGTAGCTTGGCGCAACAATCCACGACGCAAACCGTTGCTCGTTACGGGTGTGCGTCAATGTGGCAAAACTCACACATTGAAAGAGTTTGGTGCATCTTATTTTGATAATGTATGCTACGTTAACTTCGAGTCAAGCAGCCATTATGCCTCCATCTTCGATTATGATTTTGATGTGAAACGCATCATAAAGGAGATTGAGTTTATGGAACAATGCAAAATAACGGCAGGTAAGACCCTCCTGATTTTCGATGAGATTCAGGAAGCTCCGCGTGCCATCACAGCATTGAAATATTTCTGCGAGAATATGCGGGAGCTTCATCTGGCTTGTGCAGGTTCGCTTTTAGGAGTGGCATTGAAGAACGAGAACATCGCTTTTCCTGTCGGGAAAGTGAACCGCATGCAAATGAATCCTATGAGTTTCAAGGAATTTATTGTAGCAAACGGCCAGGAGAAATACATCGGATTGTTTACAGATTGGAACAATGAGCGCGAAATCCCTGAAGTATATGCACGCCCTCTCGAACATCTATTAAAAGAGTATTATATTGTGGGAGGAATGCCCGAAGTGGTTCAGGAATATATAAATACTCACGATTTCAAGATGGTTCAGACAATTCAAGACGAAATATTGGCTGACTATGCCGACGATTTCTCAAAACATGCTCCTGTCGCAGAAATAGAGAAAATACGTCTTGTGTGGGATTCTATTCCCAAACAACTTGCAAAAGAGAACAACAAGTTTATATTCTCGCACGTGAAGGAGGGCAAACGAGCCCACGAACTGGAAGCAGCCTTGCAATGGCTTAAGTATTCCGGGCTTGTACATTTGCTGGAATTGGTACAGAATGCAGAAATTCCGCTTGAAGCCAATGCCGATTCCACATACTTCAAGGTCTATTTGTCCGATTGCGGACTCTTGTGCCGCAAATTGGGGCTTGGATTTAAAGATTTTTTCGGAGAAGCTGAAACACTCAAGACCTTCAAAGGTGCTGTCGTGGAGAACTATGTAATGAATGAGCTTGTCTGTTCAGGGAAGAAATCCTATTTTTGGCGGTCTGGCAATACCGCAGAACTTGATTTCTTGTATGAGGAAGATGGTGATATCATTCCTGTGGAAGTAAAAGCCGCATCGAACACACAAGCAAAGAGTTTTAAGCAATTCTGCAAAAAATACAGGCCACGTAAAGGCTATAAATTATCACTCAAAAATTTGGCGGTCAACGATTGTGAGGGCACATCTGCAACAAGCCTTCCTCTTTATCTGGCATGGAAAATGTAGAATTAGTCCCGACAAAGGCGGACATTGGGAAATCGTAGAACCGACAAAGCAGGAGAAAGACAACATTATCAAAAAAATTAATCCAACATGACCAACGAAATCCAATTCATATTATACCAGCTGCCTCCCACTCATTTCCGATTTCGACAAGGAAATCAAACGGCTGAAAGGAGTTATTAAAAATAGATAAAACAGAACATTAATCTATGGCACAGAAATTTGGAATGACATGGTGGGGTGAACAGTGGCTACAGGCACTGACCCGTATCGACTACAGCAACCGTCTGCCCCGAGGAGCCTCATACGCCCGCAAAGGTGCCGTTTTGAGCATAAAGGTTACGGGAAACCGTATCGCAGCCAAAGTGCAGGGCAGCAGGCGGAAACCATACGACATCACCATCACGGTCCCACAATTTGACAAAAAAAAGATAGACAAGCTGACAGACGGCATTTTGGAAAATCCGACACTATTGGCGCAACTGCTTAACCGCGAGCTTAATCCGCAGATAATGGAGCTGGCCCAACGCATTGGGCTGCGCATTTTCCCCGCTTCGTGGAAAGACCTTGAAATGCACTGCAGCTGTCCCGACTGGGCGGTGCCATGCAAGCACCTTGCCGCTGTAATCTATATGATGAGCCGTGAAATAGACAACAACCCGTTTTTGGTTTTTGATTTGCACGGTGTTGATTTCCAGCGCGAGCTGGAACGACGTGGCATAACCTTGGACACCAGTTCCGACATGTCCGTCCAAGATTGGCTCTCCGTTTTCAAAGTAGCGGAAAAACAAACGGATGCGAAAACTGAAAAGGAGTTCCAGCGCGTTGACTTCTCACATCTGACCGACATTTCCGGACCGTTATGCAACCTCCTGGCCCCCAATCCGCCATTTTATCCAAGCAGCGATTTCCAAAAACTGTATCACGCACAGATTAACCGCTGTTCCCATCAGGCGGAACGTCTTCTGGCCGGGCGCAAGTCATTGGCGGAGATTACCGGGACAACCCCAAAAACGGTTTTGAAATCCGACAGCCTGCATTTTGCCGTTGAAGACAACGGGCATATTTCAGTCAGCCTGACGCGTTCCGACCAGTTTTATGATGCGGCGATTCCCGATGAGAACGACCTTCCGGGCTCAATTCTTGCCATTCCGGCCGATTATCTTGCCGACTACGACCTCTCCATCGCATCACTGCACCAGATTCTTATGGCCGCCATACACATGATCCGGAATGGCTGCGTCATACCGCAAATTCTCTCCCTACCCAAAGAAAAAAATATAATCCGCTGGTTGCCCGCCATGTTGGACAAGGAGGTGAAAATTGTAGTGCAATCGCTTGCACACATCATGCCGGAAGACATCCTCATCCACCCCGCACATGGCCGAAAAAAGGCCGCTGCCGTGGAAAATGCTGCGGAACATCTGCTATCATGGGCCGTCACATGGCTGATGTCGCGGATGTCAGAAACTGCTTTCAATGACAAAACCTCAGGAATGTTCTTTCTCGGCCAATCCAATTCGTTTACAGATGTTGGGGAAAAGGAGATACCGGGAGGCATCAAAGCCTGGATTGAGCGGCTGCACATTTCATCGGGACAATACCGCCCCACGCTGATAATTGATGAGGCCGGCAAGGGCTTTACGCTCAACGTTACCGTCACCGTTTCAGGGAAGGAGGTGCCGCTACAGAACATTTTGTCACAAAAAAAGTATGAGGCCGAACGCTTTTCCGTACTTAAGGAGCTTTCGCTGCTCTCCCCTTTTGTAAAGGATTTGGACCGTTACATCAACAGCAAGGCCAAAGAGCCGGTCGGGTTCACCTTGGACACCTTCACCCCATTTCTGACCGATATAATCCCGGCAGTACGCCTGCTGGGCATCCGGGTGGTGCTGCCGAAGGAGTTGCAGGAGCTGATACGTCCGAAAGTTTCCATTAAAATATCCAAAAAAATCACAAAGGAGGCCGGACATCTGCGGTTGGACGACCTGCTGGCCTTTGACTGGCAGGTGGCGCTTGGGGACAATCTGCTCTCCGAACAGGAGTTCATGAAGCTGGTGCGGAACGCAAAAGGACTTATCCATTTCAAAAACAAATATATCTATCTTCATGAGGATGATCTTACCCGATTGCGGAATGTTTTTGAAAAGGGTATGACGTTGTCGCCCGGCCAGCTGCTGCAGGCAGCCCTTTCGGAATCCTACGACATGGCTCCGGTGAAGCTGGACAATGAGGTGCGCAAACTCATCAAAGAGCTGACCGAACAGACGGAAGTTCCTGTTCCAAACGAGATTAATGCAACGCTCCGCCCCTACCAGAAACGCGGCTACGCCTGGATGTACCGCAATATGCGGATTGGTTTCGGAAGCATTCTGGCCGATGACATGGGTCTTGGCAAAACCCTGCAGGTGATTACGCTGCTGCAAAAGCTCAAAAACGATGGGCTGCTTACGCCGAATAATGCGGCCGCTGTGGTGGTGCCGACCGGACTGATCACGAACTGGCAGGAGGAGATTGTGCGGTTCGCCCCGTCGCTGAAGGTGTTCACCTACCACGGACCGCAACGCGACATTAAGGCTTTCAAGGCCGACATACTGCTTACAACTTACGGTGTGATGCGCTCCGACATCGCCCTGCTGAAAAAGCGACAGTGGCAGGTGGTGGTGATTGATGAGGCACAGAACATCAAGAATGCCGAAACAGCACAAAGCAAGGCCGCAAGGAGCCTGCAGGCCGCAACACACATCGCCATGAGCGGCACCCCGGTCGAAAACCGGCTGTCGGAATTCTGGTCGGTGATGGATTTTGCAAACAAAGGCTATTTGGGCAATATCCAGTCATTTCAGAATAACTTTTCCCATCCGATACAAAATTATGGTGACAAGGAGAAGGCCTACCTTTTCCGGAAAGTCACCGCGCCCTTTCTGATGCGGCGGCTGAAAACGGACAGGAGCATCATCAACGACCTGCCCGACAAGATTGAACAGGACGAGACCGTACATCTTACCAGCAGCCAGGCCTCACTCTATGAACAGACGCTGCATGAGGCCATGGTACAGATTGAATGCATTGAAGGGGCGGACAACAAGTCGCTGTTCAAACGGCAAGGGCTTATATTGCAGATGATATTGGCGCTAAAGCAGATATGCAACCACCCCGCGCTTTTCCTCAAAAACGGGAAATTTGAACCGGAGCTGTCCGGAAAAACTATGCTGCTGCTCGATTTGCTGGGAAGCATTGTGGAAAGCAATCAGAAAGTATTGGTTTTTACACAGTTCAAGGAAATGGGAGAAATGCTGGAACAGATGATCGCCCAGCATTTGGGCGAACGTCCGTTATTTTTGCATGGAGGCTGTTCCGTCAAACAGCGCAAGGAGCTGGTGGACCGCTTCCAGCAAAGCAAAGGCGACCATATTTTCCTGCTTTCGCTCAAGGCGGCCGGTACCGGCCTGAACCTGACGGCTGCAAGCCACGTCATCCATTACGACCTCTGGTGGAACCCGGCGGTGGAGGCACAGGCCACCGACAGGGCATTCCGTATAGGGCAGCACCAGAATGTGATGGTACACCGCTTTATCACGCATGACACCTTCGAGGAACGCATCAACGACATGATCCAGCGGAAGAAAAAACTGGCTGAAATGACCGTCTCCACCGGCGAAAGTTGGATTGGCAAGCTCAGCAACAAGGAGCTGCACGAGATTTTCGAAAGGGAGGAAAAATAGAAGCGATCGTGTGAAAATTGTTTGAAAAAACAGCTTCAAATCCTTTGGAACATTCGGGATTTATTTAATACTGGTGCGTTAACTTTTTGATTACACTTATAATATATTGATAATTTATAATTTATAGCGTTCTTTAACAAAATCGATTTGAAATTCTTTCGTTTCTTACAGGTGTTATAATCTGTAAGAGATGAACTCAGGCAAATACATTTTCACCCAGATAGCCTACTTGATAAAGATGACGCCCTTCCTTGATGTTATAGGTACCGTCAATGAGTAAGACGACCATGCGTAAAACCGTAACTATTGGAAGTATCGCAAGGCCAAACTAAAAAAAATCATAACGAGTTGGTTAGTGCCACTACCCAACTCACCATGAAAGGTATCGACTATTCATACGTTTTTTGCAGAAAAAAATGTTGAAATCTGACATTTAAAACCGAAAAATTAGTACCTTTGCAGGTTGAAATTATCATGAATATTTGAAAAAAATGGAATATAAATTGGATTAATGGACACATGGAATTACCAGACAATTTTTCAAAAAAGCAGGGAAATAATAATCCTTTCACACGCATCCAGTATGTCAGCGACCTTCATTTGGAATTCCAGCAAAATCGCCAGTGGATTGCAGAACATCCGCTGGAGGTGACGGGCGATATTCTACTTGTTGCAGGAGACTCCGCGTATCTTGATTTGCCGGACTCGGGAAACGACACCTATTCGGCCTACAAGTTTTGGGATTGGGCGAGCAAGCAATACAAGCAAGTTATTGTGTGTCTGGGTAATCATGACTTTTACGGATATTATAACCTCTCCTCCATGCCCAATGGTTTTTGCAAAACAATCCGGCATAATGTGCACGCCTACTACAACAGTGTGGTGCATCTTGGTGACACAGACATCATAGTATCCATATTATGGTCTAAAATAGAACCGTATAACGCATTTCTGACAGAAAAGAATGTAAACGACTTCTATCGCATCAGATATGATGGGCGCCAGCTAACAGCCGATGATTTCAACCATGAGCATGAGCGCTGCCTCACGTTCATTGAACAGGCTATTTCGGAAAGTGACGCTAAAAAGATTATCGTTCTCACGCATCACGTCCCAACACAATTGTGCACGGCGGCGGAATTTCTTGACAGCCCCATAAACGGGGCATTTACAGTGGAATTGGTCAACTTTATATCCAACAATCGTATTGATTATTGGATATACGGCCACTCGCACCGAAACATCAAAGCGCAGATTGGCGATACGCTCATTATCTCCAACCAATTGGGATATATCTCACATCATGAGCATTTGATGAACGGTTTCAACCCTTCCGCCATGATTGAAGTGTGAAACGATGAAACCGTCAAACCAATTTTAAAGTAATTCTTTCCAATGTTTAAAGAATTGGAAAGAATTGGAAAAGAAACTCAAGGCCAAACTAAAGAAAGAGCAGAACGAGTTGGTTAGTGCCACTACCCAACTCACCATGAAAAGGTGTTGAATATACCATGGAGGTGAACTTTCCAGCAGCGGCTTACCCTCCCCTGCCTCACGAGATGCTACGGTAAGGAGGGGCAAACATCTTCCCTTGTCAGTTTGCATTGCAGAAAAAAGTACTGAAATCCGGCATTTATAACCGAAAAATAACTACCTTTGCAGGTTTTATTCTCTTTGTTAAGAAAACACATTATCAATGCCAAGAAAGAAACTCAAGATAGGACTTGTTGATGCCGACCTGCTTTGCAACGGGACGCGGCATCCTAATCTTGTCTTGATGAAAATAGATGTATCCCTAATCATTGAGAAATAAAAATGTTTTACGACAACAGATTTATAATGCAGAAAAGGGTAGATTGGTCGTTGCTCAATGATGGAATGACCATTCCGGTGTCTGTTTGTTCCCTGTTTAAAGCATGGGATGAATCCATCTTGACGCACGGGCAGAGCAAAGAAATCAAGATTATGATTGACGGAGAGTTATATGATGCAAAGCTAAAGAACCAAAACTTCGTTCAGAGCAACTGGGTGGGTCATAAGGATGTCATTCAGATTCGCTATGGCCGCCAGTCGCCGTTGGCCGTCAAACTGCGGGCCGTGTTCCAGAAAAGCTATGCATACCTGTTTGTGCAGAAACAGCAGATAGGCAAGAGCAAGCGACAGATTCCGCTGCCCGACGACCTGAAGGAGTACATCCGGCTCTATTTGACCTCGTCACCCGACGTGCTTTGTATGGAGTGTTGTTCCAGCTCCGACTATCAGCAGCTTGCCCATACGCTGAACGCCATTCCTGAGGAGGTTTACGAGCAGAGCGGAGACGACCAGTTCTTCATGACCGACAAGACGGCTTCGATTGAGGAGAAGCAACGGTTGGTGAAGTATCGCCGTATTGACCGCAGCATCATCCTGACCCTAAAGAGGTTTTACGATTATCGCGACGAAATTAGTGGTGAGATGATTGGCAACGAATATGGCGACAGTGTTGTTGAAGCTCATCACATCGACTACTTCACCCGTTCGCAGAACAACGACTCCACGAACATCATTATCATCAGCCCGAACTACCACCGAATTATCCACAAGAATAATCCGAGGTTCAATCGCAAAAAGTTCCAGTTCGAGTTCGAAAATGGCGAGGTGCTGAGGCTGAAGCTGTATGAGCATTTGAAATTTTGATTGCCCATGGAGATTCTTTCACATTTCAGAACGATAGAAGAATTGACTCACACATGACCCAAAAACAATAACAAGAACAACAAAATCCAACTCATATTATACCAGTTGCCCGAGGAGTAAGGCAAAAAAAATACAGAACATAATAAACAAGCAATAGATACAACTATATGAAAGGTTCCGCATCACATCTTTTAGAGTTTTTGGAAGGCTCAAGAAAAAGGTTTATTATCCCCGTTTACCAACGCAACTACGACTGGAAAACAGAAAACTGCAAGCAGCTGTTTGACGACTTGGTGCAAGTTATACGAGAAAACAAGCAGTCTCACTTCTTCGGCAGCATCGTGTCGTATGCACACCTGCGTGATGAAGTGGTGCTGATTGACGGCCAGCAGCGCATCACCACAGTTTCGCTAATTCTTATCGCCATGATCAATGCTATGAAACAAGGGATCATGGCATCGGAAGACAGTAATCTGGTGGACATTTTGCAAGACACATACATCATTGACAAATATCGGAAAGAGGAACGCAAAGTCCGGCTGAAACCATTCCGCGATGACTGCAACGCCTTCGACAGGCTGATTTTCAACAAGGAGGAAGACTATGTGGCAGACTCCAAAGTCACCCACAACTATCACTATTTCTACGACCGAATTACCAATCTCAAGGAATTGACAATGGATGAACTCTATCGAGCAATTGATAGTTTGGAAATCATTGATATCGTGTTGGAACCTGAGCATGGCGATGATCCCCAGCTAATTTTCGAAAGCCTCAACTCTACTGGATTGGACTTGACCGAAGCCGACAAAATCCGGAATTTCATTTTGATGGGGCTTAAACCGGACATTCAGGAAAAGTATTACGATGACTATTGGAATAAAATCGAGAATTGTACTGGGTCCGAACTTGATTCTTTTGTCCGTAATTATCTGACTATTGAGACAGGTGTCATTCCCAATATTCGTAATGTGTATCAAGCATTTAAGAACTTTGCTAAGGGAAAGGATATTCAGCAGTTGTTAGGTCAAATGCTTACCTACGCCACAGCGTACAAAAAACTGACAACTTTTGATTTGGGAGATTCCGAGGCAAATGAAATCGCCAAACGCCTTGATTTATTAGACATGACAGTCGCCTATCCGTTCCTGATGGCCTTTATGATTTATGCTTCGGATACTGGAATATATGAGAAAGAGCTGGTACCGGTGTTGTCGTGCATTGAATCATTCATTTTCCGCCGTCTGATTTGCGACCTTCCCACCAACGCTTTGAACAAAATTTTCGCCACGCTACACAAGTTTGTTGTGAAGAATAAAAAAGAGTCGGATACCTATTCCGATGTTATGATTTACTACTTGGAAACCAGGAAATTGTCCAGCACATTCCCTAAAGACGAAGAGTTCTTAAACGGATTCACCACCAAGAACATCTACGCAATGCGGGGCAAAAACAAAACCTATTTGTTCGAACGGCTTGAGAATGGCAGCAGCAAGGAGAAAAACGACATTGTTGGCAATATAGCGGAGGGCATCCTAACTATTGAGCATATTATGCCGCAAACTCTCAGTCCTTGGTGGAAACAAGAATTGGGCGATAAATTTGAAAGCATACATGAAAAGTGGCTTCACACTATATCTAATTTGACATTAACAGGCTATAATTCCACCTATAGTAATAAGTCGTTTACCGAGAAGAAAACAATTGAGAATGGTTTCTTGCAGAGTGGTTTGCGCATGAATCAGTATATCGCCAAATTCGATCAATGGACAGAAAGAGAGCTGGAAAAAAGAAAAAAAAATCTGTCTGAAAAGGCTTTGAAAATCTGGTCTTATCCTTTAACCAACTTTGTACCTGTGAAAAAAGAGGATGATGTCGTTAGTCTTTCAGAGGACAACGGTGTTGCGACAGGTCGTAAAATCACCTCTTTCCTGTTTCAAGACACCATTTATGCTGTTAGTGACTGGGCAAAGATGATGTGGGAAATGGCCCAGCTATTGTATGCCATTAACCCCTCTTTGCTATATAAAGAAGCAAGAAGCAAAAAGAATGTCTGGTTCCAAACTACTCCTGCCAAACATTACCAGGAGCTGGCAACAGGATTGTATTTTTGCCCATCGCATAGTAGCACATGGAACAAAATGGCGATTTTAAAGAATCTGTTCAAAGTCTATCAGATTGATGAAGATGAGCTTGCTTTTGGCCTTGCACCAATAAAAGATAATCCTGAACAACAAGAAGTGTGACTTTGGTGTTGTAGTATTTCTGCAACTAAAAAACAGAAATTTATCATATTACACGAAAAACATCGGATATGGAATCACATATAGTGGAATATAAGGAATCGTGGATAGATGAGTGTTTGAAATGGATTTGCAGTTTTGCAAATGCCCAAGGAGGTACGCTATACATCGGCATTGACGATAAAGGTGTCGTCTGTGGAGTGGAAAATGCGCATCGTCTTTCCGAAGACATCCCCAACAAGATTGTCGCTCTTTTGGGTGTTGTGGCGGATGTGAATGTTCTGAACCAAGAAGGAAAAGACTACATAGAAATTGAGGTGGCACCAAGCAACGTGCCCATCAGCTACAAAGGCAAATACTATTACCGTTCAGGAAGTACCATGCAGGAACTGAACGGTGTGGCATTACAACAATTCATACTAAAGAAGATGGGGCGTTCGTGGGACGATATGGTACATGAACGTGCCACCGTGGACGACCTCGACCGTGATGCCATTGATTTCTTCTTGCGTAAAGGTATTCAAGCGGGACGTATAGACCCATCTGAGGCAAATGCTCCAACAATGACCGTGTTGCAAAATTTGCATTTAGTAGATGATGAAGGGCATTTGAAGAATGCTGCACTACTTTTGTTCTGCGAGAAGCCTGGCAGGTATTTTACTGGCACGGAATTTAAAATAGGTCGATTCCATTCCAATATTGCCGATTTATTGTCGCAAGAGATGATAGAGTGCAGCATCATACAAATGGCGGATCGTGTAGTGAGGATGCTCAAAGATAAATTCCTCACGATGCCTATACATTATGAAGGATTACAACGTGTTGAAACATTGGAGGTGCCCGAAGACGCTTTGCGAGAGATTCTCTATAATGCCATCTGTCACAAGGATTATTTTGGACCGCAGATTCAGATGCGTGTCTGGGATCATCATGTAGAGATATGGAACGATGGCGAGTTGCCTGCTGCAATCACTCCAGAAAACATAGAGAAGGTGCATGCCTCCTATCCACGCAACAAGAATCTGGCATTTGCCTTCTACAAAGCCGGTTTCATCGAATCATGGGGACGTGGTTGGCAAAAAATCTGCGATGGTTTTACTGCGGCAGGACTTCCCAAACCTACCATTGAATCAGCGCAAGGAGGTGTCTTGGTGACGTTCCAAAGGAACAATGTAAACCTATCAAATCAAGACCCTATAGACGCACAAAAGGTCACTGGAAAGGTCACTGAAAAGGTCACTGAAAGACAGGTGGTGATTCTTGAAGAAATAGGGAAGAACACATACATAACAGCTCAACAATTGTCTGATATTTTGGGTATTTCATTAAGAAAGACAAAAGAGAACCTATCCAAGCTCAAAGAGCGTGGCATCATCCGCCGCGTGGGTCCCGACAAAGGCGGTCACTGGGAAATCATAGAACCTACAAAGCCGGAGAAAGACAATATTATCTAAAAGACAAAGCCAACATGACCAACGAAATCCAATTCATATTATACCAGTTGCCTGAGGAGGAGGGAAAGGTGCAGGTGGTTATCAAAGATGAGACCATCTGGGCTACTCAGAAAGCAATGGCACAGCTGTTTGGAGTGGGGGTACCAGCCATCAGCAAGCATCTGGCACATATTTTCAAGGAAAAAGAATTAGACCGAGACACGACTGTTTCCAAAATGGAAATAGTCGTAAACAGGGGCTTCCGGGGTGAAATCATGGAGCAAGTGGAATTCTATTCCCTCGATGCGGTCATTGCCGTGGGCTACCGCGTGTCATCGGTGCGGGCGACCAAATTCCGCATCTGGGCCACCAAAATCCTCAACGAGTATATCCGGAAAGGCTTTGTTTTGGACGACA
>JAEEGF012268951.1_pt1 | contig 16803 bp, 21 predicted proteins | sample 9134171 | NCBI WGS metagenome assembly JAEEGF01 (sample SAMN16246542, study PRJNA631951) | gut metagenome | biome: gut microbiome; feature: rumen; material: AP-attached | host: Bos | place: Iran: Karaj | collected 2018-10 | reverse complement strand
GTCAAGGCAGTGCAGGGAGTGCTGGTGGAGGGCATGGACAACTGCCTCATCAAGTTCTCCCGCTGCTGCACACCGGTGCCCGGAGACGATATCGTCGGCTTCATCACCCGCGGTCAGGGCGTTTCCATCCACCGAAGGGACTGCCTGAACTACCGCAACCGGCTGATTACGCCGGAGTCGGAAGGCCGCTGGATCAAGGTGGGCTGGGCGAATACCATCACGGACGTCTACGTGACTACCATTACCATCTCCTCCAAAGACCGGAACGGCCTGGTCATGGATATCGCCACGGTGCTCAATTCCCTCAACGCCAAGGTCCGCAACCTCTCTTCCCGCAGCGTAGGCTACGGGCAGGCGGTGACGGTCATCTCCCTGGAAGTAAAACACATTACGGAACTGCGCTATATCATGAACCGTCTCGCCGGCGTACCCGGCGTGTCCAGCGTCATGCGCAACGGATGCTGAAAGAAAAGGAGACTCGCCATGCTGATTAAAACTCTGCCCGTCGGGATGATTGAAGCCAACTGCTACGTCGTCACCAACGAGGAAACGCTCGCCTGCGTCGTGATTGATCCCGGCGATGAGAGCAACACCATTCTCGATTATATGGAAAGCAACCACCTCCGCTGCGAGGCCATTCTCCTCACCCACGGCCACTACGATCACGTCGGTGCAGTGCTGCAGGTTATGGAGGAGACCGGTGCCCCGGTCTATATCTGCCCCAGAGACGATGCCCGGATCACGGGAGAGCGCCACTATTCCTTCCCCATGCCGGAGGGCGGACGCTACTTTGACGACGGCGACGTCCTGAACTTCGCAGGGATGGACTTCCAGATCCTTGCCACGCCCGGGCACAGCCCCGGCAGCGTCTGCATCATCTGCGGAGACGCAATCTTTACCGGGGACACCCTGTTCCGCGGCAGCTGCGGCAGGGCAGATCTGCCGGGCGGGGATATGATGGAGGAACTGCGGAGCCTGAAGCGGCTCTGTGAGCTCCCCGGAGACTACGAAGTATACCCCGGCCATATGGACAGCAGCACGCTGGAGCGTGAGCGCAATTTCAACTATTACTGCCGCGAAGCCAGGCGCTATTTCTGAGCGCAGGCACATTCTAACTGAACGCTGGAGGAATTATGAACGAGCCTTCTCTTGTCATTCTCGCTGCCGGAATGGGCAGCCGTTTCGGCGGCATCAAGCAAATCACACCTGTGGATGACCGCGGTCACGCCATTATCGACTTTTCTCTCTATGACGCCTACCGTGCAGGTTTTCGCAAGGTTGTCTTCATCATCAAGCACGCAATTGAGCAGGATTTCCGCTCCGTCATTGCTGACCGCATGGCGAAGTATTTCGACGTCCGGCTCGTGTTTCAGGAGCTGGACATGCTGCCGGAAGGCTTTTCCGTACCCGAAGGGCGGGTAAAGCCCTGGGGTACCGCGCATGCGACGCTCTGCGCTGCCCCGGAAATTGACGGTCCCTTTGCCGTCATCAATGCCGACGATTTCTACGGCCGTGACGCCTTCCGCGTGATGAGCGAGTTCCTGCAAAAGCCGCAGACATCCCCCACCCCGCAGTTCGCCATGGTGGGCTATCGTTTGGAGAATACACTATCGGAAAACGGCACCGTCTCCCGCGGTGTCTGCACGGCCGACAAGGATGGTAAATTGGTAAGTATCAATGAAATGACCAAGATACAGCGGGTGGATGGGACCATCTGCAACACGCTCCCCGATGGCACCATCACCCCACTCGAAGGGCGCACGCCCGTCTCCATGAACTTCTGGGGATTCACGCCGCTCTTCTTCGACCGCCTTGACGAGATGTTCCGCGAGTTCCTGACCGCCAACGGCGACGACCCCAAGTCAGAGTTCCAGATTCCCACGGTCATCAACCATTTCCTCACCACCGGCAAGGCGGAAATCATCGTGCTCGACAGCGACGCGCAGTGGTTCGGCGTCACCTACCAGGCCGACCGTCCCTACGTGGTGGAGAAGTTAAAAGCCCTTTCCGACCTATGATCAAGAGATTTTCTGGACTGATTTTCCTCCTCGGGCTGACCGTTGCGGCATTCGGACAATCCACTTCCATGAATCTGCAGGAATGCCTGCAATATGCAGAAATCCACAATCTTACACTTCAAAGCGGAAATCTTGATGTGGATGTCGCCGAGATACAGCTGAAACAGGCCAAGGCACGGCAGTATCCCACCGTTTCGGCCGGGTTAAGCCAGTCGCTCGGCTATTCGCACGGCAGCGAAGCCCTCTCCTTAGGTGGCAACTACAACCTCAACGCCGGCATCGAAATCTTCAACGGTCTGACTATCCGCAACAGCATCAAACAGAGCGAGTTAAGAGAAAGCATGGCAGAGTTGCAAGTGACAGAGGCCCGAGACCAGATACGAGTGGAGATCATCCGCACCTACCTCACCATCCTGATGAATCAGGAGATGTTGGAACATCAACGCAATGTATTGAATACCAGCAGGGAACAAGTGGTACAGGGAGAGTTGCGGCTTCGGGCAGGGCGCATCCTCGAAAGCGACTACAAGATGCTGCAGGCCCAATACCTGTCGGACTCTATGAGCATCGAGAACACCCTCATCACCATCACCAACGAATACCTGACATTACACGACCTGTTGAACATGGATTACGACCAGGTGATCACGGTGGTGGTTCCCGACAGTTCCCGACTCGCGCAATCCATGCAATTACCTGATTTGCAAACAGTCATACAACAAGCCCTCGACTACCTGCCCGAGTTGAAAGTCAAGAAGAAGGCGGTGGAGATTGCCGAATATGATGTCAAAATCGCCAAAGGGGCCTACTATCCCTCCATCTCCGCCAGTGCGGGTATCGGAACCGGCTACAATGCCGCCTACGGCAGCGATGTCCACGGTCTCACCTCCGGCTTGTACAAAGGATTGGGGGAAAATGTCGGGCTCAACGTCAACATTCCCATCTATCGGCAGAGCGAAGTCCGCAACAACGTAAAAATCAAGAATATACAAGTTCAGCAGGCAGAAATATCGTTGGAAGATGCCGAAGGAGATGTGATCAGCGAAATCACAGAGCATCATCTCACTGTGCAGAAAGCGTACAACGACTATGTTCTTTCAGAATTACAGCAGGAGGCCTATTACCTCAACTTCCTGACTTACAGTCAGAAATTCCAACACGGTACCATCACGGCCGTGGAACTTCTGCAACAGCAGACCAACTACCTGAGGATCCGCAGCAACTTCATGCAGAACAAAGACAACTTCTTGCTGCAAAAGAAGATTTTGGAGGTCTATACAGGACAAGCGGTGACTTTATAATCAATAATCCATTCGGAAAGCGAATATGAAACCCAGGACAAAAAAACGCATCATCATCTGGAGCATCATCGGAGCGGTTGTGATCGTTCTCATTCTGATGTTCTTCATCAAAGGCGGCAGCAAGAGCAGTTACGCGCTGTCAACCGAACCAGTGCGCATCGACAGTGTGGAATCGACCGTGACCGCCACCGGCGAGATCCAGCCTGTGACAAAGGTAGAAGTGGGCACGCAGGTGTCCGGCAAGGTGGAGAAACTCTATGTCGATTACAACTCACACGTCACCAAGGGGCAATTGCTGGCGGAGTTGGACCGTTCCACGCTGCTGGAACGCATCAACCAATCGGAAGCCAACTTGGCAAGTGCGCAGAGCACGCTCACGCAGGCCAAACAGAGTTACGACCGCATCAAGGCGCTGTACCAACAGGGCGCCGAGACGCAGGAGAACATGGAAGTGGCTGAAAACCAGTATAATCAGGCCAAAAGCCAGTTGGAAGTGGCCAAGACGACCCTCCGCAGCGCACAGGTTGATCTGTCGTATGCCACCATCACCTCCCCCATCGACGGCATCGTGTTGAGCAAGTCGGTGGAACAGGGGCAGACCGTGGCTTCGTCGTTCAGCACGCCCACCATCTTCACGATCGCACAGGACCTGACACAGATGCAGGTGGAGGCGAACGTCGATGAGGCCGACATCGGCCGGGTGGCTGAAGGGCAGAAGGTTACGTTCACCGTTGATGCCTATCCCGACGACGTGTTCACGGGTACGGTCCGACAAAAACGGCTGGAGCCGACCGTCACCAACAACGTGGTCACCTACGCGGTCATCATCGATGCTCCCAACCCTGATGAGAAACTGATGCCCGGCATGACCGCCAGCGTCAGCATCATCGTCAACCAGCAGAGCGGCATCGTTGTTCCGATGGAGTGCCTCTATTTCAAGACCGACCCGATGACGCTGAAGATTTTGGAGAAACAGGGCATCACCTTCAAAAGTTTGTATAAGAACACTGAAGAAGAGCTTCACGCGCTGAAAGACATCACCACCAAAACGGTATGGGTGAAGAACGGCAACAGCTACGAGCAGCGCAAAGTGACCACCGGCCTCAACGACGGCGCCAAGTGTATCATCACCGACGGACTAAAAGCCGGCGATGCTGTGGTGACCAACACCAAAGAGATGAGTTTTGGCGAAGCCAAGGGAAGCAGCGGCATGAGATTCGGTCCTCCGGAACGCAAAAACCGATAGAACATGGAGAACGAGATCATCATTGACATACGGGATCTGCACCGCAACTTCAAGGTGGGCAGTGAGATCGTACACGCCCTCAACGGCGTGTCGTTTTCCATCCGTGAGGGCGAGTTCGTGAGCATCATGGGCACCAGCGGTTCGGGGAAGTCCACCCTGCTGAACATCCTCGGCTGTTTGGACACGCCATCGTCGGGCGACTACATCCTCAGCGGCACCTCCATCAACTCACTCAACAAGAACCAATTATCGACGTTGCGCAACCGCAAGATCGGGTTTGTGTTCCAGAACTACAACCTGCTGGCGCGCACCACCGCGCTCGATAATGTGCAGCTGCCCCTGATGTACAACTCCACCGTCAGCGCCAAGGAGCGTAAGGAGCGAGCCATCGCCGCATTGGAGGCCGTGAAGCTGAGCGACCGCATGGACCACATGCCCAACCAGCTGTCGGGTGGCCAGCAGCAGCGTGTTGCCATCGCCCGCGCCCTCGTCAACGACCCCGTCATCATCCTCGCCGATGAGGCTACCGGCAACCTCGACACCCGCACCTCCTACGAGATTATGACGCTCTTCCAAGAATTGCACAGCAAAGGCAAAACCATCGCCTTCGTGACCCACGAACCCGATATCGCCACCTTCACCACCCGCACCATCAAACTGCGAGACGGCCAAATCGTGCTAGACGAAAACATTGAACAACAGTCGGCCGCTATAGCCCTTTCCGAATACGAGAAAAACATGAAACACACCGACTTATGAACCGCCACATCCTATTCTTGCTGATGGTTGCCCTGATGGCGGCCGCTTCGTGCCAACATCACAAAGCCCCCCAAAAGGAGGACTATGCCGGTACATGGAGCGGATATTCCATCCATACCACCATCGCCAAACAGGACACCCTCGGCGGAGAGACAGGCATCTGCATCAGCAATGAGGCCCTCACCTATACCCTCGACGCCCTCGCCCAACGGCAACTCACCGAGAGCCGGTTCGCCATCCGCGACCTGGCCGGCGACGAGCCCGCCGTGTGGGTGCTGAAAGGTCAGGAGTTCATCCACATACCCGTACAATGCGGCAGCAGCGACGGCATACGCACCCTCATCACCAGCGGACTCGAAGGGGGCGAATCGGTCGTATCCAACATCATCATCACATCAAACTCAAAATAATCCCCACCCACCATGGACGTCATCAACCTCACCAAAATATCGCTCACAGCCCTCGCACGCAACAAAGGGCGCTCCTTCCTTACCATGTTAGGCATCATCATCGGTATCGCCTCCGTCATCCTGATGGTGAGCCTCGGAAAAAGTTCGACAGACGGTGTTAAGTCAGAACTCTCCTCCATGGGTTCCAACATGATTATGATTATGCCGACTCGCAGCATGAGAGGGGGCGTCGATATGGGCAGCGGACAGTCGCTGACCAAACATGACCTGGAATCGCTGAAAAAGAACACCAAATACGTGGAGTACATCTCCCCGTCAGTCAGCACGGCAGCACAGCTGGTATTTGGCAGCAACAACCATTCGGGCAGTCTGCAAGGCGTGTCGGCCGACTATTTGGATATTCGCAAATACACCTTGAAGTCGGGCATCATGTTCACCGACGAACACACCAAAACCAACGCGAAGGTTTGCGTCATCGGACAGACGGTGGTGGACAAGTTATTCACCAACGGCGAGGATCCCATCGGACAGACCATCCGTTGCGGGCGGGTGCCCATGAAGGTCATCGGCGTGCTGGCATCGAAAGGACAGAACGGCATGGGACAAGATCAGGACGACATCGTGCTGGCCCCCTACACCACCATCATGACGCGTTTTTCGGGCAACAAGAGCCGCAACAACTTCCAGATGATCTTCGCATCGGCCACGAGCGAGGAGGAATCGGAGATGGCGGCCACCGAAATCACCTATATCCTTCGCAGCAACCACAACATCAAGCTCAATGCTGACGGGGAATATGATGACGATTTCGAGATCCGTACACAGGAAGAACTCTTGTCGGCCATGAGCAACGTGATGAAGATGCTCACCATCCTGCTCACCTCCATCGCGGCCATCTCGCTCATCGTGGGCGGCATTGGTATCATGAACATTATGTATGTAACTGTTACAGAGCGAACTAAAGAAATCGGCCTGCGCATGGCCATCGGCGCGAAACGGCGCGACGTGATGCTGCAATTCCTGTCCGAAAGTATCATCCTGAGTCTGTTGGGAGGTATCATCGGCATCATCATCGGCACCATCCTTTCCATCGTCATCACCACCGTGCTCAACTGGTCGCTCATCATCAGTCAGGGGGCCATCGGCATCTCCTTCCTGGTGTGCGTGGCCACGGGCGTTTTCTTCGGCTGGTACCCCGCAAGGAAGGCCGCCAATATGGATCCTATCACCGCACTTCGGTACGAATAGTGCCGATTTTTGCACTTTATTTCTTCTAAATTATTCTGTTTCAATTTTTTATAAAATATTGAAAGAAAATAGTAATTTTTATCAAAAAAATTGCAATAATTATGTTAAAGTTGCGTTATAGGGGATGTGAAAATTGCATATAAAATTACAAAATCATGAATATTTCAGCAAGAGAATCAAAAGGCAGAATTATGCTGGTGGAGGACAACCAGAATCTGCGTAAAGTCTTGAAAGACTACTTAGAAACCCTCAAATTCAACGTCAGCGACTTCAGCAACGGCGATGCGGCTTCAGAGTCATTTGAGCGCCACCGCTACGACATCTGCATCTTCGACATCGTGATGCAGGGCAAGAGCGGCTTCGACCTGCTGGCCGAGATCCGCAAGGTGGACGAGCAGGTGCCCGTGGTGTTCCTGACCGCCCGCACCGACAAGGAAGACAAAATCAAGGCCTTCAAGATGGGCTGCGACGATTACATCACCAAGCCGTTCAGCACTGAAGAGCTGATTCTGCGCATCGAGGCCATTCTGCGCCGCACGCGCCAGCACGCCAAGGTGAAACCCGTTTACAAAGTCACCAACGAGGTGTACCACTTCGGCAAGTTCACCTTCGACCATGCCAACCTCGAACTTTCGCACCCGCTGAAAACCCGCACCCTCACCCGCAAGGAGGCCGAACTGATGCGCATCCTATGCGAAAACATGAACCGTCTGGTGCAGCGCGAGGAAATCCTCCGCAAGGTGTGGGGCAACGACGACTACGCCTCCGGCCGTAGCATGGACGTGTTCCTCACCAAACTCCGCGCCTACCTCGCCATCGAGCCGGTTGACCCCAAATACCTCAACACCGACCCGACCAAACGCAGCAAATATGTGGAAGGCTATGAGCCTGATATTGAAATCAAGAACGTGCATGGCACGGGCTTTATGCTGAAGTCGAAATTCAACCCCGTTCCCGAAAGAAACTAAAAAACAATTTTATTGTTTCACTATAAACGGGTCTGCAGTTATCTGCGGACCTGTTTAGTATTATCGAATCTCAAACAGCTCACAAATGGTACGCAGCCGGAAAGTATGGGTGAGATGATAAATGCCTTCAGACGCGCTGGTGGGCAGCCAGAAATCCATCTTTGATAACACATCGACATATTTCGCCCAAATTTCAAAACAGTCGCGATGCAGGGATGAAAAATCCACATCCTCATCCTCATCCTCATCCTCGTCCTCCCCTGCCCTATACCTAAACTCCCCATTTTCGTAATGGAACGATGCAGCAGAGTTATCATCCCTAAAAATATCTGAAACATAAATATTTACAACCTTTATACTATCACTATAATACAGGCTACGGACCAACAAATCAGCATGCACCACCACCAAGAGATCAAATTCAGCAGGAGAGGCAAAATACAATGTATCCTTTTTAGGAGCATGCACAAAAGCGCAAGTCCTCGCCTCCTCGTCTTCGATTCTCAAGGCCACCCGTTTACGCTTGATGGGCAAAGGCAGTACATTGTCGGCCGGACAAAACAGTTTTTGTGTGGTGGGATGATCTTTTACACAACGTACCGACAGTCCGAAAACCTTAGGCCTGTCAGTCAAGAACACTTCCTTATCTCCTAAACCGAAGCTAAAGCATGAATTGTCCTTTTCGGAAGAAGACCAAAAAGAGGCGGAAAAATTCCAACTATCATGATATAAAATTGTATCGTAACCGCCATCCGACTGAGAGTAATATCCGGCAGGACAAAGGCCAGCAGGATACGCACAAAATCCTGAAGCATTGTTGTTTTCGGGATGAACACACGTGGAGCACTCTGTCTCATCATACCCTTCAAAATGACGCCATTGCAAAACAGGGGCAGCCATACTTTTCGCTAAGAGTTTCGGCTCTCCTCCACAGCAATTATTCTCATCATGGGAAAGATATAACACCAATTCCCGCCAATCTTCCACAGAGGGCAACCTCCAACCCTGTGGACACACTTTTTGAGCCGCTTCCCAATTGTAGAGCAAACCATACGTGGCGACATTCTTTTCGTTGCCACCTGGAACATACATGCTGGGAAGGTTGGGATTATTGGAAAAATCTTGGGTAACAAAAGCGTTGCCATCCCGATCGTGTGTGGAACGCATATTCTCCTGCAACCACAGCTGAGAGCCGTAGGTGAGCACCTTATAGCGGTTCCCATCAACATCACGAACAAACTTTTCTTGTCCGTAAGTATGTAGCACACAGAAAATAAATGCAATGGCGAAAAGGATGTTTTTCATGGTCATATCTTTTACGCCGCAAAAATACAAAAATTTCTTGCAAATCAAAAAAGCAAATGCGGCAGCAAAAAGAATGACTATCGCCTTATTTCAGCCAGATCTTCTCCACCCCGTACTTTTCATCCATAATAAGCAGGGCGGCCTTTTCGGGAGCTGAAACCTTCCCCTTCTTGGCGGAGACCGCATAGCTCCATGTAATGGTCTGATTGGGCTCCAGATTGGCGGTCACAAACTCCACCACATCCTCGTGACCCGCGGTGCCGCCGGCAATGTCGATCCAGCGCACCTGGGTGTCGAAGGCCTCCTGACGGAGTGAGATGGCTGCCGGATGGTTGCCGTTCACAAACAGGAGGGTGACGGTAAGTTCCTTACAGGTGTCGCACGGCTCGCTGACCGTACGTTGGTACTGGTACAGCAGATTGCCATCGGTATCAAGTTTCCGGTCGGCCTGCGCAAAAGCCCATGTCGGCAGCAAAAGTCCCAAAAGGAGGATGATTTTTTTCATCATGACATAACCAGGTAAAAAAAATAGTTGGCGATGGCCAACTATTTTTTATGAATAATGGATTAGAATTACTCAGCGGCGGGAGCTTCCACAGCGGGAGTCTCAGCGGCGGCCACGGGTTCCTCGGCGGGAGCGGTGGTAGCCTTCTTGCTGCGGCTTCTTCTGGTCTTGGAGGCTTTCTTCTCGGTGTGTACGGTGTAGGTTTCGTTGTAGTCAACGAACTCGATCATACACATCTCAGCGTTGTCACCCTGACGGAAACCGGTCTTGAGGATACGGGTGTACCCACCGGGACGGTCAGCGACTTTCTGAGCGATTTCGCGATAGAGTTCGGTCACCGCATACTTGTCGTGAAGGTATGAGAAGACGACACGGCGAGAGTGGGTGGTGTCGCTTTTGCACTTCGTGACGAGGGGTTCAACGAACTTGCGCAATTCCTTGGCCTTGGCGAGAGTGGTCTCGATGCGTTTGTGCTTGATGAGCGAGCAGGCCATATTGGACAGCATAGCCTTTCTGTGGGCGGCTGTTCTTCCTAAATGATTTATGGATTTCTGGTGTCTCATAACGATTATTCCTTATCTAATTTATATTTCTGTAAATTCATGCCGAAATCGAGGCCTTTGCTCTTGACGAGGTCTTCGAGTTCTGACAAAGACTTTTTACCGAAGTTACGGAACTTCAGCAAGTCGTTCTTATGGATGGCCACCACGTCGCCGAGGGTTTCAAGCTGGGCGGAGGAGAGGCAGTTGAGGGCGCGCACGGAGAGGTCCATGTCGATGAGTTTGGTCTTCAACAGTTGACGGATCTTCTGGGATTCCTCATCCAATTCGCCTTCAACGCCAGTGTTAGTGGGCGTATCCACAAGGATCTTGTCATCGGAGAAGAGCACGAAATGCTGGATGAGGAGCTTAGCGGCCTCTTTCAGAGCCTCTTTCGGACTGATGGAGCCGTCGGTATCAATCTTGATGTTGAGCTTCTCATAGTCGGTCTTCTGTTCCACACGCCAGTTGTCCACCTCATACTGCACATTGCGGATGGGGGTATGGATGGAGTCGATGACGATGACGCCGATGCCCTCGTGGAGCGTCTTGTTATCTTCAGCAGAGACATAGCCGCGGCCCTTATCGATAGTGATTTCCATAGCGATACGGACGGAGGGGTCCATGGTGCAGATCACCTGGTCCTCGTTGAGCACTTGGAAAGCGTTGAGGAAGCGGTTCATGTCGCCTGCGGTGAAGGTGGACTGTCCGGAGATGATGATGGTGGCCTTCTCGCTGGTCTTCTCCGCGATGCGGTTTTTCAAACGCACCTTCTTGAGATTGAGGACGATGTCGGTAACATCTTCCATGACACCGGGGATGGAGGAGAACTCCTGAGCCACACCTTCGATCTTGATGGAGGTGATGGCGAAGCCTTCCAACGAGGAGAGCAGGACGCGGCGGAGCGCATTGCCGACGGTCATGCCGTAGCCGGGCTGGAGGGGGCGGAACTCAAACTCACCATGGAAATCATCGGATTTCACCATGACGACTTTATCGGGTTTCTGAAAGGTTAATATTGCCATTTTTATGAATTTTATGGTTAACAAATCGGGTGAGAATCAGCCATTATTTGGAGTACAACTCGACGATGGCCTGTTCGTTGATGTTCTCAGGAACCTCTTCTCTTTCGGGATAATTCATAAATTTGCCTGACATCAGGTTGGCATCCCATTCCAACCACGGATAAGCGTTGGTACGGCCGGCGAGGGAGTTGGTGATCACCTCAAGGGCCTGTGAGCGTTCGCGGACGGCGACGATGTCACCGGGGACGAGCAGCATGGAGGGGATGTTAGCAATCTTGCCGTTGACGAGGATGTGGCGGTGGCTGACCAGCTGGCGGGCGGCGGCGCGGGTGGGGGCGATACCCAAACGGAACACCACATTGTCGAGTCTCGACTCGATCAGTTTGATCAAGTTCTGACCGGTCATACCCTTACGGCTGGCGGCCTTGAGGAACAGTTTCTTGAACTGACGCTCGAGGATACCGTAGGTGTATTTGGCCTTCTGCTTCTCCTGCAGCTGCATGCCATACTCCGACAGTTTGCCACGTCTCTTGCTCTGTCCGTGCTGTCCGGGAGGATAGTTCTTTCTTTCGAGATATTTGTCAGAGCCGAAGATGGGTTCTTTGAATTTTCTTGCAATTTTGGTACGAGGTCCAGTATATCTTGCCATAATCTAATATTTTTATATTCTAACAATAAAACAACAACTTAAACTCTTCTGCGTTTCGGGGGACGGCAGCCGTTGTGCGGCAGCGGAGTCACGTCAATAATCTCTTCAACGCTGATGCCGGAGGCATGGATGGTACGGATAGCGGACTCGCGGCCACCGCCGGGACCTTTCACATACACTTTCACTCTGCGCATACCGAGGTCGTAAGCAACCTTGGCGCAGTCCTGAGCGGCCATCTGGGCGGCATAAGGAGTGTTCTTCTTGGAACCTCTGAAGCCCATCTTACCGGCTGAGGACCATGAAATCACCTGACCGTCGTTGTTGGTGAGGGACACGATAACATTATTAAAAGATGCATAGACAAAAGCCTTGCCGAGCGCATCAATTCTGACAACTTTTTTCTTGGTTGTTTTGGTATTCTTTGCCATATTCTTCTGAATTTCTGTGTTAATGTTCTGACCGGAAGCCATACGGCTACGCGGCCGGCGTTAAAACTACTTGGTTGCTTTCTTCTTGTTGGCAACAGTTTTCTTACGACCCTTACGAGTACGAGCGTTGTTCTTCGTGCTCTGGCCGCGGAGCGGCAAACCAATACGGTGGCGGATGCCTCTGTAGCAACCGATATCCATCAATCGCTTGATGTTCATAGTCACCTCGGAACGCAGCGCGCCTTCGACCTTCATCTCGCCGATGATACCACGGAGGGCACCCAGCTCGTCGTCATTCCACTCACTCACTTTCTTGTCATAGCTAATACCGGCCTGGTCCAAAATCTTCTGAGCCATGCTTCTGCCGATACCGTAGATGTAGGTTAAACCTATCTCTCCTCTTTTGTTTTTAGGTAAATCTATACCCGCAATTCTTGCCATAATTTATCTTGTTTTTAATTTATTAAATATCAACCTTGACGCTGTTTGAACTTCGGATTTTTCTTGTTGATAACGTACACTACACCGTGTCTCTTGACAACGATGCACTCGTCACTTCTTTTCTTTACAGATGCTTTAACTTTCATTGTCTTACTTTTTATTGATTTTCTTTTTACTTATGTCTGAATGTGATACGTCCTTTGCTCAGGTCGTATGGCGACATCTCAATCTGTACCTTATCGCCGGGAAGGATCTTGATGTAATGCATACGCATCTTTCCGGAGATGTGGGCGGTGATGACGTGACCGTTCTCAAGCTGCACACGGAACATTGCGTTACCGAGGGACTCGATGACCACGCCGTCTTGTTCGATTGATGATTGTTTTGCCATATTGTTCTGTTTCTATTTATGATTAATGCCTAATGCTTCTTCTATATATTGATAGGTAGAAAGTATTTCTGTTTTGCCTTGGGAGTTGATGGCTACCTGGTGCTCGAAATGGGCGGCAGGACGGCGGTCGGCCATTACAACCGGCCAATGCGCCTCATCGTCCAGAACCTCACCGGTTCCCATGCCGATCATGGGTTCGATGCAGAAGACCATGCCGGGACGGATGACCTCATCCTTGTACCACTTGCGCTCTTCCCTCGTGCGGGGCACGAAGTTGGGCACGTCGGGTTTCTCGTGCATGCTGCGACCGATGCCATGTCCGCTGAGCACCTTCACCACACCGTAGTGGAATGGTTTCACGTAGCTTTCCACCGCCTCACTGATGTCGAAGATGGTGTTGCCCACTTTGGCGAAGTCGAGGGCGTGATGCAGTGCCTCGTAGGTGCGGCGCACCAGCAGGTGCTTCTCCTCCGACACCTTGCCGATCTCGAAGGTGTAGGCGAAATCGCCGTGCCATCCGTTCAGACAGGCCACGCAGTCGGCGGTCACGATGTCGCCCTCCTGGAGGACGTAGTCGTTCGGGATGCCGTGTACCACGGTGCTGTTGACCGAGAGACAGAGGGTGGAGGGGAAGGGAGGCATTCCGGCGTACGGACGGTAGCCCTTGCAGGAGGGCAGTCCGCCGTTAGCGCGGATGTAGTCTTCAGCGACCTGGTCGATGTAGAAGAGGGGAACCCCCGGCCGCATCAACTTGGCCACTTCACCCAAGGTTTTTCCAACAAGCAAAGAACTTTTCTTGATTGATTCGATTTCCGAATCGCTCTTGAGATGTATTCTGTTCAGGAGTCCCATTAGTAGGCGCCGCTGTTACGGCCTTTAATTCTTCCGTTCTTGGTGAATCCTTCATAGTGTCTCATCAGCAGGTGGGATTCGATCTGCTGGAGGGTATCCAACACAACGCCGACCATGATGAGGAGGGAAGTACCGCCGAAGAACTGCGCGAACTGGTCGTTAACACCGAAGAGGGCGCGGACGATGGCGGGGAGCACTGCCACAAATGCGAGGAAGATAGAGCCCGGGAGGGTGATCTTCGACATGATGTCGTCGATGAACTGGGCGGTCTGTTTGCCAGGTTTCACACCCGGGATGAAACCGCCGTTCTTCTTCAGATCCTCAGCGATCTGTGACGGGTTGATGGTGATAGCAGTATAGAAATAGGTGAACAGGATAATCATGATGAAATAGACGATGTTGTATCCCCAGCCGTTCGGGTTGATGAAGCTGTAGCCGAAGCCGCCTTCGCGGAAGTCAGCCATGCTGATGAAGGTGATGGGGAGCATCATGAGCGCCTGGGCGAAGATGATCGGCATAACGCCGGCCGCATTCACCTTGAGGGGAAGGAAGTTGCGGGTTCCGCCGTACTGCTTGTTGCCCACGATTCTCTTGGCATATTGGATCGGGATGCGACGCGTGCCCTGGACGAGCAGGATGGAGAAGCTGATCACCAGCATCAGCACAATCAGCTCGATGATGAAAACGATGGGGCCGCCGTTCATGTCGGTAATACGGGAAACTGCCTCAAAATAGAGCGCATTCGGGAAGCGGGCGATGATACCGTTCATGATGATCATGGAGATAGCATTGCCGATTCCTTTTTCAGTGATCTTGTTACCGAGCCACATCAGGAACAAGGTGGCGCCGATCATCAGGATGTATGCGCATAAGAAGAATCTGGAAAGGTGTAAAAACGCCGTCTCGTGCATAGCGGGGGCTATGGCCTGGCCGAACTGGCCTGAAAGGTTGGCGATGTAGGCGGGAGCCTGGATTGCCACGACGATGACGGTCAGATAGCTGGTGATTTTGTTCATTTGCTTACGTCCGCTTTCACCCTCTTTCTGCAAACGCTGGAAGTAGGGGACGACCAGTGTGAGCAGCTGGACAACGATGGAGGCGGAGATGTAGGGCATGATACCCAACGCGAAGATAGAGGCGTGGGAGAATGCGCCGCCGGAGAAGAGGTCCAGAAGGCCGAACAGACCGCTGCTGGCTTGCTTGGAGAACTCTGCCAACGCGCCGGGATGCACGCCTGGCAGCACAATGTGCGTGCCGAGACGGTAGATCAAGATGATGGCCAGCGTGTAGAGGATTCTCTTTCGGAGGTCTTCAATCTTGAAGATGTTCTTTATGGTTTCAATAAATCTTTTCATCTATGGATATGATTAGGGGTTTTGTTATTGTTGGTCTGCTGCGGGTGCGCCGATGACGCTGATGGCACCGCCGTTCTTCTCGATGGCCTCCTTTGCGGTGGCGGAGAAAGCGTGGGCAGACACGGTCAGCTGGCAGGTGAGCTCGCCTTTGCCCAAAATCTTAATCAAATCTTTTTTCTTGACCAAACCGTTGGCGATCAACACATCGGGGGTGATTTCTGAAAGGTTGGTCTTTTCATGGATCATCTGCAGGGTGCTGATGTTGATGGCACTGTACTCCACACGGTTGATGTTCTTGAAGCCGCGTTTCGGGAGGATACGGTAGATAGGCATCTGACCGCCTTCGAAACCGATCTTGCGGCTGTAACCTGAACGGGACTGTGCGCCCTTGTGGCCACGGGTGGAAGTACCGCCCTTGCCAGAGCCTTGTCCGCGTCCTACTCTCTTAGTTCCCTTCGTTGAATTTTCTGCCGGTTTTAAAGTATGTAAGTTCATGTCTTTCTTTTCTAATGGTTTTTAAATAAGGTTGTTAATTAAATTTCTTCCACGTTTACGAGGTGCTTGACGGAATCAATCATACCCAGAATCTGCGGGGTTCCCTCGTGTTCTACGCTCTGGTGCATTTTGCGGAGGCCAAGGGCCTGGAGCGATCTCTTTTGGCGTGCAGGACGGCCAATCGAACTTCTTACTTGTGTGACTTTAAGCTTTTTCATCTACTTTATATTATTAAGTTATTACTAAATTCCTCTCTTTTGCCCGACTGTTTCGGAACTTTTTTCCTTCAAAAAGGCGCAAGTCCAATGGTTCCAAATTTTTACACCATTATTCTTAAAACATTGTTTTGTAATGTTTTAAGGTAATGATGAGCGTGTTTTTCCCCATCACTTGTTTCCCTTTTTTAGGGACGGCAAATATACAATTATTTTCTTCTGATACACACCATGGCAAATATTTTTCATTTTTTTTGCCTGTAAAGTGTGTTTTTATACAAAAATATGCCTCTTTTTGAACAATGAAGTATATTTTATTTCTTTTTTTCCGTATTTTTCTAACGCAGCAATGTCACATTCCCCTTTTTGAAATAACGCTTCATCCCTAGGCAGGTCACTTGTAAATGGTAGTCGTAAACGCCCGGTTCACAGGGCTGCCCGCGGAACGTTCCGTCCCAACCTTTTGTCAGGTCACTGGTCTCGAAGACCTTCTCGCCCCACCGGTCATAGACCTTGAAACTGACCTCACGGACCACCTCGCCCCGCACATACAGGATGTCATTTTTCCCGTCACCGTTGGGGGAGAAGGCGTTGGGCACGAATACGTAGGGCTCCTCGCATATTACGTCGCGTACGAAAACCGGCACGGTGTC
>JAEEGF011925657.1_pt1 | contig 16807 bp, 13 predicted proteins | sample 9134171 | NCBI WGS metagenome assembly JAEEGF01 (sample SAMN16246542, study PRJNA631951) | gut metagenome | biome: gut microbiome; feature: rumen; material: AP-attached | host: Bos | place: Iran: Karaj | collected 2018-10 | reverse complement strand
ATGAGCGGGTAACGAAGAGAAAAGTTCTGCGCCATGCGCACGAGCGCGTCGTAAACGCTGGCGTCGCCGTGGGGATGGTAGCGGCCCAGCACGTCGCCTACGGCCGTTGCGCATTTACGGTAGGGCTTGTCGCGGGTCAGTCCGTCCTCGTACATGGCGTAGAGGATGCGGCGGTGCACCGGCTTGAGTCCGTCGCGCACATCCGGCAGAGCTCGCCCCACGATGACCGACATGGCGTAGTCTATGTAGCTTTTTTCCATCTCCGAGACCAGCTCGGACTGGGTGATCTTCTGATCGGGAAATGCTATATCCTCGGGTTTGTAATCACGTTTATGTGCCATAACGACTCCTTAAGAATGAATACTGAAGAAGGAAGAGGATCCGGCAAAACGCCGCGGCGTGCTTCCGCCGGATTCTCCGGCGCGTTCCTTCACACGAAGAGGCGCTTTGCCGTTTTTCGTATCCATTTCGCTTGTCATATATCCAGATTCACCACATATTGCGCGTTGGTCTCGATCCATGCGCGGCGGGGCTCCACCTCTTCGCCCATGAGCACGCTGAAAACATCGTCCGCGCGCTGGGCGTCGTCGAGAGTAATGCGGCGCAGCGTTCTCTTTTCGGGATCCATGGTCGTCTCCCACAGCTCATGGGGATCCATTTCGCCCAGACCCTTGAACCGGCTGATGTTCACGGCCGCGTCGGTCTTGTCCCCTCGGAGTTCGGCGCTTATGGCGTCGCGTTCGGCGTCGGAGTAGGCCACGCGCTGCTGTTTGCCGCGGGAGAGCTTGTAGAGCGGCGGCACGGCGGAGTAGACGTAGCCGTGCTCGATCAGAGGTCTCATGTAGCGGAAGAAGAACGTGAGCAGCAGCGTACGGATATGAGAGCCGTCCACATCGGCATCGGCCATGATAATGATCTTGTGGTAGCGCAGCTTCTCAAGATTGAATTCGCTTCCGATGCCGGCGCCCAGTGCCACGATCAGCGGGTAGAGCTTGTCGTTGCCGTAGATCTTGTCCACGCGGGCTTTCTCCACGTTGAGCATTTTGCCCCACATGGCCAAGATCGCCTGAAAGCGGCTGTCACGGCCCTGAATGGCGGAGCCGGCGGCGCTGTCGCCCTCGACGATATAGATCTCGCACAGAGAAGGATCCCTCTCGTTGCAGTCCTGCAGCTTATCGGGCATCTGCCCCGATTCCAGTCCGGTCTTGCGGCGCACGCTGTCCCGGGCCTTGCGGGCCGCCTCGCGCGCTCTGGACGCGGTCATGGCCTTGTCCAGGATCTGTCTGGCGGAACCGGGATTTTCCTCAAGAAACTGTGCCAGACGGTCGCTGACCACGTTGTCCACCATGGTGCGGATCTCGCTGTTGCCGAGCTTGGCCTTTGTCTGCCCTTCAAACTGGGGATTCTCCAGCTTTACGCTGATAACGGCGGTCAGGCCCTCGCGGCAGTCCTCTCCGGAGAGAGTCTCGTCCTCTTTCAGGAGCTTTCGGGATCTGCCGTAGGCGTTGATCACCCGTGTCAGCGCCGTGCGGAAGCCTGTCTCGTGCATGCCTCCCTCGGGGGTGAGGATATTATTGGCAAAGGATTCTATACGCTCGTCGAATCCGTCGTTCCACTGCAGAGCCAGTTCACATACCGAGGTATCCCTCGCTCCCTGCATATAGATGATTTCCTGGTGTACGGGCGTTTTGTGGCGGTTGAGCTCGGCGACGAATTCACGAATGCCCCCCTCGTAGCAGAGCATCTCCCGCCTCTCTTTTCCGGGGCGTTCGTCGGCCATGGTGATGGCAAGTCCGGCGTTGAGAAACGCCTGTTCGCGCATACGCTTGAAAAGCACCTCGTAGTGGTACTCGGTCTCATCAAACATGTCCGGGTCGGGATGGAAGCGCACCTGTGTTCCATGCGCCTCCGGATCGCATTCCCCCACGACCTTCATGCTCTCGGTGATGGCGCCGCGGGAGAATTTCATCTCGTAGATCTTCCCGTTTTTGAACACTCTTACTTCCAGCCAGTCCGACAGAGCGTTGACCACGCTGGCGCCTACGCCGTGCAGGCCTCCCGAGACCTTATATCCCCCTCCGCCGAATTTGCCTCCGGCATGCAGGACGGTATACACGACCTCCAGAGCGGGTTTTCCCGTCTGCTCCTGTATATCTACGGGGATCCCGCGTCCGTCGTCGGTGACGCGGACAGAATCTCCCGGCTCGATGACGACCTCGATCCGGGAACAGTATCCCGCCAGCGCCTCGTCGATCGCGTTGTCCACGATCTCGTACACCAGATGGTGCAGGCCGCTGGAACTGGTCGAGCCGATGTACATGCCCGGACGCTTGCGCACCGCCTCCAGTCCCTCCAGCACCTGGATCTGACTGGCGTCATATTCATTGTGTTCCGTATTGCTTATATTATCCGGCATGGATGTTCCTCCGTTATGTGATGGTATGTTACTCGTATGTCTCGTTCTCCGCCCGCCGAAGCAGAGTGGCGGGATTCAGCCCGGAGAGCCAGACAGTGCCGTCCGAACACAGCACGAAGGATCTGGGGAGATCTTCGGCTGTGTTGATGACTTTTTTCTCCCTCTCCGCGCGCCGCAGCGCGGCACGGGTTATGTGAGAGGCGGTGGCGTTGTCCATGTCGAAAACAGCCAGGATATCCTCATCCCGGACGGCGGCGTCTCCGCCGATATGCAGATACACTATTCTCTCACCCCGCCTTTTTCCACGCGCAGTATCTTTCCCCGCAGAAGACGTGATACCGTCTCCTCTTCGCAGCAGGTGACCAGCGTCTGCCCGCCTCCGATCCTGTTGAGAACAAATTCCTGTCTGGCCGCGTCCAGCTCCGAAAGCACGTCGTCGAGCAGTAGCACGGGCATTTCTCCGGTATCCTCGAGAAAAATATCCCGCTCGGCCAGCTTGACGGACAGGGCCGCCGTGCGGGTCTGTCCTTGAGAGGCAAAAGAGCGCGCGTCCGCTCCGTTGATGGATATCGCGAGGTCGTCCTTGTGAGCTCCCACAAGGCAGCTTCCCGCGTCGAGTTCGGCCTGCCTGAGCTGTTCCTGCCGTTCCATGACCGCCTCGAAGATCTCTTTTTCGGAGGCGGCGGGATCGAGAACGGTGGAAACGGTGGTATAGGAGAGAGAGAGCTCCTCCCTTCCGGCGGAAAACTCTCTGTGTATCGGAGCGGCGGCGTCTCTCAGCTTTCGGGCAAACGCCGCTCTGTACCGGATCAGTTTCGCGGAGAAGACGGCGAGCTGTCTGGAAAACTCGTCCAGCGGCTCAAGGAGGGATGGTTTTTCTCTCCAGTCCTTGAGGATCCTCAGCTTGTTCTCGTAAATGCGGCTGTAGTCGGCCAAAAAGGACGCGTAACCCGGGCGCAGCTGGGAAATGGCGGCGTCCATCATCCTGCGCCGGCCTGAAGCCGGACCGCGGACCAGTCCCAGGTCGTCCGGGGAAAAAAGAATGGTCTTGAGAGCTCCGCGCAGGTCGCCCGCTCCGATCCTGGCTCCATTGAGCTTCATCTGCCGCGACCTGCCCCGATTGAATACGAGTTCTATTTTCTGTTCCCGCTCTCCGGAGAAAAAGCCGCCTGTCACACAGGCCCGGTCGCTGTCAAAAGCTATAAGCTCCCTGTCGGCGCCGGCACGAAAGCTCTTTCCCCCCGAGAGGAGATACACAGCCTCCAGCAAAGTGGTTTTTCCCTGAGCGTTTTCGCCGGTGATCACGTTGATTTCCGGCGAAAACGTCACTTTCTGAGATTCCAGAAGACGGAAATTCTCCGTCAGGATCCAGTCGGCGCGCATTTATTCGGCACGCAGCCGCACCGGCAGGATCATGTAAAGGAATTTCTCGCTCCCGTCCTCCGGCGTGAGAACGCAGGGAGAGGAGCTGCTGATGAGATTGACGATCAGGTTTTCCTCCGGAGCCGCCTTCAGAGCGTCCGTAAGGTAGCTGTTGTTGAAGCCGATGACCATATCCCCGCCGTTTCCTTCCATTTCACAGGAATCCTCGGCACGTCCTACGGGCGTGGAGCACTCAACGGTGAGACGGCCGTCCCCGAAGGTGCAGCGCAGCGGGTTTTTGGTGCGGTCGTCGATAATAAGGCTCACCCGTTCGGCGCAGCGCATCAGATCGGACTTGTTGGCCTTGAGCTGGACCGGAAACTCAAAGGGGACCGTCTTGCGGTAGTTGAGGAAATCCCCTTCAAGGCGCCGGGAAATCAGGACCGTGTCTCCCACGGAGAAGCACACATGCTTGCTGCCGACGGTAACGGTCACCTTTTCCTCTCCGTTCATGCAGATCTTTTCCACATCGCTCAGGGCGCTGCCCGGAACGATGAAGCGCACGGCTTCCACATCGCAGCTGTCCACCTGCTCACGGCGCAGAGCCAGACGATAGCCGTCCACGGCCACCATGGTCAGCACGCCTCCCTCCACCTCGAGCAGGGCTCCGGTATATACAGGCCGGCTCTCATTGGTGGAAATGGCGAAGCCTGTCTGGGAGATCATTCCGGAGAGAGTCTCCTGCGAGAGAACGATGCTGCTTCCGTGGTCCATGGCGGGCAGCTCCGGATAATCCTCCGACGGAGTCCCGGCAACCTTGTAGTCCGCGTTTCCGCAGGTGATGTGGACCGTGTTATAGGTATCGGAATCCACCGATACGATCCCGTCGGGAAGCTTGCGCACGATCTCTCCGAAAAGCCTGGCAGATATGACGACGCTGCCCGGTTCCGCGACATCGGCGGCAAAGCTGGTATAAATGCCCTTCTTCAGGTCGAATCCGGTGATCCTTACGCCGGTTTCCCCGGCCTCCAGAAGAAGACCCTCCAAAGCGGAAACGGGACTTTTGGAGGCGGCTGCGCGGCCCGCGGTGGATACGGCAAGACTCAGCAGGTATTTTTCGCAGGTAAATCTCATGGCGATTCTCCTTTTCTTGTACAGAAAGAAAGATTATTGATTTTAAGTATTAACAGCAGTAGAAAAAAATATTGTGGAAAAGAGGGAAAAGTTCTTTATTTCACATGTTTTTTTCTGTTGGGAAAACTGTGGAGAATTATCATCGTTTTCCACAGAAAAGGCGGCGTAGAACGAAAAAGAGGTTTTCCTCAGCGTGTCCACAGAGGATTGTGGAAAAATCAGCCTCTGGCGCTGATGTTGGAGTTGATGTCGCGGACGGTGGCGGCCATGTCGGGACTGATCTTCATCAGATCCTCGATCTTTCGGATAGAGGAGAGCACCGTGGCGTGATTGCGGTCCTCAAAGCAGCGGCCTATATCCGTAAGAGCCATATTTGTGAGCGTGCGGCACAGATACATGGCAACCTGCCTTGCAGTGGCCGTGTTTTTCTGACGGCTCTGGCCTCGGATGGCCTCGTCGGTGAGACCGTAGTAGCGGGCGGTCTCGGAAATGATGATATCCGCTGTCGGCACATAGGAACCTACGCGTATCACGTCCTTGATCGCTCTTTTGGCCGAGGCTACGGTGATCTCGTCGTTGAGAAGATCCCGGTAAGCGGTAAGCTTTTTGACCACTCCCTCCAGCTGGCGGATATTGGAGGTAATGTTCTCGCCGATGTACTCCACCACATCGTTGGGAAGGATCATGCCGAGCTGAGCGGCCTTGTTGCGGGTGATGGCCATACGGGTCTCCAGATCGGGCGGCTGAACGTCCGCCATCAGGCCCCATTCAAGGCGGGTGCGGATGCGGTCCTCAAGCTTGTTCATTTCAAGCGGGGGCCGGTCGGAGGTCACGACGATCTGCTTGTTGTCCTCGTAGAGGGTATTGAAGGTGTGGAAAAACTCCTCCTGGGTCTGTGTTTTTCCCGCGATGAACTGGATATCGTCCATCAGCAGCAGATCCGCGCTGCGGTATTTGGCGCGGAAATCCTCGGCGGTGCCGGTCTGGATGGCGTGGACCAGCTCGTTGGTAAAGTCGTCGCCCTTGACGTAAACGATCCGGGCCGACGGCTGCCGGGTGTGGATGCTCTGACCGATGGCCAGAAGAAGGTGGGTTTTTCCCAGTCCGGAGTTTCCGTAAATAAACAGAGGATTATAGACCCGGCCCAGGTTTTCCGCGACGGCGAGAGCGGCGGCGTGCGCGTATTTGTTGGAGGGACCGACGATAAAATTATCGAAGGTGAAGCCGGCGACCTCGGGCAGAGTGTCGTCTGTGCGCGTTTCGGTAAGGTAGCTCTCCAATTCGTCCCCGGACAGGACCAGAAGCTTAATATCCTCGCTGAAAAGATCGCGCAGGGCGGCTTCCAGCCGCGGCGCGTACCGGGACTGGATGATGTCCCGTTTGAAGTCTGTGGGAGTGTGCACCACCAGCCGGTTGTTGACGAGTTCCACCGGAGTGCAGTCTCCGAACCAGGTGGAGCGGGATGTGGCGGTCAGCCCGTCGCCGAGACTGTCCAGAACACTGTCCCAGATGTCGATGAGCGAATTCAAGACGATCGTTCCCCTTTTCTCTTAAGGATGCTGAGGTCCTAACCTAAATATTTTACCATGAGATGGCACGGATGTAAAGAAAGAAATAAGATATATATTTAATATGTATTACTATATTAACTGCAGAAGATACGCCGCCCGTCCATGCTTGATTTATGAAAGAGCATGCTTTATACTGACAGTCAGTCTTCCGGGGAAAGGGGGACGCGGAATGGAAAAAAAGAAGAAAAAGACCCGCTCGGGGGCGCGGCTCCTGCCTGCGCTGCTGGCCCTGACGATCGGGCTGGGCGCGCTGGCGTGGATCGTGTACTCGAGATATACGATGTTCGAGGGAGAGATCCTCCCGCGGGACACGGAGTTCCTGGATCTTCGGGGAAAGGACGCCACGGACGAGAAGATCGCCGCGGCAAGAGAGGCCCTGCCCAATGCGAGAGTCCTTTACGACGTGACGATCGCCGGAAAAACCTATTCCTGCGACGAAAAGGAGATCGTCACGGGCGATTTTACCGTCGGGGACATCCCTCTGTTTTCCCGGTTCGAAGGTCTTGAATCCGTTGACGCCTCGGAGTGTTCCGACCTTGAGGCGATCCTCGCTCTTCGCGAGGCCCTGCCCGGAGCGGAGGTCGTGTGGACCGTGCCGCTCGCCGGGCAAAGCATTCCCGGGGAGGAGACGGATCTGACGCTGGAGGAGGCGGACGCCGGTGAGCTTGCCGCGGCGCTGCGCCGTCTGCCGGAGCTGCGGACCGTGACCGTAAAAGGAGACTGCCTGACTCCGGAGGAGCAGACGGCCCTGGCGGAAGAATTTGAAGGGATCGTTTTCCGGTGGCCCGTGCGTATCCCCGGGGGAAGCGCGGCGCAGGATGCCGGGAAGCTGAGCTTCGCGGGGCAGGCTCTGTCCGAAGAAGACCTCTCCTCGCTGAACACGGCGCTCGCCCTTCTCCCGAAGGTTGAAATGATCGACTTTACGGATACCGGTCTTCCCGACGCGAGCCTGATCGGCTTTGCCGAGGCGCATAAGGGCATATTCTGTCTCTGGCGGACGGAACGGTTCGGCGTGGCGTTCACCACAGCCGATGAGATCCTCACTTTCGACGATATCCCGCTTACCGTGGCGGACGCGGAGGAGATAGAGACGCTGATCCCGGCGATGCCCAACCTGAAAAAGGTGGAGATGCTCCGCTGCGGGATATCCAACGAAGACATGGAAACGATCAACCTGCGGCATGACGACGTGCAGTTCGTTTGGATGGTCCAGGTGTACAACCGGGGCGTGAGAACGGATCAGACCTTTTTCCATGTGTTCCGCTGGACGAACCCCAATACGGACATTTATCTTCCCAACGACACGGGGATCATGGCGGAGAATCTGCGCTACTGTCACGACATGGTCGCCGTCGATCTGGGCCATCAGCACATCTACGAGATAACGAACGGAGAACGTACGGCCCATTTCCTCGAAGGGATGCCCAAGCTGAAATACCTGATCCTGGGAAACTGTGCCCATGACACGATGCCCGAGCTTGCCTCCTGCAAGGAGCTTGTATGGCTGGAGCTGTTCAAAACAAGCTTCTATGACCTGACGCCCCTGCTGGAATGCAAAAACCTTCGGCATCTGAATATCGCCTTTATCAAGATCCGGGGAGAGGAACGGCGGCAGCTCGATGTGGATCAGCTCAAGCAGATGACCTGGCTGGAGAGGCTGTGGATCGGCGGAAACATGTTCACCGGGGCTCAGGTTCAGCAGCTGCGGGACGCACTGCCGAATACGGAGATCGTGATCATGTACGGCGATGACGCCACGCTGGGGGGCTGGCGCAAACCGGAGGAGTACTTCAAGATGCGCGACGCCTTCCACATGTACTATATGACCGACACCGGACAGACCGTGGTCTATAATCCCTATACCGGAGAGCGGAGTCAGTACGAGTGGACGAACCCGTTTTAAGTGAACGGATATCATAATGAATACTGAAAAGTGAAGAGAGTATAATTGAGGTATCCCTTCGGGATGAATATAAATCAGCCGAAGGATACCTCAATTGCTTATTATTCGTTAGTCTCTTTTCATGGACCATGCCCGCGTCAGAGGCGGTCCCGATAGGCGGCGTCGAAACGGAGCGGCGGAGACGTGACCGAAATATAGACAAAATCGCTTTCCCCGCCATTGAAAAGGCCGTGGGTCTCCCCGGGGGCAAAGCGGACCACGTCGCCGATGCGGAACGGAGCCTCCCGTCCGTCGCCGAGCAGAAGTGTCCCGCTCCCGAGGACGGCGTACCATATCTGCTCGGAGGACTCGTGGCAGTGGCGCGGCTGCCGCTCACCGGGTTCCAGCCGGACCTCGGTGAGCGTCACGCGCGCTTCCGGCGCGCTGTCCGGATTGAGAAGCTGACGCGAAACAACGCCGGGGTTGGAAAGCGCCGGGATATCCTCCCGCCGGATGAACTCCATATCGTCCTCTCCCCGCTCAGCGGAAATCTGTTTTCTTTTTCAGGTCAAGAGCCGCGGCGGAGGCCTTTTCGGCCAGATCTCCCAGCGTTTCTCCGCAGGGAATCACCGAACTCTCCGTGAGCTCCAGGTCTCTTTGGAGAAGGTAGGCGTCGGTGATCGCGTCCACCTCGTCCTGGCGCAGCACAGCCACGCTCCTGGCCGCGTACAGCAGCGCCCGGTCGGGGGCGACCTTGCCGCAGAACACCATGCGCGCCGAAGCGCTCAGCGCGTCCATGTCCGCCAGGGAGTCGGACAGACCGGGAGCCATCACCGGCACGATGCCCGCCATTTTCGCTATGGCCATCGTCGCCGAGGCGCCCGTGCCCGAGGTGCCTTTATCCGCCGCCAGATTGGGCAGCTCGCCCCGGGCGGCGTTTCCGCCCGCTCGGCACATTTTGTCCAGATCCTCCTTCGTCAGTCCGGCCTTGAGCCTTCCGTCCACCACGCCCACGCAGCAGGGCACGCAATCCCTGCGCCAGAACGCCTGTTCACACTCCTGGAGCGCGGTGTAGTTTTTCGGATAGGGAAGACGCATGAAAAAACCGGTCTCTATGGCTACGATGGGCGTGCCCACCTTCAGCGCCGCCGCCACGGGAGCGGCGAGATCCAGAAACTTGCTTGCCATCGGGAAAAGCCTCCGTATAAATCGTTGTTTCATAATTCTATAGGAAAAGGGTGGGAAAATCAAGAACAGCCGCCGCTCGGCCGCGGAGAAAAAGAAATCCGGCGCAGTTCATGTATTTTTCACATCTTAGCGATACAATACCCGGGGTTGATGATCGACAGGGTCCGCCGCGGCGATCGGTACGCGTCGGATCTGCCCCGAGAGGACGGAGGCGCCGGATGGAAAACAGAGACAGACAGGAGAATACGGCACGCCGGGCCAGGGTGGAGGACGCCGATTACGTTCTTTCCGCCGAGGAGCCCAACCTTCCCAGAGTACGGGAAGAAGCGGCCGCGATCAATCCCGTGCCCGTGATCATTGCGATGTGCGCGGTGATCCTGGCCGTGACGGCGCTGTTTTCCTTCGCGAACCGCGTCGGAGGAGCGGGACTTCCCACAGAGGCGGAGGCAGCCTTCCTGCCCCGGAGCGCGGAGGCGTTCAACACGCCCTTCGGCATCGATGTGGAGGACGTGAGCGCGCCGGTTGCCGCCTATTACCGCTTCAAGGGCCGCGATACGGTGACGGGCGTGGGTGTTTTTGAGGTCGACCCGGACGGCCCGGCTGCGGCGCTGTGCCGCGGCGACGTGATCACTGCCGTCAACGGAGAGCGCGTCTCCTCCGCGGAAGAGCTGATCCGCCTGTGGGAGAGCGCCGATCTGCCTCCCGTGCTGACGGTGTATCGGGACGGGGCGTACACCGAGGCGGAGACCGCTCCGGTCGGCTGAGCCGGATTTTTCCCTTGCATTAACCGCGGGAAAGGGTTATTCTTTCCGATATGAACGCCATACTGCGAGAAATACAGCGATCACCCTCCCTGAACACCCTCCCCCTGAGGGTCGAGGAGGGCTATTTGCCTGCCCTGATCACGCAGACGACCGGCGCGATGCGCGCGGTGACAGCGGCTCTGCTGAGAAAAAGCTGTTCCCGCCCGGTCGCGGTGGTCTGCGCCGACGATGCCGCCGCGTCCACCCTTGCGGCGGACCTTCGGGCTCTGCTGGGAGAGGAGGTCACGGTGCTGACATCCCGTGACCCGGTGCTCAGGGACACGGAGGTCGTCTCCCGGCAGAGCGAGCAGCAGCGGCTGCGCGCTCTTGACGCCGTCGCCTCCGGCGCGGGGGTGTGCGTGATCACCGCCGCGGGGCTCACGGAGCGCACGCTTCCCCCCGATGTGCTCGCCGATACGGCCTTTACGCTGGCGGTCGGCGAAGGGAACGGGCCCGAGGCGCTGGAGCCCCGGCTGCTCGCGTGCGGATACCGCCGCGGCGACATGGTGGAGGGCCCGGGCCAGTTCTCCCGCCGGGGCGGCATTCTTGACATTTTTTCTCCCGGAGCGGACCGCCCCGTACGCGCGGAGTTCTGGGGCGACGAGATCGATTCCATGGGTTTCTTCGACACCGATACCCAGCGGCGGACGGAAAACATACAGAGCTTCCGCGTCCTTCCCGCCTGCGAAGCGCTCACGTCGGTCCGCGACGGACCGGCTCTGGCCGGGACGCTGGAGGGACGGGCCCGCGCCCTTGCCCGCCGCGCCGGCGGAGAGGAGGCGGCCGCCCGGCTCAGGCGGGACGCCGAGAGGATCCGCGAGGGGGCGTCGCTTCCCTGGGCGGACCGGTATCTTCCCTATATTTATGAAGACTATATAACGGCGCTGGACTACCTGTCGCCGGACACTCTGATCGTTCTGGATTCCCCCGGCCGCTGCGCCGAGCGTTCGGGAGAGCTGCTCGACCAGCTGCGCGAGGATGTGCGCCTGCTGACCGGCGCGGCGATCCCCGTACAGGAGGCCGAGGCCTATTTCCTTCCCTGGAAGGATATGACGGAGCGGCTCGCCGAGTTTGCCCTGGTGATGACCGACGCGTTTACCGCGGGACGCTACCCCGTATCGCCCCGCAGCACGCTCGCCTGCGAGGCGCGGCAGCTGCCGTCCTACGGCGGAAGCCTGGAGACGGCGCTGGAGGATGTCCGGCGGTTCCTGGATGAGGAGTACCGCGTGGTCGTCCTTTCCGCCGACGAAAGGAGAGCCGCCGTTCTGCTCTCCATGCTGGAGAAAAACGCTCTGGCTCCCCTGCGCGGCTACCCCAACGGAGAACTGCCGCCCTTCGGCCGCTGTACCGTGGCGGTGGGAAGCCTTTCCGCGGGACTGGAGATGCCGGAGATCCGGCTCGCCGTGCTTACGGATACGCAGATCATGGCCGGCGCCCTGCGCAGCCGCAAACGCCGCCGCGCCATGGCCAACGCCGAGCGCATCGGCTCCTGCGCCGACCTCTCGGTGGGAGATCTGGTGGTGCACGAGCACCACGGGATCGGCCGGTTCGCCGGCATATTCAAAATCCCCGTGGACGGGGCGGAAAAGGATTACATCAAGATCTGCTACGCCGGCACGGACAGTCTGTACGTCCCGGCCACGCAGCTGGACCTGGTGTCCAAGTATATCGGCGGAGGGGAAGAGCACACGGTCCGCCTGTCCCGGATGGGCGGCGGAGAGTGGCAGCGCACCAAGAGCCGGGCCAAGGCCGCCGCCAGAGAGCTGGCCGGAGAACTGACGCGTCTGTACGCCGAGCGGGCCCGGACGCCGGGCTTCGCGTTTTCCCCGGACAGTCCCTGGCAGACGGAGTTTGAGGAGGCCTTCGGCTACGCCGAGACGGACGACCAGCTCCGCTGTATCGATGAGATCAAAAAGGATATGGAAGCGCCCGTGCCCATGGACCGGCTGCTGTGCGGAGACGTGGGCTACGGAAAGACCGAGGTGGCGCTGCGGGCTGCCATGAAATGCATCCTGGACGGAAAGCAGTGCGCGATCCTGGTTCCCACCACGGTACTGGCCCGTCAGCACTACCAGACCGCCATGCGCCGCTTCTTCGGCTATCCGGTAGAGATCGCCCTTCTCAGCCGGTACAATTCCCCGGCCCAGCGCCGGGAGATCCTGCAGAAGCTGCGCGCGGGCAGCGTGGATCTGCTCATAGGCACCCACGCCCTGCTGCAGAAAAGCGTGGAATTCAAGGATCTGGGCCTGCTGGTGGTGGACGAGGAACAGCGGTTCGGAGTTTCCCACAAGGAAAAGCTCAAGGAAATGAGCAGAGGCGTAGACGTGCTCACGCTTTCCGCCACGCCGATCCCCCGGACGCTGAACATGGCGCTCTCGGGACTGCGGAGCATGTCCACCATCGAGGAGCCGCCGCGGGACCGCCAGCCGGTGCAGACCTATGTGATCGAATTCAGCTGGGAAGCCGTATGCGACGCCATTCGCCGCGAGCTGATGCGCGGCGGGCAGGTGTATTATCTCCACAACCGCGTGGAGAATATTGAGCGCACCGCCCTGCGGCTGCAGAAACTGCTCGAGGGGGCCGCGGTGGGCGTGGCCCACGGGCAGATGGACGAGGAACAGGTTTCCCGGGTCATGGACGACATGGTGGAGGGAAAGATCCAGGTCCTTGTGTGCACCACGATCATCGAGACCGGTATCGACATCCCCAATGTGAATACGCTTATCATCGAGGACGCGGATAAACTCGGTCTGGCGCAGCTCCACCAGCTCCGCGGCCGGGTAGGCCGCTCGGCGCGCAGGGCAAGCGCATGGCTGACGTACCGGCCGGACAAGGTGCTCACGGAGGTCGCCGAAAAGCGGCTGACCGCCATACGCGAGTTTGCCGAGTTCAACGCCGGGTTCCAGATCGCCCTGCGCGACCTGGAGATCCGCGGCGCGGGCAATCTGCTGGGCGCCGAACAGTCCGGACATATGATGGATGTCGGCTACGATATGTATCTGAAGCTGCTGGAGGAAGCGGTGCTGGAGGAAAAGGGCGAGACGCCCGCCGTACGCACCGAATGCAGCGCGGATCTGAGCGTCACGGCGGGGATCCCGGAAAAATACGTCTCGTCCCCCGAGCAGCGCATGGACCTCTATCGCCGCATCGCCCTGATACGGACCGAAGACGACGCCGACGATCTGACCGACGAGCTCATCGACCGCTTCGGGGATCCGCCCGCGGGAGTGAACGCTCTTATCCATGTGGCCCTGCTCCGCGGCGAGGCCGGAAAAGCGGGCATCAGCGACATCTCACAGAAGGGCGGCATGCTGTATTTCGTTGTGGAGGACTTCTCCATGGAGCGGCTGAGCGCACTCTACGAGCGGCCGGAGTATCGCGGCCGGGTGAAGCTGGAGGCCGGCCGGAGCCCGCGGCTGGGACTGAAGCTGCGCGGAGGGGAAAAGCCCATCGGCGCCGCCCGTTCTCTGGTCAAAGCCTGGGCCGATACGGCCGCCGGGGCGGGGGCCGCCGCCGGATGAGACGGATCTGTTCGGAAAAACTATCTGCAAAGAGAGGGACCGTTATGAAAAGATATCTATCGAGCCTGCTTGCGTCGGTCCTGGCGCTGGGACTGCTGGCCGGCTGCGGCGGGAACAGAGACGCCGCCGCGCCGACAGAGGAGCCGACGGCCTCCCCGGAGCCCGTCGTCACGGCCGCGCCAGCGGAGGAGACCGCTCCGGCCGGCGGGGAATCGGAGCCGTCCTCATCCGCGTCGTACGAGGAATTCACCGCGGCCATCCAGAAGGCGAGGACCGCCTTTGAGCCGGATACCGTAGTGGCGACCGTGAACGGAGCGCCTCTGACCTGGAAGATGTTTTATTACTTTATCGCCGGGGACCTCCAGGAAGTATACTATTATATAGGATCCCTGCCGGCGGATTTCGGCGAGGAGGTCCTGGAGGGCACCAGCTGGAACCGCTATTTCATCGAATCGGCGCAGAACCAGTCGCTCTATTATCTCCTGGCAAACGTCAAGGCCGACGAACTCGGCGCTGCGCTCAGCGAGGAGCAGCTGGGTCGCGTGGACAGTTACTGGCAGGAAATGGAGGAGCGCTTCGGCGGAGAAGAGGCGCTCAACCGGGAGCTGGACGCGGCCTGCCTGGACCGGGAGCTGTTTTCCGCCCTTATTCTCGGCAACGAGAAGCTCAACGCGCTCATGGACACCCTGTACGGGCTTGACGGCGGGAAGCTCTCCGAGGAGGAGATCCTTGCCTGGGCTGCCGAAAAGGGCTATGTGCGCACCAAGCATGTGCTCTGGTCTTTTCTGGACGAGAGCGGAGCGGCGCTGGACGACGAGGGAAAGGCCGCGCTGAAAGCCCGGCTGGAAGAGGTCCTCGCCGGTCTCAGGGAGCTGGAGGGAGATCCCGAAGCCCTGGAGAAGCGCTTTGACGAGCTCATGGCGGCCGAGAGCGCCGACCCCGGCGGGCTGGCAAATTTCCCCGCCGGATACACCTACACCGCCGGCACCATGGTCGCCGCCTTTGAGGAAGCCGCCTTCGCCCTGAAGGACCATGAGCTCTCCGGGCTGGTGGAGACCAGCTACGGCTATCATATCCTGCTGGGCCTTCCGCTGAACGTGGACGGGCTGACCATGGACCAGGACGCCAATACCGGCGAGTATATGACCCTGCGCCAGAGCGCGGCCAACGATATGTTCACGAGCCGGCTGGTGGAGTGGATCGACACGGCGGAGATCGTGTGGTCCGAAGGGTTTGAGGAGCTGGACCTCAATACGGTCTTTCATGGGGAAAGCTGAATGAAACGCCATCTCTGGACGGTGCTGTACGGCTTGGCGCTTACGGCCTTTACGGTATACCTGGCGCTGGACACCTTTGTTCTCAGCCGCGCCGTGGAGCCGGCGGCCGAAATGAACACGGCCGTTTTCGAAACCGTCGCCACACCGACGCCGACGCCCTCTCCCGAGCCGACGCCCGGCGCGACAGTCACCCCGGAACCCACCGAAACGCCGGACCCGGTCCCCGTCGGATTCACCGAGAACACTTACCGGGACGAGAACATCCGTATCGAACTGACCGAGCGGGTAGAGTACGGGACGCACGTGTATATCGCCGACATACGGATCAGTTCCGCGGAGTATCTGAAGACAGCCCTGGCGAAGGACACCTACGGCAGGAACGTCGCGGACAAGACATCGGCCATCGCCGCGGCCCACGACGCGATCCTGGCGGTCAACGGGGATTATTACGGCGCTCGGGAAGCCGGCATAGTGATCCGCAACGGGAGGGTCTACCGAAAAAAAGTGAACCGGCAGGATCTGCTGGTCATATGGGCCGACGGGACCATGGAGGTCCTCGACGGCTATACCAGCAAAGCCGACGACCTTGCGCAGCGGGGGGCCTGGCAGGTGTTCTGCTTCGGCCCGGGGCTCGTCTCTGACGGAGAGGTCACCGTTACCGCCAAGAGCGAGGTGCGCAACTCCATGGCCAGCAACCCGCGCACGGCCATCGGCATGGCGGAGAGCGGACATTACCTGTTCGTGGTGTCCGACGGCAGGACCGCCGAGAGCGAGGGCCTGTCGCTCTACGAGCTGGCGGAGCTGATGCGCTCGCTGGGCGCGGTGACCGCCTACAACCTTGACGGAGGAGGGTCTTCCGCCATGGTATTCAACGGACGGGTGATCAACAAGCCGACCTCCTACGGCAAAACGGTAAGCGAAAGGCGCGTGCGCGACATTGTCTACATCGGTTAGGGTCCCCTATATCCGCCGCGCGCTGTGGCAGCTCGGCTGGACGGCCTTTCTGGCCTTTTTCGGAGCGGTGTATGAGCACTTCGGTCACGGGGTGTACTCCCCGTTCATGATCTACGCTTTCGCGCTCCCGCTGTCGCTGGGCGCGCTGCCGTGGTGCGCGCTGGCCCTGAAACCGCGGCGCGCCATGTGCGAAGGCGCGGCCCGTCTGTGGGACAGCGGCGTGCTGACGCTGGCGGTGGGGAGCGTGTTCCGCGGAGTGCTGGACATCTTCGGCACCACCAACCGGCTCGTCGCGGTTTATCCGGCGGCGGGGGCCGTACTGCTTCTGACCGGCGCCCTATGGTGGATAAGAAGCGGCAAACCGGCACATGTTGATGGCGAACGCTCCGCAAAACACAACATTTAGACCGCAAAAAAAAACCCGAAATCTTTATAAAAAAGTGCTTGACAAACGGCGAATACGGGTGATATATTAGCAAAGCGCTCACGGAACAGGGCTTGTGAAAGCGCTGAACCGCGACGCAATGTGTACCTTGTAAATTGAACAAAGTAACGAAAGCTTATGCTAAATAAGCACCGGAAAGGGTTCTCGACAGGTCCCGAAAGGGACCGGTTGAAAAACATTTCTTTGAGAGCTGGAAACAGCGATCGATAGATAGATTTCAGGCCGGAAGGCATGAGATAGATATTTATTGAGAG
>JAEEGF011416080.1_pt1 | contig 16811 bp, 15 predicted proteins | sample 9134171 | NCBI WGS metagenome assembly JAEEGF01 (sample SAMN16246542, study PRJNA631951) | gut metagenome | biome: gut microbiome; feature: rumen; material: AP-attached | host: Bos | place: Iran: Karaj | collected 2018-10 | reverse complement strand
AAAAACAATTAGCGGAGACATCAGAGTAAATGATTCAAACATTTCAAATACAGAAATAGAAAGTGTTAATGGTGTTATTCAGTTAGAAAACAATAAAAACATAACAGCACAAATAAATTCAACTTCTGGCGACATAATAATAAGAAGAGGTGGCTTAAACAAACTTAAAATAAACTCTGTTAACGGTGATGTAAATATAAGTGAATCAGGAATTGCACTTGAAACAGAAGTAAAAATTATTACAACTGCTGGTGATATTAATGTCGAAAAACTAAATGGCCCATGGAAATCTGTTGACGCAACGTCAAGAAAAGGCGAAATAATAATAGATTGGAAGGGAAATGCTTCTCCTGCTAATTCTCAGAAAATATGTATTAAATCTGGCGGAGAAGGTGCAGTATTATATTCCGAATCATTAAGCGGAAATATAAGATTTCACTGAGTTTTCTACTCAATAACTTAGTAATTATAAAATCCCCCTTAATCCCCCTTTGCGACTCGCTGACCTCCTATCGCTCGCTTGCATACCGCCATCCTTGGCGGTAATACAAAAAGGGGGGGGTGAGGACATTATCACATACTTTTAATCTCTAATAAATTCTTAGTTTTTAATAGTCTCTCTTGAACAAGCGCTAATTAAGATTTTCTTATGTCAAATCTTATTATGCTGTCAAAAAGGTCTATTTGATTTACTTTTACTTTAATCTTCATTCCTGGAGCCACATCAAAATTCGGTTTTCTGCAATGCCTGAAGGAACACAAAAAATCAACATAAAAGTTTACTTCAGTAAGTCCAGAATCAACAACAACACCGTCAAAAATCACTTCAGAAGACTTTTGCTGCTGCTTAAGATACTTTAGAACATAGTATTTTTCTCTGTCTTTCATAGTATCTTCAGCATGATCAACAGCAATATCAGAAATCATAACCCGTTTATTAAGTTCTTCCTGAGACATAAAGGGCTGTTGATCAAGAAAAGCTTTGATTTGTCTATGTAAAAGCAAATCTGAATAACGTCTTAAAGGTGAAGAAATCTGAGTATAGCCTATAACTCCCAAAGAATAATGTTTTCCAAAATCTGCTCCAACAGTTGTTTTTCTCATAGTCTTCAATGTATTCCACAAAACAACAGGGTCGAAGTTTTCACATTCAGGAACAACAAAGTCCGAATCACCTTCCTGAATTCTGAATAAACCAGGAATTGAATTTTCATGGAACCAGAGAGCAGCAGCATGATTTACCCAAATCATAAATTCGGCAATCATACCCGCTGTCAGTTCATCGCGGTTTTCTTGTTCAATAACAATATTGTCATCTACAACTTTTATGTCTAATTCAGGCTGTCTAGGTATTATTACTGCGCCGTTTTCAACTCGTTTCGCCTGAAGTCTTTGAGAAAACAAATAAGCTGAATTCAACCATTCATCTGTTTTAAGCATGTCATTAGCTAACGGATATTCAGTAGCTTTATCTAGTTTTATAATTGATTTTTTTATTCCAATATTTTTTAATTCAAATTCAGAGGAAAAATCTAATTTAAAACTAAGAGCCAGTCTTTCTTTTCCTTCATCCAAGCTTAAAAATTCTTCACTTATAATTCCAGGAAACATATTTATACGCAGATCAGGCATATAAATTGAACTGCCTCTTCGAGCAGCTTCTTTATCTAACAAAGAGTCAGATTTTATTATTTCTGAAGGATCAGCAATATGGACCCATAGAGTATAGCCATCATCTGTTTTTTCAAAAGAGAAGGCATCATCTCGGTCTTTAGAGCCAGGACTGTCGATAGCCCAGGTTTTTAAATTGGTTAAATCTGTGCGATTTAATGCATTTATATCAATATTGCAAATACTTTCGGCTTCTTTTTCTAACTCATCTGAAAAAGCAACAGGTGTTCTAAATTTTATTAAGTCTAAATTTTCATCTTCTTTTAGAATTCCTGCCTTAACCAAAGACATAAAAACCTTGCGATTATTGTTTATTGAAGCCTTATTTAAAGCATTTGAAAACTTCTTAGATATATTAGCCTCTTCTCCTATTGCTGTAAAATCTTTTAAATCCTGCAAATAGGGCTTTAAATTATCATCTAACACATTGTTATTTATTAAATTTTTTAAAGAATCGACCAATACTGATTCTTCTTTTTCCTGAAGTTCTTTTTTCTTTAATTGTTCTAATGTTTGTTTCAAAACCTCTTCAGAAACTGGCTGAAAAGTATTGTTCTTGTTTTTAAAATAGAGTTTGTCCTCACAAAGCTTTCTAAGCAGTGCTGCAATTGAATCAAAATCATTTAAATCATAAAGGAATTCTGCTATTTCGCTTAATTCATAAAATTTCGGATCTTCTGATAATAATTCTCTAATCTCGGCCAAATCAATTTTATCGGCTATATTTTTTCTTGTATTGTTAATATTTATTAGATTCTGTTTGCAATTATCTTTATCAGACACACTTATTAAAGAGCGAGATGAAGAATATAAAATCTTTTTTTCAGGAATATTTGTTTCTTTGCCATTAACCAGCATAACTCTAACGTTTGTTCCCGAAAGACTTAAAACCACTGCAGATTCAGGCACAGAGCCCTTTACAATAATTTCTACCACATAACCAGAAGATAAACTCATTATATTCTCCAACAATTATTACCAGTTTAGTTTGTTTCTCGAAGTATTTTTATAACGCTCTGTCAGAATTTTTCCGAACCATTTATTTAATTCCTGAGCTGCTTCCATAAATTCCACATCTTTTTCTGCATTAGAATTCGAGTTCTCAAAACATTGACCAATTGATTCAAACCCTTCTTCATCTTCTTTTACTATGCTTTCATCAGCGTAGAAATCAGAAATCAACAAAGAAATAATATCTGGCGAAGTTTCCTCAAAATCGTTTTCTTCTGCTGCCGCCAAATTATCTTTAGCGAAACATCTGCTCATAGAATTATAAACATTCAATGCAGAATCAAGCATTGATATATCCTGATGAGCATGAATATCAAAATTGTCACGCCAATTATAAACCATGTTTAAATCATCAGCAGCATTTAATTCTATTTCTTTTGGGGAAATACTTATTATTTTCCAAGCAAGATGTCTTCTTTCTGTCAAGCTCCAGTTAAGAATTTCACGCCAATCACCGTTAGTAAGCTTATTAAATTGATTTCTCAACTGATTGTTGAAGCGGTTTAATCTTTTTGCATCCGCTTCATATCTAGATTCTACAGAAACATTTTCTCTTTCAGCCAATATGCTGCTTATCCAGTGAATCTTAGGGTAAATATGTATGAAAAGAAAAGGAACCAAACCATGATTGTTTACTGAATCTTCTAAGACATTCTTTCTTATTATTCTAACAATTTCTTCAATCATGTTTACTTTATCTATAGTAAACTGATTATTAGAAGACAAAAGCGTTGGGGACACATCCGTCAAACTTGAAAACAAATGCTTTTTTGCAGGATTTACCAAACGACGAAGTTTAGAGTCCAAATATGCAAAAGCCGACTGACAGCTTATAGCTTTTCCTGAAGAAAAATCTTCTATCAGAATTAAATACATTTCTGTAATAATTTCATTTATTTTATCTTTTCTTGTCATATCAGGCTGACGCCATTTTGAAGCAGTAATACAGATATATTTATGACAGGAAATAACGAAATCGAGAGCATTCTGGGGTGATGGATCTTTTATGAAATTATTATATGCTTCAAATTGCAAAGTATTTGTATTGTTCATACCCCACTCCTTTTAAGTCTGAATAATTATATAGCCTGTATTTTATTCTTTCAACTGTGTGATTAATTTCACAATCTTGAAAATTTTTAAAATTTTTTGTCCATTTTTCCGTTTTCGGTTGATTACTATATGTGCAAATAAAAAATTATGTTGCACGAATCTTATAAGAATCTCTAAGGAGAAAAAAGTATGATAAGTCTGAATCGTGTAATTGTAGTTGGTAACCTTACTCGTGACCCAGAACTCAAGGTCACTGCCTCTAACCGTAGATTCACCATTATGACGGTTGCAATTAATGATTTTTGGAAGAATCAAAATGGTGAATTAACAAAGAAAACAACTTATTTAAGCGTTATTGCATGGGGCTCTTTAGCTGAAAACTGCGTAAAATACCTTAAAAAAGGCCGTTCTGTTATGGTAGAAGGTCGTATAGAAACAGATAAATACGAAGATAAAAACGGCGTAAAACAGAACGTAACTCGTATTAATTGCAGTAATATCCTTTTTCTTGAAAATTCTTCAAAAAAAGAAAACGAAGAAGAAGAAGACGGCACCTATAGTGAAAAACCTGCTTATACCACTAAATCCAAAAACTCCTCTTCCGCTCCTAGAAAAGTAATAAAGAGAAAAGTTGAAGAAGAAGCTGAAGCTTTAATACTTTAATAAAAGGAGAGAATAAGAATTATGATGTGTTGCAATAACTGCCCATTTAACCCATCTAACAATACTAACGCTCCCAAATGTGATAATCCTATTTGCAAAAATACAGATAATCACTGTTCCGATAGCTTTTGTGCCAAAAACATAGGAACCAGATGCTTTATGGATTATTACGTAATAGACAAGCTATATCAGGAAGATGAACTTGCTGAAGGCTTAGCATTTGAAACACTTAGAACAGCTTTAATAGGTAGAGACAGAGCCCTGCTTATTTCTCTATTTCAAAGAGCACGACAAGAATTAAGATTAAAAATGTGGAACTGGCTGGAAGAAAATGAGCCTAGAAGCTTGTGGATACTAAACCCTATTTTCTCAGCCTGCGGTCTTGCAGAATTGAACAGCATAACAAGCGCAAGTCCACATATAAGATCCAAATATCTTGATGCGATAGTATCAAACCCTTATTGCGGCAGATACTATAAACAATACTACAGTCTTCAGGAGGTAAATTATGAATTGTAAAAACTGCCCTTTAAATATAGATTCCAAATGTTTCAAAGCAGAAATGGCCGCAAAAATTCCTTTACATTTCAGAAATATTTTCATTTGTAATAATGATTGCGCACGCAGTTGCTCTAACAATTCATTATGCAGCAGAGATTTATGGGTTTTATCTTTCCTTGGCCAAAAAGAAAAATTCGCAATGGCTAATGCTGTTGCAACAATGGAAAACCTTGTGAAAAAAGGTTTTTCAGAACTTCTCTGTTACTTATTTGAAAATGCGCCTTACGAAAAAAGAAAAGAAATGTGGTTAAAAATGACAAAAGAACATTCTAACCAGTTATATATGTTTGACGCATTGTTTGAAAAAGCAAGTCTTGCCCCTATTTATGAAAACTCTGATGCAGCAGAAGAAATGCATAAATACCAGAACTGCGTCTTGTTTCCACAAATGGCTATGGCATAATAAGAGATAAGCTCACCTCCCCCAAATTATTTAATAATTGGGGGAGGTTTTTAAAAACTAATGATACAAAAAAAATACAAAATATCAGTAATAATCTCTGGCGGTCAGACTGGCGCTGACCGCGGTGCCCTTGATTATGCCATAAAAAAAGGCATTAAACATAGTGGCTGGTGCCCTTTTGGAAGGAAAGCAGAAGATGGAATTATTCCTTCTTTTTATAAGTTAAAAGAAACAACAACCCCAATGTATCCGGCTAGAACAAGAATGAATATAAGAGATTCAGACGCAACAATCATTTTTTCATCTGATATAAACTCAAAAGGAAGTTTATTAACCACAAAATTCTGTATTGAATTAAAAAAGCCTTATTATGTAGTTTTATTAGATAAAAAAGAAAGAAAACTCATAAAAGATTCAAACTTAAGAACAACTTGTCAGAAACTTATTATATGGTTAAATAAAATAAAACCAGATATCATAAATATAGCAGGAACAAGAGAGAGTCACTGCATTGGAATTCAGAATAAAGTCGAATCAATATTGGAATTAATTATAGATAAATCAGAAAAAGAAAAAGAGTGGCCGCCAATAAAACCAACCACTCCCAATCTATGTTTTAATTAACTTATTTATTAATCAAATCTTCTACTTTTTCACCAGTCATGTCGTGAATAAAAAGCGCTACCGGAAGTCTTTCAAGTCTAGGTTTTTCATCTAAGACTTTGTATGCTATATCTAATCCAATTTTTCCAAACTGTTGAACAGAACTAACATAATGCTTTCTAAGCGCATCAATATCCTCATCTCCATAAACACTTATAATTTTTGGAATAACAACTTCTGGATGAATTCCTAATCTTCCCAAAGACTCGGAAGCAAAATATTTAAAATCACGTCTATCAGAATTTAAAAGTTCTAACATACTCGGATAAGCCTTTTCTGCTAATGGCATTCCAATACTATTTATTGCTCTAAGAGAATTACTAACACATTCAATATCCTCTTGATGTAATGCGTCTATATAAACCTTCATAACATCTTCATTGGTGGAACCAGTTCTGCTTAATTCCCATAATATTTGATTTTTTCTTCTTTCATCTTGTATAGAAAAATATTCTTCTATCTTAAAACTAGCCAGTTCTTTAATATATCTTTTTTCAAAATTAGAACTTTCAATAGTAGTAAAGGTTTCATTATTTATTTCACGTTCTAAATTTCTAATATCTACTTTATCATTTGATTTAGCAGAAGATTTATCCTTACTAGATTTTTGTTTTGATTCAGCTTTTGCTTTTTTAGCCTGTTCTTTTTCTAATTCTTTTTTTCGCTTTTCTTCTCTTTCAGCTATTTCATAATCTTTTTGCTGATTATTTGCTTCAGCCAATTTTTTAAAATATTCATTTTCCATTTTTTGAATGGTTAAAGGCTTCTTCGAATCTTCATCTCTAAACTTTTTTATATATTTGTATGCTTCTGATATTTCACCTTCAAAATACTTAAAAATAGCATAAAAAAGTTTTGAATATTCTGCTTCATCCTCTACTTTTAACTTATAATAAACGACACCTCTGCGAATAAAGTTTTTGTCGTTACCGAGCATTTTTACATCATATTCAACAGCTTGAATAAATGTTCTAAAAGCTTTTTCTTCTTTTTTATCTCTGCGAAGAGAATCTGCTTCTTCTAACAGCCATTGAGCTTTTTCTTCATTAGTTTTAAAATCTTTTATCTGAGCTTCATCAATATTAGAAATAGCTTTTTTAAGGTTATTTATACGAATTTTTAGATTATTTGCATCAGGATTAATTTCAAAAGCTTTTTCATAAGCTTCCAAAGCTTTATTTAATTGTTTGGTTCTTTGTCGAGCCAACCCAATGTAAAGCCAATAATTAAAATTATCTTTGTTAGAGTCGATGTTTGCTTCAAGCATATCTAAAGCAGGCAGATACTGATCAAATTTGAACATATCAAGAGCTAAAGGTAAAACATCACCAGACTCTTCCTCTGCCAATAATGTATTATTATAAGGCAATAACAAAACAAATATTGCTAAGAAAAACAATAATAAAGACTTAGTATGACTCATAACAACTCGACTTTCTTTTATGATTAAAAAAGAACTTTCTTTTATTATTTTAAAAGAAAGTTCTTAAAAAAAACAATTTATTTTTTTAACCTTGAAATAGTTTCATCACGACCAAGCACATCTAGAATTCCAACCAGTTCAGGGCCATGACAAGAACCAGTAATCTTCACTCTTATAGGCATAAACAAATCTTTGCCTTTTACTTCAGCTATTTTACCAGCAGCCTTTATAGCAGCATTATATCCTTCTCTAACCCACTCACATTTTTCAAATTCAGAAGCTAAGGCTTCGAAAAGCTTTTTAGACTTTTCAGTTTCTATCATTGCTCTAGCTTCGTCATTTTCAGGTTCACTAGCTTCAAAGAAAGTCTTAGCTACTTCTGGAGCATCTGTTAGAAGAGTCATTTTTACCTGAATGAGTTCTACTAACTTATGCATAATGACTGGGTCATCAAGACGCTTATCATCTGGCATAGCTTTTTTCAGTAATGGAGCGACCAATGGAATCAGTTCGTCAACAGGCATTGCACGCAAATGCTGGCCATTCATCCAAACTAATTTGTCTTTATCAAAAACGCCAGGAGATTTGCTTATATGACTTAATTCAAAGCACTGAATCAACTCTTTTACAGAGTAGATTTCGCGGTCATTGCCTTCGTTCCAGCCCAAAAGAGCTAAGAAATTAATCATAGCTTCCGGTAAGAAACCTTCTTCTGCGTATTGGCCAACAGAAGTTGCTCCGTGGCGTTTAGAAAGTTTAGACTTGTCTGGGCCTAAGATCAAAGAAGCATGACTGAATCTAGGAGGCTTCATTCCCAATGCTTCATAAAGAATAAGCTGACGATGTGTATTGGTAAGATGTTCTTCAGCTCTTACTACATGAGTAATACCCATAAGAGCGTCATCAACAACAACACAGAAGTTATAAACAGGCATACCGCTTGAACGAAGAATAATGAAATCACCTAATGTGCCGGCTTTCCATTCTACTCGACCACGAACTTCGTCTTCCAGAACGTAATCTTTTTGTGGAACTCTTACTCTGATTGTGTAAGGTTCACCAGCATCTATTCTTCTTTGAGCTTCTTCTTTGCTCAAATTGCGACAGGTTCCATCATAATGAACACTTCTATGTTCTTCTTCAGCTTTTTTTCTTTTTTCTTCAAGTTCTTCATCAGTGCAGAAACATGGATAAGCAATTCCTTTATCCATAAGTTCATGAGCTATTTTCTGATAGATTTCCAAACGTTGAGACTGGAAATATGGGCCCTTATCACCTTTTTGCTGTTTATAAGGGTCTATACCTTCACCATATTCAGGACCTTCATCCCAATCTAAACCAAGCCATTTCAAATCATGAAGCATACCATTCACAGATTCAACCGTTGAACGGGCTTCATCTGTGTCTTCAATACGTAAAACGAACTTTCCACCGGTTTTTCTTGCCCAAAGCCAGTTAAAAAGAGCTGTTCTAGCTCCGCCAACATGCAAATAACCTGTTGGAGATGGTGCAAAACGAACACGAATTTCTTCAGACATATTAAATTATATTGCTCCCCATAAAAATTTGCTCATTTCCATTTGAAAGAGCATGACCACAACGGCCAAAAGCAGCTACAGCAATACGGCCTTCACCGCGAACTATTGCAACCTTAAAACCGCCACCCAAACCAGGGTTAATTATATAACACTGACTGCAAATATCTCTTACAGCCATACTTACAGCATATTTTTCTCTTGTATCTTCGCGAATTACTGAGCGGGCTATTGCAGCAACAATAGCGGCTTCTCTCAGTTTAACGGGCAGTTTTTCTGAAGTAGCCCCCACTTGGGTTATTGCTGCGCGATAACCTTTGTTAGACACCTTTTGAAGCCAATATTCTTCCTGTTCTGGATCTTTTGTCATAGAAAGATATATTACGGCACTTTCAGGAGTCAGAGCATCTTCATGGTCTACTACCAAATCTTTAACTATATCTTTATAAGTAACAACTCCAACAAGTTCATCATTATTATCAACTACAGGGAGAGCTTCTAATCCACTAGCAGAAAGCAGTGCAGCAGCTTCTCTGACTGACATATTGGAATTAACCCGTTTAAATTCTTTTTCCATCAAGCTGGAAATCTTATCATCACTATCAAACTCACCAACTGATGCCAATTGAATATTTGTCAAAATACCAACAAGCTTTTTTTCTTTATTAGTTACAAGAATACAGTCAGGCTGTCTTAAAATAATGATTTCGCGTATCCCAAAAATAGAACAATCTTCTGCAACTACAATGGGATTGCTGTCCATTATTTCTTTAACCTGTAAACCCATATGAACTCCTAATCAGATATTATTAATCTTTCTTTTCACCAATGCGACAGAATACTATTCTGCCAGCACCAGTCTGTAATATATTGTTGACCTTTGTTTTAACAACTTCTCCGACATGATCACCGCCGTCTTCAATAACAACCATAGTGCCGTCAGACATAAAGCCAACACCCTGATAAGGCTCTTTTCCTCTTTTAACAATCTGTATTTCAACATCTTCACCACTGACAAAAATTGGTTTTAACGCATTTGAAAGATCGTTCAAATTAAGAACCTTTATATTTTCAAGCTCAGCCAGTTTCTTAGTATTAAAATCCTGAGTAATCAAAGAAGCCTTTAACTCGGTAGAAAGCTTAACCAGTTTTCCATTTACTTCGTTTATATCTTCATAATCATTATTAATAATTACAAAATTATCAGGGAAAGATTTTTTAAGTTTTTCTATTGTTTCCAAGCCTTTCTGACCGCGGTTCTTCTTGTTTAAATCGTTAGAATTAGCAAGAAACATCAATTCATTTACTATAAAATTTGGAACAAGAATATTTCCTTCTATAAACCCTAGCTTAAACAAATCAGCAAAACGACCATCAACTATTGCGCTTGAATCTAATATTTTTGAAGAAACTTTAACTTCTTCACCTTTAGCCATATTCTGGTATTTTTTGTATCTAAGCAGTATCTTTACACCAAGATAAGCAAACAAGAGGTTGAACAATACCGGAAATACAAGATAAAACATAGAAATCAAAGAATTTAGATACTGATCTTGTAAATCAAATTTACCAACACCCTTAAACATTAATATATAAACGGGTATAAATAACAAATTAGCAACTATAGTTCCTAAAGTAAAACCTAATGCGCTCCAGGTTAAATTGTAAACATTGGTCTCTTCAATACGCTTTTCCAGCCATTCATTTAATCCTCGGCCTATCATAGAACAAATTAAATAACCGATAAAACCAAGTAAACCTGCCAAAATAAAATGAGGATTTTCCCAAGGAATTAATTCATTTACTGCTTGAGGATACTTATCAATCAATGAATATGCTATTGAAACCCCGGTGATTGTTCCTGCTAAAATTAATATTGATTTTAATATCTGAAATATCATATTTTTTATTCTCCAAGGGTACAAAATACCATTATTCAGTGATAAATTCAAGATTTGCTTAGTATATACTCATGGAAAAAGCTTACTTTTTAGTTATTAGAATATTATTAAGATACTTTTCTTTTCTTAAAAAGAGAAAACAAAATAGTTAACAAATAAACAACTCCGGCAATAACAATGGTTACAGCACCAGATGGCAGATTCGGTTCATAACTGACCATAAGCCCGGTACTAGTAAATATCATGCCTAATATAGTCGCACCTAGCATTATTTTCCAAACTCTGTTGAAAAACTTTGAAGAAATAGCAACAGGAAGTGTCAGCAAAGCAATAACCATAATAATTCCAACAACATTAACTGTTAAAACAACAGTTAAAGCAGTCATACAAAGCATTAGAAGATAATAAAACTCGACGTTAACACCTCTTGTGCGTGCATATTCCTCGTCAAAGCACACAGCAACAGTCTGTTTATAAAAAACAGAAGTAAGAATAATTGTCAGAACATCTAATCCGGCAATAAGGTAAAGCTCTTCAGAAGAAACCATGAGAATGTTTCCAAAGAGATAATTCATCAAATCTTCGTTATAACCAGGAGTCTTATAAATGAATAAAACCCCCATAGACATACCAACAGCCCAAAGAGCGCTTATGATACTGTCTTCGCGTTCTTTTGCCTTCAAGCTTATCCAGCCTATTATCAAAGCAGAAAGCAATGCTGTTATTACAGCACCATAAACAGGTTTAAGCCAAGGCAGGTTATAAACCACAGAAAAATATCTAGCTGCACCTAGTCCACCTAAAACACAGTGAGAAATGGCCGCTGCAATATAAGTTATTCTTCTTAAAACAACGTAAGTACCGACTATGCCGCTGCCAATACTGCATAAAATGCCTGCTAAAACAGCATTCTGCAAAAAAGGTAATTCTAATAAATCTTTTATGAATGTAGACATGAGTGCCCCTTTTCACCACAACTATGATCATGCCTTATCATATTAATATCAAGACCATATATATGCTGTAAAGATTCTCCAGTAAGTTCTGAAACAGGATGAATCTGTAAATTCTTTCTGACACATATAACTCTCTTTACATGTGTAGAAACAAAACCTATGTCATGAGAAACAATCAGTATTGTAAACTTCTTGTTCATTTCTGCAAAGAGTTTATAAAACTGTTCTGTGCCGTGAACATCAACGCTTGCCGTCGGTTCATCAAGAAGCAATAAATCAGGCTGAGACATAACAGCTCTGGCAATCAGAGCTCTCTGTTTCTGCCCACCAGATAAATCGGCAAAACTTCTGTGAATAAAATCCTTCAAACCAACCGTTTCAAGAGCTTCTTCAGCATCATGAATCTGCTTTTTAGAATAATTTCCCCACCAGAAAGAGCGACTCAAACACCCCATTAAAACAACATCTAAGACACTAACAGGAAAATTTGAATCAAATTTAGAAAACTGAGGAACATAACCTATTCTATGACGCTGCTGTTCTGGTGATTGTCCAAAAATTAAAACTTCACCCCTTAAAGGTTTATTTAAGCCCAGGATAAGTCTCAGAAGAGTAGTTTTACCACCGCCATTAGGGCCAACAACGCAGGCAAAATCGCCTTTTTCTACATTTAGATTAATATTTTCCAAAACTAAATCTTCACTACCATCGTAGGAAAAATCAACATTTTTTAAGCAAATAATATAATCTTCTGGCTGCATCTTAATTCTTAGAGTCAGCAACAGACTCTGCTATTGTTCTGAGATTATTTAAATAATCTTCAGACAAAGGGTCTATTGCAACAACACTACCTCCAATTGATGCAGCAATTGTTTTTGCTGTAGAAACCGGGAATTGTTTCTGAACAAAAATAACCTTAATTCCCTCGTTGCGGCAATTTCTGATTAACTCTCCAAGCTGTCTTGGAGCTGGTTCCTTACCTTCAATTTCTACTGCTTTCTGTATCATTCCATATTTATTAGCAAAATAACCAAAAGCAGGATGAAACACCAACAAAGTCTGGCCCTTAAAAGGCAGAAGCTTTTGAGTGAGTTCAGAATCAAGCTTATTTATATCTGATTTAATTACTTCTAAATTACCATTTATTTTTTCTTTTAACTCTGGTCTTTTAGAAATAATTGCTTTAGCCATATTTTCAGCCATAACCAAAGTTCTTACGGGGTCAAGCCAAAAATGAGGATCTAAGCCAGATTCATCTTCATCATGGTGTTCGTGGCCTTCATGGTCATGATGTTCGTTCATTGGGATTTTAACTATATTTTCATCTGTATGAACAATAAGCAAATTCGGACAAAGATTTTTAATTCTGGAAATAATAACCTTTTCAAAAGGAATACCTACAGTGAAGAACAAATCCGACCGCGACAGCTTTCCCATCTGCTGTGGCAAAGGTTCAAAGGTATGAGGAGACATACCTGGACCTATAAGAACTTCAACGGTTCCGTTATTCTCTAAAAGTCTTTCAGCAAAATATTTTTGAGGAAGTATGCTTACAAAAACCTTCAGTTGTTCATTTTCTGCAAATAAAGAAGAACATGAAACAAACATGAATATTGCTGCAATTATTAATTTTAACGTTAACCTTTTCATAATCAATCAAAAATACTAATAATTAATTTCGGGTAAGTATACAAATAAAAATCCTTGTTGTCATCAACTAAGATTTTTTGATTATTATTATATCACTTTAGTCAAATATGGCTCTAATAGCGTCTCTAAGAGTTCTTACACGAACAATTCCTTTTTCTTCGTTTAAGTCTGTGCCTTCTGCGACAACAAAGCGTTTAAAGCCAAATCTTTTTCCTTCTGCAATTCTGCGGCTAATTTGTGCAACAGGTCTGATTTCACCAGCCAATGTTATTTCACCAATGGGCATAATATCTGATGGAACAGGCCTATCGTGAAAACTAGCAACCAAAGCGGCCGCCAAAGCCAAATCTCCACCAGGTTCGCTAAGTTTCATTCCGCCAGCTACATTAGTAAAAACATCACGATTATAGAATTTCATTCCAGCATGTTTTTCTAAAACAGCTAAAATAAGGCTTAATTTATTAAAATCAACCCCAGCAACCACTCGTCTGGGAACTTCTAGAAAAGACTGAGTAACAAGAGCCTGAAGTTCTGTTAGAATACACCGAGAACCCTGCATTACAGGAGCTATAATAACTCCAGAGGTTTCTGAACGATTCTGGCTGACAAATAAATCAGACGGATTAACAACAGGCGACAGACCTTTTTCCGTCATATTAAAAACAGCAACCTCGCCAGTAGCACCATAGCGGTTCTTAAATACGCGCAATATTCTGAAATTGGAATTTACTTCGCCTTCAAAATAGAGAACAGTATCAACAATGTGTTCAAGTATCTTTGGGCCAGCAATAGAACCTTCTTTGGTAACGTGACCAACAATAAATACAGGTAAACCGCGGTCTTTTCCATATTTAGTTATTATTGCCGCGCATTCTCTGATTTGTGAAACAGAACCAGGAGTTGCATCTAACTGAGGTGTATAAACAGTTTGTATAGAATCTATTACAAGCATTCTAGGCAAATATGACGCCAAGCCATTTAGAGCTGAGTCTAAATTTTGTTCAGAAACAAGAATTATATCATTGCCGTTACCTATGCGAAGTCTTTCTGCTCGAAGCTTTATCTGGGTTGCAGATTCTTCTCCGGAAACATAAGCAACAGGCTTAATGTTTACACCTAATCTTGAAATGAGCTGAAGCATGAAGGTTGATTTTCCAACACCCGGCTCACCGCCAATGAGAGTAATTCCACCAGGAACCAAACCTCCGCCTATCAACTCGTCAAAAACATCTATACCCGTAGGCCACCTTTTGGTATGTTCAACAGCAATATCATCAAGAGTTTGAATAACAGACATACTTCCTGTTGTTTGAACAGGAATACGTTTCTGAGCAGGCTGTTCAACTTCCAGTTCAAGAGTATTCCATTCTCCACATCCAGAACACTGCCCCTGCCATTTTGGGAAACTTTGACCGCATTTCTGACAAACATATTTACTTTTTGGCTTAGCCATACTTATTTTCCTATCTATTAATTAACGCTTGATGCATCTTTGTTTGTATTAGAACGAATCTTTAGGCTTAATTTTCTTTGGATATTTTTTCTTTATCTTCTTAATTGGTTCAGGTTCCGGCTCAGGCATCGGGCAGCGAGGGAATTGATTTGGAATGTACATTCCTTTAAAAATCTGTATCCTGCCATTTCCTGTGTCTAAAACATATAAATCACCATTTGGTCCGAAACGAACATCATGAGGTTTTATAAATTTACCAAATTCTGTGCCGAATCCACCTATTATTTGTCTAAGTTCACGGCGTTCATCCAACACAAGAACTTTATGATTACCGGTATCAGCTATTGCCATCCAACCATTTTTGGCCACATCAAAAGAGTGGGGGTAACGCATAGTGTAGCCTTCCCACTTTATTATTTCCTCTTTCTTCTGCATATTGTTTTCAAAAACAAGAATTCGGTGATTTCCATTATCGGCAACATAAATATCACCATTCTGGTCTACCCATACTCGCGTAAGATTTTTAAACTGTTTATAATCCCGCCCGCTCATATGGTGCATATGACCTAGGCGTTTGGAAGGTTTTAAGTCTGTATCGAAAATCTGTATGCGATTTCCCTGAACCCTCATTCTTTGCCCCCAATCTAATGGAAAATCTCTAAGATAGTTTCCTCTAGGCTCAGCAACGTATATTCTGCCAGCACAGTCTGTGTCTATTCCTAATGGGTGATGGAAATAACCGTCTTTCCAACCTTCTTGCCCCAAGATAAACTTAACTTCACCATTTAATTTCAAAGCTTTTATTCTGTGATTACCAGTATCGCAAACAAGCAATGTTGTTAAATCAAGCCAGCCAACTCCTACAGGAAGGTTAAAGTGATCCATTGGAATGCTTTCAGCCGGTCTGATTCTGCTTTGTCCATGCTGATAGGCTCTACCATAAAGATAGTTAGGGTCAGGATATCTACTGCTCAAATAATCGTCTTCACGATATTTATCGTTGGAATCACCAGGCAAAACTCTGTTATCCCAAGGCCACAAATCTCCATATATCATTTCTAATCTTAAGGGAATAGTAGCTACAGGATTAGGATCAACAGAATATACTTTTACTCTGTTGTTGTGGGTGTCGGTTACAGCAAGCATTTCGCCATCAGGAGAAAAACACATTCCTTCAGGTTCAAAAAGATTAAATTCACCTTTCCCGGTTTTACAAATAGAAACAAAAAATTTGTAAACGTGACCTGTGTCATCGGCTTTTAATTCTGATAAAACCAACCCAAACAGGCAAATAAAAATAAATATTAGTTTTTGATACAAATTCTGCTTCATACTCGGCTATTATAATTTAAACAAAAACTGAAAACAATATACTAAAAAATTATTAACTCAAAGATAAACAACTTAAATCACAGATTATTACAAATTTGAAGCAATGTACAAAAAGTAAAAAAAAGCTATTGACTTTTAGGACTAAATAATATAATATATTTTCTACACCCGCCGGGATGGCGGAATTGGCAGACGCACCGGACTTAAAATCCGGTGGGCTATAAACCCGTGCCGGTTCAAGCCCGGCTCTCGGCAGTGTCTTTATCGCGGGGTGGAGCAGTGGCAGCTCGTCGGGCTCATAACCCGGAGGTCGTAGGTTCGAATCCTTCCCCCGCAACCCACGTGGCAAGGTAGCTCAGTTGGTCAGAGCACACGGTTCATACCCGTGCGGTCGAAGGTTCAAATCCATCCCTTGCTATTGAATTAAGGTCTAACCAAGACCAAAAAAGTTTAAAAAAGCCGCTTACAAAGCGGCTTTTTTGTTACCCAATATACCTGTTAGATTACCCTAAATTACCTTGGATTTACAAAAAAAT
>JAEEGF010867743.1_pt1 | contig 16814 bp, 9 predicted proteins | sample 9134171 | NCBI WGS metagenome assembly JAEEGF01 (sample SAMN16246542, study PRJNA631951) | gut metagenome | biome: gut microbiome; feature: rumen; material: AP-attached | host: Bos | place: Iran: Karaj | collected 2018-10 | reverse complement strand
CGACATGACCTGCTTTGACTACGTAGTCGATAGCCTGGACACAATCACTGCCAAGATGGAGATTGCGCGTCGCTGCCTGCGACTGGGAGTGACCCACATCTGTTCAATGGGGGCGGCCTACAAGATGGATCCGATGGCCTTCCGCGTGGCAGATTTTGACTCAACGCGTATCGACCCGCTGGCCCGCATGTTGCGTAAGCTGCTGCACCGTGAGGGTATCCACCACTTCAAGTGCGTCTATAGCGAGGAGGAACCGCGCTGGAACCCTGACGTACCCGTCTATGTGGATGGGAAAAAACAGCCGGGCAGTAACGCATTTGTTCCTGCCGCGGCCGGTTTACTGATTGCCAGGGAGGTCATCGTGGACCTCACCAGCTAACACACATTATTATTATTTCTTCTTGGACTTCTTGGAGCCCTTGCCTAAGGAGCCCTTGCTTGATTTACTGGACTTGCTCGAAGAGTCTTTTGACGCTTTTGACGACTTTCCTGAGGACTTGCTGCCCTTTCCACTCTTGTCGCTCTTGCTGCCGGATTTCTTCTCGTTTGCAGCAGCCTTGGCTTCGGCCTTGGTGGGAATCTTGATTTTCTCACCGGCTTTGATCTTGTTGCCGTTCTCAATGCCGTTAGCGCGCTCGAGGTCCTTGACCGATACACCTGTCTTCTCGGCAATCTTGGTCAACGATTCACCCTTCTGGACAGTCACCTCGGTGGGTTGCTGAGGCTTGGATGATTTCTTGTGCTTGCTACTGCGCGAACTGTGAGCAGTATTCTCGCTGCGACTGCTGGACTTGCGGTCGCTCTTGCTCTTGTTGTACTTGTTGTTGCGGTCATGCCAGTCGCGGTTATTGCTACGTGAGGCATGCTGTCTTGCCGTTTGGTCGTCGCTCTTGACACTGGATTTCCTGGTGGTTTCCTGGGTGGAGCCAGCGGTATAGGAGCCCTTGTAGGGAGCCTTGGTGGCAGCTTCACGTTCGATGTTCTTGACCTCATCAAACTGTGCCTGCTCGCTCATGGCCATATCCTCCTCTGACGCGTCGCCCTGCTGATCATCAGTGCGCATGGCCACCATGTCATCATTGTCGGCACTGGCATTGTTATGGGCCGGAGCCTTGACCTTAAGGTTGTCGCCACGGCGCACCCGCTCGCTGCTCATTCCGTTGAGCGCCATCAGCTCATCGGTAGTCATGCCATACTTGGACGCGATGGTCGAGAGCGTCTCGCCGCGCCCCACCTTGTGGTTGATGGTACGCACCTCGCCCGTGGAAGTGAGTCCACTGAGGTACTCCTCGGTAGTCGGCGTTTCGCCACCAGGCTCCACAATGGGCCTGTGGGCATACAGGTCCTCACGATAATTGTCGATGGAATCCTCACTCAGGATAAAACTATAGACCTGCTGGGAGGGCAACACGAGCATGTAGGGATGGTTATCGCCAGGGATGACATCGGCACGGAACTGCGGATTGAGGGTACGGATTTCCTCAATGGGGATGTTGAGCACCTGAGAAATCTGTGAGAAGTGGATGCGACGGTTCACACTGACGGTGTCGGTGATGAGCGGTTTGCGCGCCAATGAGGGGCTGATGTTGTGCTGCTTGTAGTAGGTCATCGCATAGTTGGCAGCGATGAATGCCGGCACATAACCACGCGTCTCGCGAGGCAAGTACTCATAGATGTCCCAAAAGTCGCCCTTGCCACCATTACGATGGATGGCCTTGTTGACGTTGCCCGGTCCGCAGTTATAGGCGGCGATGGCCAGTGACCAGTCGTCATAAATCTGATATAGGTTCTTCAGATACTTGGCCGCCATCTCGCTGGAGCGGTAAGGGTCACGACGCTCATCGACGAGTGAGTTAACCTCGAGTCCCAGTCCCTTGCCCGTACCGATCATGAATTGCCACAGACCGGCGGCACCCACTCGGGATGTCGCATTGGGATCAAGGGCACTCTCGACGATGGGCAAGTACTTGAGTTCCAGCGGCAGCCCCTCCTTCTCAAGGGCCTGTTCAAAGATGGGCATGTAATACAGACTCATGCCCAGCATCTGCTCAACGAGCGTGCGGCTGCGATAGACGTAGCGCTCGATGTGCTTGCGAACCACCTGATTGTAAGGCAACTCAATGACCGACGGAATCTGAGCCAATCGCCTGATATAGGTTTCCTCTCCCACCTCACCAGGATTCTTGTTCTCCACGTCGGCATCCAATACCGTATAATTCTGAAGGTACCAGTTGGTCATCATCTGGTGTACATCAGTATCAAAACTCTCGGGGAAGACGATGTCATCGTCGGTAATAGAGTTCTTCAACGAGAGGATGTTGTGTTTCTCACGCGGTCCTGCCGCCATGGTGATGGCAGCAAGCGCTGTTGTGAGCAACAATGTCAAGAGTCGATGTTTTATCATATTCTTATTCTGTTTTGTTATGTTCACTAAAAACTGATGGCGCACTGCAGGCCTAAAGAGGGCAAGTGTCCCCCGATTGCCGTGTTGTCGATAGCGGCAGGTGACACGTCTAGTGTCAAATCGGGCGAGATGTCGAAGTGCGCCAGCGAGGCGTCAACATAGGCGTCAACAACATTAATCAAGTACACACCCACCATCGCGATGACGCAGATTTCACGATATCGCCGATAGTAGTCGCGCTTGTTTTTCATCACCTTCTGCAGCCATGCCTTATCCAGGTCACTTTCCTTGACCGTCGGCGGGAAGAAGTCCATGTAGCTGCGGGTGTCGGGGTCACTGTCCATCACGTCCCGGTAGCCCTTGGAATAGTCCTTGTACATGCGGTTGTTCCACGTTGCGCCATAAGTCAGTCCCACAAAGGCGCCCACAACGATGGGCAGTTTCCAGTAGCGACGGTTATAAATCTGTCCCAGTCCAGGGCATAGGGCCGACAGCCACAGGGCCCGCTGCGGGTCGGGATTGAATACCCTCACCTGTCCCAAGGTGGGCGACGCGGTGCTGTCCATGAGGATTTCCACGCCCTCGATGCCTCGGATGGAGTCAATCGATGCAAAGGTGATGGTGTCGCCTGCGGCATTGACCACACGCACCGGGTTGCCTTCCAGGCGGACAGTATCATCAAGGATGACAGGCTTGCGCACGTGATGCTTCACCACCGGAGTGGCATTAACGACGGTATCTTCCTGGCTGATGCCGACAACAGGCTCTTGAGCCATCGCCGTGCTGCCATGCCACAACAAGCACAGCAACAAGGTTGCCGCAAGCTGCCAGAATCGATTGTGATATGTCGTCAGACCCTTCACCATCAGGTATTTATTCAAGCGTTTTTCAACTGGTCAAAGATGCCGATAATCTTTTCCAGTTCCTCCTCGGTGGTAAAGGGGAAAGTGATTTTACCCTTTCCCGAACGGTCGCAGGAAAACTTCACCGGGACACCGAAGGCCGACGACAGATGCTTCTGCAAGATTGCATAATCCTTGATGTTCACGGATTTCTGCCCCTGCTGCATGCTGCGCTCATCGTCAGCTGCCTGCTGCATCTGCTTGGCGCGCTGCTCGACCTGCCTTACCGACAAGCCCTTCTTAATCGTCTCATTATACAGTTTCAACTGCAGCTTGGGATCATCAAGCGACAAGAGGGCACGGGCGTGGCCCATGTCCAGGGTGTGGTCATGCAGGCCCAACTGTACCTCGGCGGGTAACTTCAGCAGCCTCAGGAAATTGGCAATGGTAGCGCGCTTCTTGCCGATGCGCTCGCTGAGCCTTTCCTGAGTAAGCTTGTACTGGTCGATGAGTTTACGGAAGGTGAGTGCAATCTCGATGGCGTTCAAGTCCTCGCGTTGGATGTTCTCAATCAGCGCCATCTCAGTCACCTCGCTGTCGTTGGCCGTGCGGATATAGGCCGGCACCGTCTCCAATCCCGCCAGCAAAGCTGCACGGTAACGGCGCTCGCCCGAAATGATCTGGTAAGCATTCTCACCCACACTGCGCAGTGTCAACGGCTGGATGATGCCAAGCTCCCTGATACTGGTTGCCAGTTCCTCAAGCGCCACCTCGTCGAAGTTCTGGCGGGGCTGGTCGGGGTTAGGGTTTATCTGACTGATGGGAATCTCGTTGATGGCCGATGAGCCGCCCGTCTGGATATCATCCATCGAGATCAGTGAGTCAAGGCCTTTGCCTAAAGCGCTACGTTTCATATTCTTTCAATCGTTATTACTATAGTTGACATAAATTATTTGTTGCGGGCGATGATTTCCTGGGCCAGTTGGATGTGGCTCGTCGCGCCCCTGCACGTGGGGTCATACTGGGTGACAGGTATGCCATGGCTTGGAGCCTCACTGATGCGGATGTTGCGCGGAATCACCGTGTTGAACACCATATCACCGAAGTGACCCTTCAGTTCCTCAAATATCTCGTTGGCAAGACGCAGGCGTGCGTCATACATCGTGAGCAGGAAGCCCTCGATGCGCAATCCCGAATTCAGCCTGCCCTTGATGATGCGGATGGTATTGAGCAGCTTGCTGATGCCTTCCAGAGCAAAGTACTCGGCCTGGACAGGAATGATGACACTGTCGGCCGCGGTGAGCGCATTGACGGTAATCAGTCCCAACGAGGGACTGCAGTCGATGATGATATAATCATAATCCCCCTTGACCTTGCCAATGGCATTGCTGAGCACACGCTCACGGCCCTGCTTCTCGACAAGTTCCAACTCGGCACCTACCAAGTCTATCCTTGAGCCCAGCAATTTGAGGCCGTTAACACAGGTATCGACCGTGGCACTGCCCACAGGATAATCGTCAACCAGACACTCATAGATGGTCGAGGACATATCCTTCGGATCTATCCCCAGTCCAGAGGTGGCATTTGCCTGAGGGTCGGCATCGATGAGCAGCACACGCTGACCGCTCTCGGCCAGTGCTGCCGACAAGTTAATGGATGTGGTGGTCTTTCCCACCCCACCCTTCTGATTGGCTATTGCTATGATTTTTCCCATTAAATTGGTTATCAGTCCTTAAATCTATATATGCGAATTGCAATGATTAAAACAAATTGACACGAACGCGATGAATCTCCATTCGTGTAACTAAACTTTTTGCCTGTTAGCGGACGTCGATTCATCACATGCCACTAACGGCACAAAATGTTTCACGGGTGCAAAGAAACGATTTTTTGCTCAAAAAACATTGAAAAAGTCCGTTAAAATGGGTGAATTGTTCATAAATAGCATGAATTGTCAACAATTCGTGGAACATTGCTTTTTCTGCCATAACGCTAGATGCTTCGAAATGAATAAGGTGGCCCTGTCGTCACGACACAGCCACCAGTTGTAAACCTTAAAACATCTTTTTTAACGGGCCGTACCTATTCAGAAAACCTCGGCCCGCCTTATTCTGAAAATCATGAGACTTGTCTTCAATAGCATGCCATCTCATGTGATTCCATACAACACAAACCACATTGTCAGTCACCAAAACATCAATGTGCCGGAAACTGACAAAACCATTGTGTCAACAGATTAGGAAACAAAATTACTTAAAAAGTTTGAAAACGATAACAAAAAAAACACGAAATCATTAAAGCACTGCACATTTTTCTTATTTTTGGCTGGAAAAACTAAAATATAATGTATCTTTGCGGGCTTGTTTAGACTTACCGATATCAGTTTGTCTATATCGACCGGAGATTAATTCTTCTAATTCTGTCAAGCCAAACGTTAACTACTAAAACCAATAAAATAAAGAAAAAATGAGGAAATTAGCCACGTTGTTTTTGACAATTATGCTTGTCGGTCTGCAGGCTATTGCTATTCCCGCACATCGCGGATTGATCAAGATGCCACAGCCCGACGGCACTCTTGTAACTATCAATCTTGTAGGTGACGAGTATTACCACTTCAATACCACAGCCGACGGTTATACCATCATGCTCAACGACATGGGGGCTTACGTTTATGCTCAACGAGACGGCATGAACCTTATTGCCACCGACGTGCTTGCCCATGATGAGGGCGAACGCTCGGCGGCCGAGCTCGCGTTCTTGTCAGACCTGAGTAAACGCATGGTTGACGAGGCGGCTGTTGCGAGAGCTCAGGTGCAACGCGTCAAACGGAATGTTGACCTGTCAAACTTTGACTTTGCCAACTTCCGTGGTCTGGTCATCCTGATTGACTTCACCGACCAGAAGTTTGCTGCCGAAGATCCCAAGACTTTCTACACCGAGATGTTCAGCACCGAGAATCTTACTGGCTTTATCGAGCCATTATCGGGTCACAGCGTGCCCGTCCTTGGCAGCGTGCGCGACTACTTCAGTGATCAGTCTAACGGAGTCTTCGCTCCGCCGTTTGATGTTTACGGTCCTTATAGTGCCTCCCGCCCCGCCAATCAGTGCAAGCGTTACTCGACTTCCATCTTCAAGGCTGCTCTGAAAGCCGCCAACGATGAGGTTGACTTCAGCCGATATGATAACAACAACGACGGCAAGGTAGATATGGTTTACTTCCTCGTAGCCGGTTACTCCTCAAGCTACGGTGGCAACAACAGCGGCTATCTGTGGCCCCATGCCTCCAACCTCTACTATTCATATATCTCATACGATGGTAAGTGGATGGACCGATATGCCAGCTCCACCGAGCTTTATGGCTGGGAGAACTCTCCCTCAACAGTAACCGTCGAGGGTATTGGCACCATCTGCCACGAGTTCAGCCATGTGTTGGGTCTGCCCGACTTCTATGACACTGACTATGAAGATGGTGGCGGTGAAAGCCATGACCCTGGTGCATGGGATTTGATGGCCGGCGGTGCCGACAACAACTATGGTCGCACTCCGGTGGGATACACTTTCTTTGAGCGCTATGCTCTGGGATGGGCAAGGCCCCATACCATCACCGACGAAGGCAGTTTCTCGCTCAAGGCCGTGAATGAGTCTCGTGAGGGATACATCCTGCGCACACCTGTAGCCAACCAATTCTTCACCATCGAGAACAGGCAGAAGACCAGCTGGGACAGCTACCTGCCTGGCCATGGCATGATCGTGACACGCGTTGATAGCACCAATGCCAGCATCTGGGAATCCAATCAGGTGAATTGCAACCCCCAGCACAACTACTTTGAGATCTTGCGTGCCGGTAACACCACCGTTGGCGACCTCGCCAGTGATCCCTTCCCCGGCACCACCGGCAACCCGATGATCACCAACGAGACAGAGCCTTCGCTCAAAACCTGGAGTGGCAAGCCCAACCAGTTCATTATCAACGGCATCAATGAGAAAAACGGCATCATCTCGTTCAATGTGATGTATGAGAGTTCCCTGCAGATGCTGATCGAGGGCTTTGAAACCGCGCCTGCAAGTTCCAGCACCACAGCACAGAATGTTGAGGGCGACATTGCCAACTGGTCATTTAACAAGTCAGGTGTACGTGCTCCTGGCGAGGATAAGGCCGATGATGAGCACAGTGTCATGATGAAGTTGCCCAGCCAGTTCTATAGCACTACACCGCTGTATTATAACATCTACCAGGCAAGTCTGAAGGTGTTCAATACGACCGCTTACACTGCAAAATACTCACTGGAGTACTCCAACGATAACGGTGTAACCTGGACCAAGGCCAACAGCTGCTCGGGTGGTGACGGCATCGAGATCGCATCCAAGACAACCGGTATCGGTTATTGGACCCTTAATCTGAGCAACCGCAAGCCTTCTCTCTTCCGCATCTCGCAGGTGGGCGGCAATAAGAACGCAGCCACCTATGTTGACAACTTAACATTCTACTATACCGGAGAGGAAGGCAGCCCGAGCTCATTTATTCCCGGCGACGTCAACGATGACGGCGAGGTCAACATTGCCGACATCAATGCGGTGATCGACATCATCCTGGGAGGCTTGGCCGACGATGCAACACGTCTGCGTGCAGACGTGAACGAAGACGGTGAAATCAACATCGCCGACATCAACGCCATCATTGATATCATCTCAAGATAACCAATTATTCATTTATATATATTATGAGAAAAATATTGTTGTTTGTATTAGGGTTGCTGTGTCTGTCAGCACAAGCAATCCCAGCTGACCCAACGCCTGTGAAGGTAGCCCAGCCTGACGGCAGTACACTGACCATCAGACTACACGGAGATGAGTTTTTTCATTTCACCACCACTCATGACGGCTACACCGTCATGAAAAACAACGCTGGCTACTACACCTATGCCCTGCTGGAACAAGGACGTCTAGTGCCTGGTGACCGCATTGCTAGGGATCAAGCACAACGCACAGCAGCCGACAACATTGCTCTTGCCGGCATCCCCAAGGGATTGACCGACCAGACTTTACTGCAAAGCGGACAACGCCGGATGGGAGCCCGCAACAGTGTCATGCGCCGTGTGGGTGCCGACGGCCTTTTCGATTACGAAAAGTTCCGTGGACTGATCATCCTCATCAATTACAACAACAAGAAATTCTCGATGAACAATCCCACGCCCGCCGACTTCTATAATGACATGGTCAACACCCACGACTATACAGGATACACCCTGAATGGCCGCCATGTGGACATGACTGGCAGCGTCAGGGATTATTTCTATGACAATTCGGCTCACGTGTTTGACCCTAAGTTTGATGTCGTGGGACCTGTCACCGTCAATTACTCCTGCACATATCCTCGCGGGACAAGCAACGCCGACGCCATCTTTAATGCCGCCCTCGATTCCATCGATGCCACAGTTGACTTCAACGACTATGACACCGATGGGGACGGAGAAGTAGATATGGTCTTCTTTCTCGTGGCAGGCTTCTCGGCCAACTACAGCGGCAACAACCAGAACTACCTGTGGCCGCACATGTTCTACCTTTACGAAACGCCACCCCACGATGGTGTCAACTTCGGCCTGTATGCTTGCTCGACCGAGATAGCCGGATGGGAAGGCTACTGGAGCGATGTGAACGGCATCGGCACCTTCTGCCATGAGTTTGGTCATGTGTTGGGATTGCCCGACTTGTATGACACCGACTACAGCGGCAGTGGCGGCGAGAGCCGCAACCCCAGTGAATGGTCCATCATGGCGGGCGGCAGTGGCGGCAACTTCGGGCGCAATCCTGTGGGATATAGCCTGTATGAGCGTTATGCCCTGGGGTTTGCAACCCCCATGGTCATCGACTCGGGCGCCGAAATCACCCTGCCGCCGCTCGACGAGAGCAATCAGGGCTATCGCCTTAATACCCCTAACACCCACGAGTTCTTCCTTATCGAAAATCGCCAGCAGGGTAAATGGGACCAGTATCTGCCGGGGCACGGTATGATGATCGCCCGTGTGGACTCTACCGAAGAACGCGTGTGGTGGATGAACGAAGTCAACTGCGATCCCAACCACATGTACTATGAATTGTTACGTGCCAACTACATCGGGATAGACAGCGACAACGATCCTTTCCCCGGTGCTGCAGGGGTGACAAGCATCAATAACTTCACCAAGCCCAGCCTGCTCACTTGGAACAAAATGTTCAATGATTATGCCATTGATCATATCACCGAGGAGGGCAACATGATCACCTTCACCGTTGAGCGCGACACTTCCATTGTCACCGAGGTCGAAGACTTTGAGAACATGCCCCTCACCACCGATCCAAGGGCAAAAGAGGTGCAAGGTGTTTTCACCAAGTGGGACTTCGTCAAGAGTTTTGTTGAAAGTCCCGAGGAAGGCCAATGCGACGGTCGTCAGGCTGTAGCCATGAAGACTCCCAGCCAGATAACAACCTCGGCTACGCTTTCCATGATTCCTTACTTGGTGGAATATACCATTTACAATCCCACTTCAGTGGCAGCCACTTTCAGGCTGTCCTATTCCTCTGACGGTGGAGAGAATTGGTTCCACCCAATTGAAGGTACCATCACTGTCAAAGCCGAGTCATCGATGAAGGCATCGACGAGCCTGCCTATCGATCAGCCGCTCTTAATACGCATCAATCAGACGGCCGGCAGTTCCAAGGCCAGTTGCTACCTTGATAACATCGTGTTGCACTACAAGGACTTCTGGGAGCCCACTTATGCCATAGGCGATGTCAATATGGACGGCGAGATTTCGATCAGTGACATCAATGCCGTGATGGCTATCATCCTGGCAGACGGTACCGAAACGCCAAGCACCAAATCAGCCGATGTGAATGGCGACGGAGAAATCAACCTCGGCGATGTGAACATGATCATCGACCTCATCTTACAATAAATACCTGAAAAAATAAACCTGGACTTCTATAAATCAGCAGCTGGTTTATAGAAGTCCTCTTTTTATCTAAGATTGAATTTCAATTCAACACCATCATAATTCAATACATACACTAATCTGCGAGCAACACGAGCTTTTTGCGAGCCTCTTGCGAGCAATCAACTTAGCGACTTCGCGGCTTTGCGTGAAGTTTAGGCCGCGGGAGGGGCGGCCACGCCAAGGCGAGGCCCTACGTCCTGCCACTGTTACAGCTTTGCAACATTTTTACCGGATACGAATAAATTTTTTCAATGAGTTTGCGGGATGGAATGAGGAAATGCAGATGCCTACTGAGAACAGAAACCTAAAAAACTGAAGAATGAGAGCTGAAGAACCAAAAAAGTCACTATATTTGTGGCCAAATAACTTTAATATTCATAAATCTTATTACTCACCAATAAAAACTATTGACTCATGAGAAAATGTTTATTCCTCTTAGTAATGGGACTGATGTGTTTAACTGCACGTGCAGTTCCCGCCGATCCGACACCCGCCCAGGTAACACAACCTGACGGCACCAAGCTCACCTTGGTACTACATGGTGACGAGTTCCTCAACTACCTGACGACCAGCGACGGATACACTGTGGTCAAGAACAAGGCAGGTTATTACACCTACGCCCGTCTTGATGGGGACCAATTGGCTCCCAGCAACGTTATTGCCCGCGACAGCCGCACCGCTGCCGACAATGTCTATCTCGCTAACGTGCCCAAGTGCCTGACCAGCCCAACCCAGGTTGAACGTGGCAAACGCATGCTCAAGCAACGCAACGACCTGCTGCGCGGCATCGGTCACGGTGGCCACATGGACTACGACAAGTTCCGCGGCTTGATTATTCTGATCAACTACACCGACAGGAAATTTGACGATTATGTTCCCAGTAACTACACTCCGATTGACTTTTACGAAGCCATGATCAATAGCCATGACTATCAGGGCTACACGCTGCCCTATGGTACAAAAGTAGAAGCGATGGGTAGTGTTCGCGATTACTACTATGACAACTCGTTCCATCAGTTCGATCCCCACTTCGACATCTTGGGTCCCATTGATGTACCCTATGCCTGCACCGACGCCCATCAGTTCAAGTGCGACTCCATCTTCTTTGCTGCCCTCGAGGCGCTTGACCCGGATGTAGATTTCAGCCAATATGATACCGATGAGGACGGCACTGCCGATATGGTGTTCTTCATGGTTGCCGGTCACGGCTCGGATGTCACTGCCAATAACAGAGACTACCTGTGGCCCCACATGAAGAACTTCACTGAGTCTCCTGTTCTTGATGGTATCAACTTCAGGCTCTATGCCTGCTCGACCAATATGACGGGTGAAGAGAATGAGTATTATACCAATTTCAACAATGTGGCTGGCATCGGCACCATCTGCCATGAGTTCAGCCATTGCCTGGGTCTGCCCGACTTCTACGATAGTGATTCTGACGGCAGCGGAGGTGTCAACAGCAAGCACCCCATGACCTGGTCAGTCATGGCCAGCGGTTTCAGGAGCAACAACGGTCGCAATCCAGCAGGCTACAGCCTGTTTGAGCGCTACGCTCTGGGCTTTGCACAGCCCACGCTCATCGAGGGTGAGGGAACCATTTCGATACCTGCCCTTGAAAAGAGTAATTCCGGCTACCGCCTGAACACGGCCAACGAGGGTGAGTTCTTTATCATCGAGAACCGCCAACGCATCAAATGGGACAAGAACCTGGCTGGCCCTGGCATGCTCATCTGGCGCGTCGATTCCTCCAATGTTGATGTTTGGGAGAACAATCTGGTCAATGCCAATCCTAACCGCATGTACTATGAGTTGATCCGTGCCAACTTCAGTGGAATCAGCGACAGTTACAATGATCCCTTCCCCGGTGTATCCAATGTCACTTCCATCAACAACATCACCGAACCCAACATGCGCACATGGGACGGCAAGATGAACAAGTATGCCTTTGTCAACATCGCCCAGACCGACAGCATTATCACCTTTGATGTGATTAAAGACCAGTCCAAGGTATCCATCGAAGACTTTGAGATGATGCCCGTGGGCGAAACCCTCAACGAGCGTGGTGTAGCAGGTGTCTATGCCCACTGGGACTTCTATAACTGCGCTGTGGTGGACACTGCCCAGGTGGGCAATGGTCACGTTGCTGCCTTGAGAAACGGCAGCTACTTCAATACCGCCGAGAACCTGAATAAGATTCCTGCTGTCGTGCGCTTCACCCTCTACAACCCCACATCAACGGGTGTCATGATCACGCCGCAATACTCCATCAACAACGGCCAGAGCTGGAAGGGTCTGGACTATCCTTACCAGTTCTATGCTGCGGCAGGTGCAACCGTTCAGGTTACCATCGCTAACTTGCCCACCAACGTGCCTATCATGCTGCGCCTCAAGCAGACCTCGGGCAGCTCATCGGAGTACTGCTTTATCGATGATATCGAGATCAGCTACGAGGCTACTTGGGAGCCTGAGGAGCCCGAGTACATTTTGGGTGACGTGAACAAGAGCGGCGATGTCAGCATTGCCGACGTTTCAGCACTCATCAACTACCTGTTGACTGGTGATGATACCAATATCGACTTGCTGGCTGCCGATGTCAACAAGGACGAGAAAGTTTCCATCGCCGACGTAACAGCACTCATCAACTTACTGTTAGGTGATGACAACAACCAGTAACCGATTAAACTGATTATTCTTTATTGGGGACACTTCATGGTGTCCCCAATTTTTTTAACACTACTAGAAACAGTTAACTTTAAATAACAATTTTTTTCCTGAAATTATTTGTTCAGGACAATTAATGGCAGTACTTTTGCGCTAAAGTTGGAAATATTAATACTATTCATCCTAAATGAACATCGCGTTGGGAAACGGGGTGTTCATTTTTTATAGATATTCAGGACAAGAAAAAAAGCGGCAATTCATGGCATTTTCCTGTTTTTTTTCACTAATTTTGCACATTCAACTAATCATCATTCACTATTTGACCTAAATCATCTCACTATGTTAAGGAAAATCCGCATTACGCTCGCGGCCATCATGATGGTCATGGTGACGCTATTGTTTCTTGACGTGAGCGGCACGCTGCACCACTACCTGGCATGGACAGCACGCATCCAGTTCCTGCCCGCACTGCTGGCGCTCAACGTGGTGGTTATTGTGGCACTGGTATTGCTCACGCTCATCTTTGGCCGCATCTACTGCTCGGTCATCTGCCCGCTGGGCATCTTCCAGGATATCGTGTCATGGATCCACGGCAAGCGTAAGAAGAACCGCTTCACGGCGAGCCCCGAGAAGCGCTGGCTGCGCTATGGCGTGCTGGCTGTGTTTATCGTTGCCTTCGTTGCTGGCGTCCACTCGCTGGTGGCCCTGTTGGCTCCCTATAGCAGCTATGGCCGCATGGTGACCAACCTGCTCTTGCCCATCTATCAGTGGGGTAACAACGTGCTCGCCTACATCGCCGAGCGAATGGACAGCTACACGTTCTACAGTGTTGACGTGTGGATCAAGAGCCTGCCCACCTTCCTGATTGCACTGGCCACGTTTATCTTCATCGTCGTGCTGGCATGGCGTGGCGGTCGCACCTATTGCAACACCATCTGCCCCGTGGGAACCATCCTAGCCCAGTTGGCTCGTTTCTCATGGTTCAAGGTTTATTTTGATGCCGACAAGTGCAAGTCTTGCAGCCTGTGCACCAAGAACTGCAAAGCCTCTTGCATCGACTTCAAGACCCATAAGGTGGACTACACACGCTGCGTGACCTGCGGCAACTGTATAGAGAAATGTAACTTCGGGGCGCTTCACTATGGCCACCCCAAAGCTGCTCCACAGCCCGTGAAACCCGTTGAAGAGGAAAAACCGACAACTGATGGCACACGCCGCGCCTTCCTCGTGGGAACAGCCATCGTGGGTGCCGATATCGCCCTGGCACAAGCCGGCAAGAAGGTGGACGGCGGACTCGCCGTCATCGAGGACAAGGTACCTGCCAAGCGCAGTACGCGACTGACGCCTCCTGGATCGGTGAGCGCCAAGAACTTTGCCCAGCACTGCACGGCCTGCCAGCTGTGTGTAGCCAAGTGTCCCAACGGCGTGCTCCGCCCCTCTACCGACCCGATGCACCTGATGCAGCCCGAACTGAGTTTCGAACGCGGTGCCTGCCGCCCCGAGTGTGTCGAGTGCTCGACCGTCTGCCCGACAGGAGCCATCAAACCCATCACCGTGGCCGAGAAATCATCCACGATAATAGGCCATGCCGTGTGGATCAAGGCCAACTGCGTTGTGCTCACCGATGGCGTGAATTGCGGCAACTGTGCCCGTCACTGCCCTGCCGGTGCCATCATGATGGTGCCCAGCAATCCCGATGATGAGACTTCGCCCATGGTGCCCGCTGTCAACAGTGCGATGTGTATCGGTTGCGGCACCTGCGAGTATGTATGTCCTGCACGACCCTTCAGTGCTGTCTATGTTGAGGGCCATGAGGTACACAGTCAGATTTAATCACCTCACATTGCTATCAAAAATATCATTATGAACGACAATAAGCATAACGAGAATAACGGCGGCAAGAAACTGTCACGCCGCACCTTCCTCAAGGCCTTGGGACTGGGTACCGCCACGGCTGCCGCTCCCGCTATCGTGAGCTGCGCCACGGGCGATGACAAGAAAGCTCCCGTCCAAGAGCCGCCCGTGGGCAAGATGACCTATCGCGAGAATCCCAAGACCCACGAGAAGGTCTCTATCCTGGGTTACGGCATGATGCGCTTGCCTGCCACCAACGGCAAGCCTTTTGGCCGCGACAACGATGCCGAGATTGACCAGGAGATGGTCAACAAGCAGGTGGACTATGCCATCGAGCACGGCGTGAACTACTTTGACACGTCACCCGCCTACAGCCGCGGACTGAGCGAGCATGCGACAGGTATTGCCCTGAGCCGACACGCACGTGACAAATACTTCATCGCCACCAAACTCTCCAACTTCGCCCCTGAGACCCAGACGCGTGCCGCCAGCATTGAGATGTTCCAGAACTCCCTCAAGGAGTTGCAAGTCGATTACATCGACTATCTGCTGCTGCATGCCATTGGCGGCGGCACTGGTGAGGAGGCGATGGAACTCTTCAGGAACCGCTATATTTACAACGGCATCCTCGACTACCTGTTGGAACAGCGCGAGAAGGGCATCATCCGCAATCTGGGCTTCTCCTATCATGGCGAAATCAAGGTGTTTGACTACCTGCTCGAGAACCATGACAAGTACAAATGGGACTTTGTGCAGATTGAGTTGAATTATCTGGACTGGAGACACGCCAAGGACTTCAGCGAGGAGAACACCAATGCCGAATATCTCTATGCCGAACTTAGCAAGCGCAACATTCCCGCCGTCATCATGGAGCCCCTGCTGGGTGGACGTCTGGCCTCTCTGCCCAAGCCGCTGGCACGCAAAATCCTGGCCCGCGACCCAGAGCGCACGCTGGCCTCATGGGCATTCCGCTACGCCGGCTCGTTTCCTGGTGTACTCACGGTGCTGAGCGGCATGACCTATATGGAGCACTTGAAGGAGAACCTGTGTACCTATTGCCCGCTGGAAGAGTTGAATGACGAGGAGAAAGACTTTCTCTATGGCATCGCCGACGAGATCGTAGAATACAACACCATCCCCTGCAACGACTGCAAGTATTGTATGCCCTGCCCCTACGGCATCGACATCCCCGGTGTGCTCACCCATTACAACAAGTGCATCGCCGAGGGCAATCTCACCCGTGACCGCAACGATCCCGACTATGCCCGTGCCCGCAAGGCCTTCCTCATTGGCTATGATCGTAGCGTGCCCAAGTTGCGCCAGGCCGACCACTGCATCGGTTGCGGCAAGTGTGTAGATCATTGCCCGCAGCGCATCCAGATTCCACGCGAGATGGAGCGCATCAACAACTACGTCGAAGCCCTGAAACGCAACATCGACCGCGGCCTCGAAGCCTGATATCTATTCTCTATGGCATTGGCGCATTTTGTTTTCTCAAAAAGTGCGCCAATGTCATAAAAACAGTAGATTTCACTCATCATCATTACCATTATGCCCACAGAACAACAATGGATTATATACCCTATCTTTGTCAGTAGTACATTCCGTGATATGGATCAAGAGCGAGACATCATCAAGTTCGAAGTAATCCATCAGTTAAACACCCAATACAGGAAGAGATTTGTTCAGTTCCAAGTTATTGATCTAAGAGTCGGTATTAATACAGAGAATTTAGCAACAGAAGATGAACGTGAGAACCATGTTTTAGATATCTGCTTCAAAAAGATTGACGATTCAAGGCCATTCTTCATTTGTCTTCTTGGAGGCAGGTATGGATGGATTCCCAGTGATCAGCGATGGTATACTATCTATGAGAACTTAGACATAAAGAAACGTCCTCTTCTTGAAAAAAGTATCGGGTCGAGCGTTACAGAGTTAGAAATCCTTTATGGAGCAATAGGCAACCACGGGGAATACCTGGACAATAGTGTGTTTATGACACGCTCAGAGAAGTCCTATGACACAATGCCTGAAACTAAAAAAAGCATCTATCTGGACGAGTACAGCAACACTTTAACA
>JAEEGF011972283.1_pt1 | contig 16819 bp, 11 predicted proteins | sample 9134171 | NCBI WGS metagenome assembly JAEEGF01 (sample SAMN16246542, study PRJNA631951) | gut metagenome | biome: gut microbiome; feature: rumen; material: AP-attached | host: Bos | place: Iran: Karaj | collected 2018-10 | reverse complement strand
CGCGCTCTTCCGATCTCATTGCTTTAATGCGCGAGTCGCGGACTTGCGCTATAGTAACCGTGGAAGCGTGGCTCCCGCCTAAGCGTATATCTCGAGAAACTTAGGTGCGTATCCTTGCAAGGCCGTTAACCGGATGCATGGCGCCCGCGTTTCTTTAATTCTTTTATAATAAAGTTTTCTGACTAAAATTCTATGTATCCTTTTCGTTTCCGTGTAGACTATTTGCGTCCCGAATAATTGACCGCCATATTTAGTTATGGGGCAGCTAGAAGTGTGTCTTCCTCGTGGGAGTGAAAAAAAATCCCGTGACCAAGGCATCAGCCCAAAAAAGCCATTTTGTCCGCCTTTTGGGGCGGACTGGCTTTTAGGGCGATGTCGCAACGTTGCGGTTTTTTTTGAGAGGCGGCGAAACGCCTCTGGGGGTGTCGGGGGATTGGCCCCGACGAGTGGTCAAGCGGCGAAACGCTTGCCCCATACGAAAATGATGACTCGCGTTGTTGCGAGTTGTCATTTTCAGTGTGGGGTACACTCAATTTGCCAAGCAAATTGCAGTGGAGATGCGAGTTTCAACAGAAACTCGCAACGTTGCGGAGAGGCGTTTGGTTACTGGAACCACTCGTCGTCTTTGTCTATTAGGTCGATTATTGTGCCGGAACATTTGGGAGAAAACTTGCAGTTAACAAGATAGCCGTCCTCTTTTTTCTCCACCTGCATTTCAGAGCCTTGGAAGACATTTCCGCAGTGAACGCACCTTACCAAAGAATCAAGTTTCCAGCCGCCTTCCGCTTTTAGTTCTTTCCTAAGAATCTTTAGGCGCTTTTTTTCGTCAGTAATCAATTCCATATGATTCTCCTTTAATGATTTTGTTCTTTCGCTCCTGATGCTTCAACTCGATGCTTTCTGTTTTTTGGGCTTGCCAATCAAGCAAACCCTTTTGCCGTTTGCTCCAATAATCGGCAAAGGTTGCGCAGCCGTTTTTTTCCAACGAATCGGCTAGAAGCCTAAAATCGCTGGCTTTTTTTGTCCAAAAGCTTTTAAAGGCGTTTTTGTACATAGTCAGCTCCGCAACAGCGGCGGTGACTATTTTTTTAACGTTTGAAACAAACCTGTTCACCCTTAAACGAAGCGGCAATGAATCGGAAGCCATAAAGTCCTTTTCGGCGCTTTCGATAGTAAGCAGGTTTTGCTCAACTTCCTTTTTGGTCTCAAGGTAAGCTTGGGCTTTTTCCTTGTCCTCGTTTAGCCTTTGTTTTTCGCGTTCAAGGTCGTTTTGCAGGAGCGCGTTTTGCAAGGCGACCTTTTTTGAAGCTTGCTCCTCTGCCTTCAAAAGTTTTTCTTTGTCCTCCAACTTTTGCAGCTTTTCTAGGACTGGGGCTTCGCCTTGCGCGATTATTTTTTCGCGCTCGACAAGCTCCTCCTCCTTTTGCTTAATGGCAAAGGCTTGGTTGTCATTTGTGGTTTCCGCAAGAAAGGCCATGCTTTCGCGATGCCTTAAATCACGCTCTTGCTGGTCAAGTTCTTTTTGGCGTTGCTCCTGTTCCTTTGCGATTTCAAGTTGTTTTTGCTTTTTTTCAAGCAGCTGCTTCCGTTCCGCCAAGCTTTTTTGCTGCTCGTCGTTAAATTCGGTGACAGCTTGATTGTAGGCTTGAATGCTTTGGTTGACGCTCTCTTTTTGAAGGTCGAGCCTTTCCCGCTCCTTTTGGTTTTCGCGCATTTGCTGGTACACGGATTTTTCCATGTGGCTATGCTTTTCTCCTGGAGTTCGATCCACTTTGATTCCGCGCGCTTCCGCAAAATCCTGAAGGGCTGCTCGCACCGACTCCTCAAATTGAATTTGGGCTGTTCCTTTGCCTTTGCAAGTTTTGAAACCCATCTCAGCCAAGGCTCCGCTCATGCTGCTTTGCAATTCCATGCCAGTCTTAAGAGACTTTCCAAGATGCGCAACGTAAATGAAATCTACGTGCACATGAGGCGGAGACGGCATGACCGCTCCTGTTTTTTGGTCTACATAGAATTCATCGTCATGCAAATAAATCCCAATGATATAAATGTTCGGATATAGTTTTTGCAGTTCAAGGCAAAAAGCTTTTAGGATTTCCGAAGCTTTTTTGTGGTCAGGGCAATTGTCCGCGCGGCCTATTTTTAGAATCATTTCGTATGCGGCCTTTCGGCTGGAATCTGCCTTGATGTTTTTGTGCTTTCCTTTGCGCTTGTCGCTAAGAATTTGCGCTAGGTAGTTTACGATTTTGCGGTCGGCGCGTTTTTGTTTTGCGTTGTATTTTCTGACAGCGTCGCCAAAAATCTTTTCATAACACTCTTGCATAGTTCCCATGTCCAACACTGTTTCGTGGGGCCGGCTTGGGTCTATGTGTTTCTCGGCGCTAACGATTTTGGGGTCTCGAAGATTATGACCTCGTTTGATAATAGGCCTGCAATTAGCTGAAATTTTCATACCCATAAACTCTGTTTCCATACTAGGCCTCCTGTATCATTGCAAGAATCTCGCTGGTGCTTTTGCCTTTTTCAAATTCTTTTACGGCAAAAGCTACGCCCCTGCGAAACTCAACAACATCAACTGTTTTGGGAAGTTTTGGCTTGTTTTCATTTTCAGCCGCTTTTACTTCTGCATAGGCTTGGTTGATGCTTACTTCGCCGGACGTGACTTTTTCAATCGTAGCGTCATCGGCTTTACGGCTCAACTCTCTCATTTTTTGGACTGTGCGTTCGCTTTTTATGAGCTGCTCGGCAAGCCTGGCGTCCGTAAAGCTCTCGGTCGTCTTCCCTTCTTTTTTTGCTTTAGCTTTCATTTCTTCAAGTTTTTTGAACAATTTAAAAATTTCTGCATCACTGAGGTTGCGCCTGTCCAGCTGCAGATGAAGCTCGTATCGCAAGGCTTCATCTTTGTCAGCGAAGTCTTTTACGGCTATTGCGGCCATGGTAATTCCAGCTTTTTGACAGGCCAAATATCTGCTATTTCCGTCAATAATTGTAAAGTTTTTGGTTACTATAATGGGCATGCTCTTGTCGTAACCATGTTCCTTCATGTTGGCGGCGATTCTTTCGACCTTGTCCGGCTCTTGAGCGAACAGCTCCTTAAAGTCTTTGTCGAATTTCAGTTTTGAAATGTCGACCATTTGGATTCGTTCTGATGAGAACGTGGATTGAATAGATTGCTTTGCAGCTTTTAGTTTTGAAAGAATAAATGTTTTCATAAAAAATCTCCTTGTAAAGCCCAAATGCTTTTCTTTGCAAGAGGGCTTTTGCTAGCGACATCAATAGACTTCTTCATCGTCATCGATGTTTATGTCAATTTCCCCGTCTATTCTGCTTTCGTCGTAGTTGTCGACAGTAGCAGCAGAAGAAGAAGAACCCACAGAAGAATAAGAAAAAGTATTAGTAGGCTTTTTTGGGTTTTCATTAAAAAACCCATCGCTTTCATTCGGTTTCTTGCGCGGGCGTCCGCCTTTGCGGCCATTAATCGCGTTGATTTTTGCGCGTTTTTTGGCTTGAGTGAAAACGACCATGAACTGTGTCCAAAGCGCTTGCAACATCTTTTCTTCTGGCTCATTTCCGAATTGCGGCTCTATTTCGTCGAACGCATAATTGCATAGGTTGACGAACATTCTTAGCCGTGTTTCTTCTTTGGGCAATAGCATTATTGAACGATAAGTAGGCTCAAATATTGAACACACCTTTGTTTTTTCAACTTCTTGTTCCATCGCAAATATCCTTCGCCTTCGTAGGCGTAATATTGTGCCGTTGCGTAGTTGTAACGTTAACGCAGCGAATTTGGCCGTCATGCATCGTTACGGCGAAAGTAACGACTCCGAATCTTGTTCTTGCGATCTCTTTTTCAATAAGGGTAATTAATTCGTTCATTGTTTGCCTCCTTGCGTAGTAACGCGGCATGCATTAATGTAAGCCTCCACGTCTTTCCGATGAAAGAGAACACGCTTGTGTATCACTGTCCTAGGAAGCTCGATATAGCTTACCAGAGAATCTAAGGTGGAAAGCCCGATTCCAAGTATTTGGGCCGTTTCGGCCCTTGACAAGAGAGTTTTTTCTGGCCACTCAGAGATGGCGTATGTAGGTTGTTTCATTGATGAAACTCCTTGAAAGGGATTCGTTCGCGACCGAATCCCAGATAGTTGTGGCGCGCCTTAGTAAGGGGCAACGTCCCTTGGCTGCAACTATCAAGGAGTGTATGTTATATGTTGGAAGTTTACAAAACTAAAAAAAAACTAAAGATATTCTTTGTTGATAGGAGCCCCACTATGTATTAAATAATTTCGTATAATGTCATAATTTTTTGTTGGATTTCTTTGCTCCAATTCGTTTAAGGGTTTTCCAAATAATTTTACAAAAACTTGTTTAGGAACAGATGGTAATTTCTCTTTTATTTTAAATAAAGGATCTTCCAAGAGTTTTGCGAACGCCGTTTGGCTGCATGGCAATATATAATGTATCGAGTCTCCTATAATGGCTATATAGTCCCTTTCTAATAATTTGCATAAATAAATTCTAAATTCAGGAATATATGTTTCAAATTTCATTAATCCTGAAAGATTGTTTAATACCGAATAATTATTTTCCTCAATTATTGTTTTTTCATATTCTAAGTTTTCCAAAAAAACATCGGGTTTCATTATGAAATTGTAAATGAACCAATTACGCATGAGATGTCCGTGTAAATAAAGAAATAAAATTCCTGACCACAACAAGCATCCTATTCCAATGGCTAGAATATATAAAAATAAATCAGCTCTCTGAATAAAATATAAAAATCCGCTAATTATTATAATGGGTAAGCTGAGATAAAAGAGTACATGCCTTAACAAAATTAAATTTTGTTTTGAATTATGAATATTGTTGAAATAATTCTTAATTAATTCGGTTTTATATTGTTCGTCATACTTAGAATCTTCTTTCAGAAAATATCGATTATAATCAAATTGTCTCATGTTTTCTGATTTTGTAAATTCTATGTATTCTGAGATGTTCCGATATTTATCATAGAATGAAAAGTCTTTCTCTTTTACGCAAGCTAAAAATAATTCTAAGAGAAACATGTACCGCATTTTACGCATTCGGACTTCATTTGTTCCGTTTAAGAAATCGTTTTTCCATATGATTTCATATTTTTTATTCATATAATTATCCTGCCTTGTTTATGAGTATACCAAAGAATACCCGCATTCAACAAGTTTTTTCTGAAACTTTTTGAATGCGGGCTGCGCTGGTTGGTTTACGCTGTCTTTGTGACTTCTGTAGCCTTGTCAGCTCGTTCTATTACGGGAAGGAAAACGCTTTCTTGAACTTTGCGGAGTTTTTCAAGCGCGTCTTCGTTCTCAAGATGTTCGGCGTAGTGGTCAAGCATTACTTCGGTTTTGTGGCCGCTTCCAGCCATTACTACGCGTTTGTCGCGGATCAAGTCGCTCACCCTGCTGCACCATAAGTGCCTCCAAGAATGAAAAACTATTTCTTTGGGGTGTGAATAACTGATTGCAACTAAGGCTCTCTGAAGGTACTTGAGCCAATTTTTGGGATCAGTGGGATGAGATGGATTCAGTCCAAAGAATACAAAGCCTTTTTCGCCTTCGCCGTGGGGATTTTGCGCGGCTTGGTTTAGGAGCGCGGCTCTTAATGTATGAGGAATTTTTATCTCCCTTTCTTCGCCGTTTTTGCAACACTTTAGTCCGTCATAATTGCTCCAGGAATGGCGAATGTAGATTCTGTCTTCGCCGATGTCTTCCAATCTAAGCGCGGCGATTTCGCCTTGGCGCATTCCGGTAAAGAAGGCAAGCTCGTTTGCAAGCTTAGCGGCATTGTTCTCCCACTTAACTTTAAATACCGCTTCCGCTTGGCTCAATGTTAAGACCTTTCGTTTTTTGGAATTGGCGGCGCACTTTAGAATTCCGTCGTGGCAATTGTTTTGCGTAAGGTTGTGAAAGTAGGCCCATTTCATTGGAATAGTCATCGCGCAAACAATTGAATTGATTGTTTTGTTTGCAAGATTCTTTACGGCCTCGTCTTCAAAAATAACAGTGATGTCGTCGCGTGTTATTTCGCCTATGCATTTGCCTTCCAGCATTGGCAGCCAGTATCGCTTTATTCTTGATTGGAGCATAAGGCAATAATTTTTGTGGATTGACTGTCCCCGGCATAGTTTTTCTTTTATATACGGCGACCTGTCATAGTCCCAAAACTCCAACAAAAAGTCTTTGGCGCTTCGGCTTCCTTTTGACTCGGCAAGCACGGCGGAGCGCAACAGCTTTTTCTCAAGCAGAATGTCTGTTATCGCTTTTGCGTCTTCCATTGTAAGGTTTAGCGTTTTGAGCGAATACATCAACGAAATCTTGTCAGAGCTGTTGTCCCGCTGTTCCTTTGAGTTTATGCGGGAAGGCATTTTCTTTGTCACAACCCATTCCATTGCGATGCGGTCCGCTTCCTGCCGGTTGCGCGTTCCTGTGCTTTTGTTTGTGGAATAGTTTCCGTTGGGGAGAAGAATCCTAGCGTAATAGATGCCGGACTTCATTTTTAAAATTAAATAGGGCTTAGCCATGAGTACCACCTTTCAGACGTTGAAGCCTGATTACGGAAAATGTCTCCGTAAAACCAGTGATTTTGTCTCACGCTAAGCCCTACTTGATTGGGTTTAGTAGTGTGCTAAATCTTTGTAACACAAACATTTAGCAAGTTAGCAGGGGAGGGACTTGAACCCCCGGCCTTCGGGTTATGAGCCCGACGAGCTTCCAACTGCTCCACCCTGCGTCGTAAGTCCAAATATATTAGCGGTTTTAGCTTTTTTTGTCAAGCGCTATTCTTGACAAATCAAAAGTCGGGCAATAAAATGCGGGGAAGGAGTTTGTATGGAAATTATAAAGAAGGTTTTTTTTGCGGCGGCGCTTTTGGCCATTTTTCCTTTGGCGGCGCAGGAGGGAGCGGGCAAAGGCCTTAAGGTTGAGGCTGTTTCCGTAAAAGAGGTGGACCTCTATGTTTTGGCGGCTGACAGCAAATGGGACGCGCCTATCCAACTTGTTTTCTTTAATGAAAAAAATTCCATTCCTTATATGAATTTGGAGATGGCCTTTTATTTTTTTGACAAGGCGTTGGAATTTGTGGACGCTGACAAGGGCCATGACCACACATATTCGGTCAACGGAAACACTGCCGTCTTTACGAGGGAAAACGGATCCTACGCGCGTTTTGACGCCAACGACGGAAGCGTGACTTTTTCCGATTATGACATGCTTTGCAGGTTCTCGGCCGCAAAAAACGGCGGAGACCTTTTGACAAACTATCCGCATCAAAAAGGAGCCAACGGAGCTCTCCGCGTGGATCTTTTGGAACGCCAGGCTCAAAACGCGACTGTCTCTAAAAAGCGCGGCCAGCTTAGAATAGAGCTTTATAAAAAATATGGAATTCCAATGTACAAGCATGAGGGAATTTTTTTCCTTCCAATTTCAACTATATCAGACTTGTTTTTTAGCGAATACGGCTTGTGCTTGGCTTACAACGGCAATAATTTGTTCCTGCTGCATGCGGACGAACCTTTTGCGGACAAGTCAAAAAATTCCAAGGGAAAAACCATCGAGCAGCTTTTTTACAAGAGCGACAAAAAAAATTATGACGCGGACTTGGCGCTTTTTAACTATCAAGAGCTGATTATGATGCTTGAAATAAAGTATGGCCTTACAGACCAAGTTTTGGAAAACGCCCGCTATGACGAGTTTTTTGAAAAGCATGGATTGAAGCAAAGATTTTTGGCTGGAAAGCCCAAGACCGCGGAAGAGGTTTTAAAAGAGTTCATTGTAATTTACCTTGACGACATGCATTGCGTTATGAAGTCTCCAAGCCCCTACGTAGGAAAGTCTTTTGAAACTCGCGTTATGATAGACAAGGAAGTTCCCAAGACGGAATACTGGAAGCCCTTCCTTGAAGGATTGGAGCGTGACAAAAACGCCCGTTCAAGAACAAATGCCGTGAGCCGCTCTGGCAGCCCTGTTCCTTACATGGAGATTGGCGACACGGCTTATGTGACGTTTGACAGCTTTGAAAACTTTTTGGACAACCACAGCTTTTACTACGGTGAAAAATTCCAAGATGAAATGGACGATCTTTTAAAAGAAAGCGATCCAGTGGCCATCGCTTACTACGCAAACTCTCAAATCAATCGCCAAGGAAGCCCGATAAAAAATGTCGTGATTGACATCAGCCTTAACACAGGCGGAAGCCTTGACTCGGCCATGTACCTTTTGAGTTGGATCCAGGGATACGCCCGCCTGGACATTGCCAACAGCAAAATCGGCTCGGAGTATTCCAACACATACCGCGCCGATATTGACCTTGACGGCGCGATTACAAGCAAGGACTCGCTCGCCTCCAGGCATTTGAACGTTTACTGTGTTGTCAGCGCGGCGACTTTCTCTTGCGGAAACCTTATGGCCAGCTGCCTTAAGGAAAGCAAGGCGGCCAAACTTGTCGGAAGAAAGACAAGCGGCGGCGCGTGCGTGGTTCAATCCTGCATAACGCCGGACGGAACTTCCTTTACCTTTTCGGGCAACTATAAATTTTCCGCGGTCAGGGACGGAAAGTATTATACAATCGACGGAGGCGTCGAGCCTGACTATCCGATTGAGGACGCGAAAAAAATGTACGACCGCGCTTGGCTTACCGATTACATCAAGAGCTTAAAGTAGGAACGGTATCAAACGGCGTAAAAAAGGCGGCCTTGCGGCCGCCTTTTTTGTCGTTCAAAGCATTTTGTTTAGCGCTTTACTTCGACTTTCTCAACCTTCCAAATGTCGCGGACATAGTCTTCGATCGTGCGGTCGCTAGAGAACTTTCCGGAATTGGCGATGTTGATAAGGGCTTTCTTTGCCCAAGCCTTTTGGTCTGCGTAGGCGGCCACAACTTTTTCGTGGGCCTGGCAGTAGGCGCCAAAGTCGGCGAGAACGTAGTAAACGTCGGGGCGCTGGCCTTCGACGCCGTAGACCAAAGAGTCGTGCAATTCCTTAAAGATTTGGCGCGACTGGTCGTAGGTTCCGTCAACAAGCTGCTCGACAACTTTGTTGAGCGCCGGATTGCGGGCCAAACATTCCTGCGGGTTGTAGCTGTGCTCGGCTTCCATCTTGATGATCTCGTCGCTCTTAAGGCCGAATACAAAGGCGTTTTCTTCGCCGGCCTCGCGCACGATTTCGATGTTGGCGCCGTCAAGCGTTCCCAAGGTGAGGGCTCCGTTGACCATGAACTTCATGTTGCTGGTGCCCGAGGCCTCGAAGCCCGCCGTTGAAATCTGCTCGCTTACGTCGGCGGCGGGGAAAATCTTTTCGGCGATGCTTACGCAGTAGTTTTCGATAAAGACTACGCGGAGCTTTCCGCGAACGCGGCGGTCGTTGTTGACGCGGTCGGCCACAGTGTTGATAAGCTTGATGATGCTCTTGGCGCGGCGGTAGCCAGAAGCGGCCTTGGCGCCAAAGATAAAGGTGCGGGCCGGCGGATTGTAGTTGGGGTCGTCAAGCAAGCGGTTGTAAAGGTACATGATGTGGAGAACGTTCAAAAGCTGGCGCTTGTATTCGTGCAAGCGCTTAACCTGTACGTCAAAAATGCTGTCCGGGTCAAGGAAGTCGTTCTGCGTGTGCTTGAGGAAGTCGGCCAATACCTGCTTGTTGGCGCGCTTGATTTTTACAAGCTCGTCAAGGCTGGCGGCGTCGTCGGCGAATTTTTCAAGCTCCTTGAGCTTTGTCAAATCCTTTTCCCAACCGTGTCCGATTCTCTTTGTGATGAATTCGGACAGCGTCGGGTTGGCGTTCAAAAGCCAGCGGCGCTGGGTGATTCCGTTTGTCTTGTTGTTGAACTTTGACGGATAAAGTTCCGCCCAGTCCTTAAGCTCTTGCGTCTTAAGCAACTCGGTGTGAAGCTCGGCTACGCCGTTTACGCTAAAGCAAGCGTGGATCGCAAGCCAAGCCATCTTTACTTTTCCGTTTCCGATGATTGACATGCGGTTTTGGCGGTCGTAGTCGTCGGGATACTTTTTGCGGAGGTCGTCCACAAAGCGGCGGTTGATTTCTTCGACGATCTGGTAGATGCGGGGCAAAAGTCCCTGGAAGATTTCGATCGGCCACTTTTCAAGCGCTTCGGCAAGAATCGTGTGGTTTGTGTAGGCAAAGGTCTTTGTGACGATGTCCCAAGACTCGTCCCAGCTTACGCCGTATTCGTCCATCAAAATGCGCATCAATTCCGGAATCGCGACAACCGGGTGAGTGTCGTTCAACTGGATTACGTGAAGCTCGGGGAACTTGCGGAAGTTTGTTCCGTAGTTGGCCACAAAGTGGTGGACCAAATCCTGCAAGCTGGCGCTAGAGAAGAAGTACTGCTGCTTTAGGCGCAAGGCTTTTCCGCTGGGGCCGTTGTCGTTGGGGTAGAGAACGCGGCTGATGTTCTCGGCCGAGTTCTGGCGCTCGACGGCGCGGTTGTAGTCCATGTTGTTAAAGAGCTGCAAGTCAAATCCGTTGGGGCTGGTGGCTTCCCACAAGCGCAAGGTGTTGACTGTGTTCGTTCCAAAGCCGACGATAGGCATGTCGTAGGGAGTCGCCGTTACTTCCTCGGCGTTTTCGATGTAGTAGCGGTTTTGTCCGTCGGGAGTCTTTCCGTAGGCGATGTTTCCGCCAAAGCGAACGGTAACGGCCAAGTCGCTGCGCTTGGTTTCCCAAGGATCGCGGTGGCGAAGCCAGTTGTCGGGATACTCAACTTGGTAGCCGTCTTCGATGTGCTGCTCGAACATTCCGTATTCGTAGCGGATTCCGTATCCGTGTCCCGGGTAGTCCAAAGTGGCCAAAGAGTCGAGGAAGCAGGCGGCCAAGCGTCCAAGGCCTCCGTTGCCCAAGCCAGCGTCAGGCTCCTGGTCTTCGACCAAGTTGTAGTCGATGTTCATGTTCTTAAGAACGTCTTTTACGGCGTCCTTGATTTGCATGTTGATCAAGTTGTTGCTAAGCGCGCGGCCCATCAAGAATTCCGCCGACAAATAGTAAACTTGGCGGACAGGCTTCTTTTCGTATTCAGCGCGGGTGGCCATCCAGTTTTCCAGGATGAACTCGCGAGTGGAAGCGGCTACCGCGTCGTACAAGTCGTGGATGTTGGCGTGGGAAATGTCCTTGCCGTATTGTCTCTTAAGACGGCCTTCCAAGGCAGCCTTAAATTTCTCTGAATCAAACTCCATTTCTTCCTCCGGAATTGTAATTTAGGCAAATATTATTATAATTTTACCAGCATTTTATACAAAATTCAAGCAAAATCGGTGAATTTTGTTACTTTTTTTTCACCGCCATCAAAACCACAAAGGAATTTGCGGGAATGACGTAGCGGTTTTGGACTTGCAAGGCTTCCTCCGCTCCGGCCGCCGCGACTTCCTCTCCCGCCGGAAACGAAGTGTCCACGACGCGGGCCCAGACCTTTCCGTCTTCGGGCGTGGGAAGAATCAAGTTCATGTCGTGGGTGTCGGTGTTGGCCGCAAGGTAAAAATCCTTGTCAAATTCGCGGCCGTAGATTACGCAGGCCAAAAAGCGGTTAAGCTTGGACCAATCGGGCATGCGGCCGTCAAAGTCGTACCAAACAACGTCCACGCCCCGCTTTTTTTCCTCAGCGCTTTCGCCAAAAAAGTCCTTGCGGCTAAAAGTGGGGTGTTCCTTTCGCAAAGCGATCATGCGGCGGGTAAAGTCCAGGATTTCCTTGTTCTTTTGCTGGAACGACCAGTCAAACCAAGAAGTCTCGTTGTCCTGGCAGTAGGCGTTGTTGTTTCCGTTCTGGCTTCGGCGGAACTCGTCTCCGCCCAAAAGCATCGGAACTCCCTGCGAAAGCAGCAAAATCGCGATGAAATTCTTAAGCTGCTGTTTGCGCAAGGCTTCGATTTTGGCGTTGGTGCATTCGCCCTCAAAGCCGTGGTTGTAGGAATTGTTGTTGTCGCTTCCGTCGCGGTTTTCCTCGCCGTTTTCGTCGTTGTGCTTGCCGTTGTAGCTTACCAAATCGTTCATCGTAAAGCCGTCGTGGCAGCAAATGTAATTGATCGAGGCGGCGGGGTTTTTCCCGTTGTGAAAGTACAAGTCGCTTGAACCGGTGATGCGAGTGGCCGCCGCCGTGGACGTGAATTCGTCTCCGCGGACAAAGCGGCGTATGTCGTCTCTAAAGCGGTCGTTCCATTCGGACCAGCGGCCTCCCGGAAAGTATCCGACTTGGTAGCCGCCGCCCGCGTCCCAGGGTTCGGCGATTATTTTTGTGTTGGCCAAAATAGGGTCGACGGCGATCATGTTGGTCAGCGGCGGAAAGCCCGCCACTTGGCCCCACTGGTCTCGGCACAAGATTGAGGCCAGGTCAAAGCGGAATCCGTCAACGTGCATTTCCTGAACCCAGTAGCGCAGGCTGTCTACGATAAAATTCATCGTGTTGGGCTGGTTGCAGTTGAAGGTGTTTCCGCAGCCCGAATAGTTCATGTAGTACTGCTTGTCCGGCGGCAAAATGTAGTACTGGTCGTTTTGAATGCCCTTGAATTCAAAGGTGTAGCCGCGTTCGTTTCCTTCGCTTGTATGGTTGTAGACGACGTCCAAAATGACTTCGATTCCGGCCTTGTGCAGCTCCTTTACCAATTGCTTGAATTCCCTTACGGGGCCGCCGGGACTTCTGTCCGAGGCGTAAGTGTTTTTGGGCGCGAAAAAGCCTATTGTGCTGTAGCCCCAGTAGTTTGTGAGGCGCTCGCCGTTTTTGGGGTTGGTGTTTCCGTTTTCGTTTTCGTCAAATTCCTGGATTGGAAGCAGTTCCACCGCGGTGATGCCCAAGTCTTTTAAATAGTCGATTTTTTCGGCAAAGCCCTTGTAGCTTCCGGGATGCTCGACGCCTGAGTTTTTGTTGGCGGTAAAGCCCTTAAGGTGGACTTCGTAAATCACGCTTTGCTCCAAGGGGCGGTTTATCGGCTTGTCGCCTTCCCAGTCAAATTCCGAGTCGTCGATCACAACGCATTTTGGGAAAAGGTGCGCCTTCATCGGAGTGCGGCCCTTTATGTACATTGTGTCCAAGCCGCGCGTAGAGGATTCCGAATAGGCCTTGTAGACCGAGCCTTCGCTGTAGCACTTGGCGTAGGGGTCAAGCAAATAGCGGCTGTAGTCAAAGCGAAGTCCCCGTTCCGGCTCGTAGGGGCCGTCTATTCTATATAAGTAAAGGTCGCCGGCGGCCGCCTCTGGAATCAGCGCGTGCCAAACGTGGCCGGTTCTGTTTGTTTCTGGATCAAGGTCAAAAGTCGTGTACGGTTCGGGAGCTGTGGGGCTGTGAAAGAAGCACAGGGACACTTTTGTCGCGTCCTTGGAAAAAATTGAAAAATTCACTCCCTGCGGCGTCACAATCGCGCCGTATCCCATCGGCCTTCCCGGAAGCATGGTCAAAGTCTTCATAGCCCACCATTTTAGCGCGCTTTTGGCCGATTTTCAAGATTCGCGCGGCGCGGTGACAAATTCGCGGGCTTTGCTTGTCATATAAAATGCGCGGAAATTCGCTTGACAAAAAAGATGGCGCGCGCTAGATTTGATTACCGAACATTCGTTAACATTACCGAATGTTCGGTAATGTTGCAAAAAAGGAACGCGGATGCCTAGGCAGGTTAACACAAAAGAAAAAATTCTCGAATGCGCCTTTGGGCTTTACGAAAAGCCCCGCATGTCTGGAATTTCCTTGGGCGAAATAGCGGCCAAGGCGGGCATTTCTAAGACCGCGATTTTTAGGCATTACAAAAACAAAGAGGAATTGATGGAAAAAATGCGCGAAAAGTTTTTTGAGGCGTTCGCGCTGATGATTTTCCAGCTGGACGATTCCAGAAAGCCATATAACTTAAAGGGTGTCGAAAAAGCGGTCCGCTGCGTTTTTGACTTTTGCCAAAACTATCCCAACTATTTGTCATATTTTTTGCAAGAATCCTTGAGCGACGAGCTTTTGACGGAAGGCGTCAACATGGTTTTGCTGGACAACGGAATCAATGTCATAAACGAAGACGTTTTTAAGGACAAGAAAAACTATGTCGCGCAAAACATGGTTCCAAGCTTTTTCCAGCACACGCTTACGCACTTTTTGATTTTGGCCTTTTGCTCGATGAAAAACGTTGTGAAAATCAACGACATCGAGCGCTACAAGACAAAGGTTTCGGAATTGATTTATTCGGGCTTGGGAAAGAAAAAAAATCCGATTTCGGAAGAGCGCAAAAAGGAGCTGGACGAGCATTGCAAGCTTCAACTTGAAAGCGACGAAAAGTCAAACCGTTTTTTCAACGCCTTTGTCCAATTGATGCAGGACAACCGTTCCTCAAAAATAACTGTTGAAAAAATCGCGGCGGCCTTGGGAATGGCAAAGAGCAGCATTTACTCTTTCTTTGCCAACAAAAACGATTACCTTATGAACATGCTTTTCCAAGAGACCGAAAGAGTTTGCGCGATATTGAAGGAAAAGTCAGCGGCCGCCAAAAATCCCGACGAGGCGATTTACATAATGATGAGAACGCAGGCCAATTACTTTGCCATGCGTCCGCAAGTGATTATGCTTCACGGATATTTTATTTTCCAAGAGGCCGCGCTGGCGCCGGAAGACGCAAAGGCTTTTGAAAAAAAGGCCGCCGAGCTTTTCAAGTCAATCGTGCTTGCCGGCATCGCTCCGGCGGCTTTTGACTTTCCGGTGAATAACAACGAGGTCTTGTTTGTAAAATGGGTTTCGGGACTGACCGTTGGCTTTATGCTGATGGGAACGAAATACAACTTTCCGCCTGAGTGGCTGGACTTTTATGTTTCGACAGTTTTTGAAATGATTGAATGTGGAATCAAGTACATTAAGAATGATGGAGATATAGCATGAAAAAAATTTTTGCAGCGCTCGCGTTTACGGCAATGATTTTTGTTCCAGCCTTTGCGCAGGAGACAGTCGCGCTTACGGTGGACCAAGCGCTTGATTTGGCCCGAGAACGCAGCCGAACATTAAAGAGCGCCCAGCTTGATTTGGAAATCAAGGAGCGCGCGTCAAAGTATTCTTGGAACGTTTTTTTGCCGACAGTGCAGGGAACTTTTACCGCCGCGCGAACGACCGACATTGACTCGAACCTTGAGCAAATGAACATGATGGGAGCCATGGGCGCGGCGATGAAAGGAAAGACTTTCACCCCTATTGAAGCTAAAGAAAAGTACCATTGGGCTTTGGTTGGCGGAGTCAACGCCAGCCTGAACCTTAGCCTTGCTTACATCGGACAAATACAGGCGGCCAAGGCTGGCTACGAGGGCGGAAAAATTACTTGGGAACAAAGCCAAAAAGAAACTTTGATGAACATAAAGAAATTGTTCTACGGACTTTTGATCCAAAAAGAAAGTTTGGAAGTAAAAAAAGCCACTTTGGAAAACGCGCGCCAGCGAGCGGTTCAGGCCGAAGCCAATTACCGCAACGGCTTGATTCCGGAATTGCGCTTGCTCAACGCTCAGGTCACTTACGAAAACCAGAGGCCCGAAGTTGAGACGGCCGAGCAAGCCTTGGAACAGCAGAAGGACACCTTTGCCTTTTTGCTTGGACTTCCTGTTGGAACAAAGATTGAGCTTATTGGTTCTATCGAGCCTGAATTCGTTAACGTAACAAGCGAAGAGCTTTTGGAAAAGTATTCCGAAAACAGTTTGGACATCCGTTCCATGCAAAACAAAATAGATGTTCTTAAATATAATTTGAATTCCTTGAATTTCAAGAGTTTCTCTCCGGCGCTTTCTTTGAACTACGCCTATCAGCCGACAAAAACTTTTATTAGCGACGACTCAAAATGGACTGACCAAGGAAAGTTCAGCGCGACACTGGCTTGGACCCTTACGGACATGTTGCCGTTTAGCGCCACTCGCCAGAAGGCCAAGGATACGCAGGCCAATTTAAAAAAGCTTGAGCTCTCTATGGAGACTCTTAAGGAAAAACAAAAGGTTGACGTAAAGAAGGCTGTGGACACGTTGAACCAAGCTCGAAAGCAAATTGATTCAATGGGCCGCAACATCACTCTTGCCCAACGCGCCTATGAGTCAAGCGCCCGCTCCTACAGAAACGGAGCCACAGAGCTTTTGGACTTGCGAGATTCCGAAAGCCAGTTGAACCAAGCCAAGCTTGGCCAGCTTAACCAAAAGCTAAATTACATCAACGCGTTGATGGATTTGGAATACACTTTGAACACAGACTTGTCATCATATAAGGAATAAGGATTGGAGGAAGATATGAAAAAGACTGGAATTAAAATCATGGCGGCCGCTTTGCTGGCGGCTCTGCTTTTTGCCGGATGCAAAAAGGACGGCAAAGAGCAAAAGAGTGAGGAAGAAGTTGAGGCCTTGTTTGCCGTAAACACATACAAGACCAAGGCGGGAAACCTTGACGAATACTTGGAGTTTGGCGGAGACGTCGCGGCCGTTTCTTCGGTAGCGGCTTTGCCCGACATGGCCGGAAAAATTTCGCGCACGATGGTAAGCGTCGGCCAAATGGTAAGCAAGAACCAAGTTTTGGCTTACGTTGACGCAAGCCGTCCCGGCATGGACTACAGCGCGAGCCCTGTAAAGGCTCCGATTTCCGGCCGCGTCATTTCGTTCATTCCTACAATAGGAACGATGGTTTCGCAAGCGACTGTAATCGCCGAAATCGCCTCGACCGACGAGCTTGAAATTAAGGTAAGCGTCGCCGAGCGCTTTATCAGCCGCATCAGCTTGGGACAAACTGCCGTCGTGACATTTGACGCTTATCCCGGCGTTGAGTTCAAGGCTAAAGTTTTTGAGGTTAGCCCGGTGTT
>JAEEGF011930982.1_pt1 | contig 16820 bp, 12 predicted proteins | sample 9134171 | NCBI WGS metagenome assembly JAEEGF01 (sample SAMN16246542, study PRJNA631951) | gut metagenome | biome: gut microbiome; feature: rumen; material: AP-attached | host: Bos | place: Iran: Karaj | collected 2018-10 | reverse complement strand
GAAGAGTTTGAAGCTTATGGCGGTGACTTTGGCGACAGGCCCAATGACGGTAACTTCTCCGGCAACGGAATAACTTATGGTGACAGGACACCTTCTCCCAAGATGCAGGAGGTTAAGTTCAACTACCAGAACATCTCTGCAGTATTTGATAAGAGCTGCAAAAAGATAAAGGTTACCAACAAGAATCTCTTTGTAGATACCGCCGATTTTGATGCTTATATCATTCTAAGTGTCAACGGCAAGGAAGCTTTCAGGGTAAAAGAGGAGATAGCTGTAAAGCCGCTTTCCTCCAAGACGGTAAATGTTCCGAAGTCAATTCTGGACAGGGCTGAAGTCCTTGAAAAAGCGCAGTCTGCAGAGGAGCTCTTTAAAGAACTTGTGCTGACAGTTTCATTTGTCCTTAAAGAGGATACTCTCTGGGCGGGCAAGGGTCATGAGGTGGCCTTTGGCCAGGGCGTTTTAAAGAAAGCCGCAGTTTCGCATAAAGCACAGCAGCCTCTTAAGGTTGTACTTGGCAATAACAATCTGGGAATTTATGGAGACAATTTCTCAGCTCTTTTCACCTATCCACAGGCATCACTTGTTTCCTACGTGTATGGCGGAAGAGAGATGATAGAAAAGAATCCTCTGCCAAATTTCTGGAGGGCGCCCAACGATAACGACAACGGCTACATGATGACTCAGCGTTATGCACAGTGGAAGATAGCAAGTCTTTATCCTGTGCTCAGAAGACCTGACGGTCCATTTACAATGCCTGAGGTTGTTCCCGGCATGAGCAGTATTAAGATACGATATACCTATTTCCTGCCTACAGCGCCTCTGTCTGAGTGCCATATTACCTATGAGGTTTATTCTGATGGCGTCATCAGATGCGAGATGGATATGGATCTTGTCAAGGAACTGGGAGATATGCCGGAGTTTGGAATGCTGTTCAAACTCAGTGCTGATTTCGACCACCTGACCTGGTACGGCCTTGGTCCGGAAGAGACCTACTGCGACAGGAAGAGAGGCGGCAAGCTCGGCCTTTACTCCAATGAAGTAAAGGATAATGTCGCAAAGTATCTTGTTCCTCAGGAATGCGGCAACAAGTGTGATGTAAGGTTTGCCAAGGTGACGGATAAGAGGGGCAGAGGCATGCTGTTCTACGGTGAGCCCTTCAGCTTCTCGGCACTTCCTTACTCGCCTCATGAGCTTGAAAATGCTGTGCATCCCTTTGATCTTCCAAAGGTTCATTACACCTATGTCAAGGCATCGCTTCAGCAGATGGGTGTTGCCGGAGATGACAGCTGGGGATCAAGACCTCATCCTGAATACAGGCTTCCCTCAGAAGGAAACCTTAAATTTGAGTTCTTCTTCAGAGGTATTTAACATGATCACAAGGGCTTCGGAAATGCCTTTTCCGAAGCCCTTTCGACTTTGCACCATTATCGTGTTACAATCTTTGATAGTAAATTCTGGATCAGTAAGGAGCATAAATATGTCAGAGGAATTAAGATGGGAACTTGTTGAGGAAAAACATATCATCCAGGACGCCTGGATCGACTTCAGGGCCAATATCTACAGGCTTCCCAACGGCGTGGAATTCGGACCTGTTTACAATTTTTCAAAGCACAGCTTTTCCATTGTTGTGGCTGTTGATATTCAGGGCAGATATATCTGCGTAAGGCAGTACAGGCACGGCATAGATAAGATAACAACTGAGTTCCCGGCCGGCGGGATCGAGTTTCAGAAAAACAGTGACGTTCCATATATCACTGCCGAAAATACCATAGCAACTGAAGAGGATGCGCTGGAAGCGGCCAAAAGAGAGCTTCTTGAAGAGACCGGATATACCTCTGATAATTTTGTGCATCTTTATACCACACCTGCCAATGCAACTCTTGCCAGCAACAATGTACATATCTATGCTGCTTTGGACTGCGTTAAAAAAACCGGTCAGCACCTGGATGAAACGGAATTTCTTAATGTGGAGCTGCTTACAGAAGATGAGCTAAAAGAGCGTATTTTTGGCGGGAACTTTTTGCAGTCCCAGCACGTTCTGGCCTGGTACCTGTACAAGGATAAAATAAGAAAATAAATTAGCTTTAAAATACCTGATGTCAAGGAACTGCTCGCCGGGCAGTTCCTTGACATCTTTTTTTATATCTGTCGGCACGGGGGAAAGAGTCATGTATTTATACAAATTTAACAGAAAGAAAAATCGGAATATGGTAAAATTTATTTGTGTAATTATGTAGTTTTAAAATTCCGGAGACTATTGTGTATTATGAACATTTGGAGAATATGCAGCATATGAATATCACAATATTAAGCGAAGATAATGCATTTGATTATGAAGACTATCTGACTGCGGATGTGGCTGAAAACTTAAGCAGGGATTATTACAAGGGAATTGTTGTAGAAGAAGACGAGGGGGATGCTCCGCTGGCTGCAATGGTATTTGAGATTGCGGGCATAGAAGAACAGGAAACCACTGAAGCGGTTATACATTTTCTGAAAATTGAGTACGAAGAAGCTGCCGGGCTTTTGTTTGATTCGTATAAAGAGTTAATAGAATCCTATGATGTTAAGAAGTCTACTTTTATGATCTCAGTCAGTGAAGAGGATGACAGCATAAAGGAAAAGAAAGCCCTGGCTGATGCAGGCTTTAACGTCAGGCTTACCGAAGGTGATGAGATCATTACCGATCTTGAGGAGCTTTTGGCGCTTCCTATCATGAAGAGCCGCAAGGTACCGGATACCATATTCTCACTTAATGAGATGACCACAAGGGGATTTCGGAATGCAATTTCAAAGTCGGTGATGAGCGGAAGAAAAGGAGTTTGCCCGGACCTGGCCCTGCTTCCTTTCAGCTGGTTTGACTCAGATGTATCCTGCTACAGTGAACATGACGGAAACGTGGATGGACTTCTGTTATTCCATAAAATGCCTTCCGGGATGATCGCCATACAGCTTATGGTTGCAATGTCAGGTGATGCACAGAAGATACTCCTTGGTATGATGAGGAAATTCGTCATAAGTCTTGAAGAAAACTACGGGCCGGGTACAAAAGTGGTATTAAACCGTCATAACTATTCATCTCTTGCACTTACAGAAAAGCTTCTTCCGGGTGGCTTTGGAATTCCGGTATACAAAGGAAGCAGGCAGGAGCAATAACAGGAAGTTCTTAAAAAGGAGAACCCATGGAAGTAACTATTTATAATGTCAGACAGCAGGATGTTGATGTTTTTAAGGAGCTTGACCCAATAGACAGGCTTATATTGCTGGATCTGCCAGGAGGCTTTGCGCTGGCAGCTTTTACTCCCGGTGAAGATGGCATAGAGGTCCCTTCCGGACTACTGGTGGGGATCATGGATGAACAGTATATGTGCATCAGCTGGATTGCTGTGATGCCGGATGTACAGGGGCTGGGAATAGGTGAAAAGCTCATACTTGCAGCCTATGACATGGCAGATTCTGTGGATATTCCAAGAATAGATGTTCTTGTATCTTCAGAATATGATGTTCAGAAGATATCCGATGTCTATCTGGACTTTTTCAGGGACAGGCTCTTTGAAAAAGAAAGTCCCCTTCCGCCTGAATTTATAGGACTTTTGGGAGAACTTCAGCGTCTGGAGTTCTTTAAACAGGACATAAAAAAGCTTCCTAAGCCTACACGTCTTTCTTCTCTTTCGCAGGATCGTATCAATGACTGCCTTGCTCAGCTTATGGAAATGAAACAGGCTCATAAGCTTTGTCCGATCCTGGATGAGAGAGCAAACATAGATATGGATATCAGCTTTGTTTTTGTGGACGGGAAAGAGGTCTTTGGCGCTCTGATCGTACAAAAGCTTGAAGGCTGTCTGATCCCCATTTGTTTTTATGGTGAAAGTGACAGAGAAAGTGCTGCACTTGCCATATGCAGTACCATGGTCGCTGAAAAAAAATACGGAAAGAGCATTGGAGTCCAGATAATTACCCGTTCCGATGCTTTAAGTAAATTCTTTAATAAATTGTATTCTGATAAAAAGGCTTTTGGAAAAGTGCTCACTGCCAACCTTCAGGAGTACAGAAGCCTGAAGCAGGAACAGCAGGAAGAAGTATCAGACAACTATGAAAATATTGAACTGAACTAAGGAGGTATAGCATATGCCGTTTAAAGAGCAGAGAATGTCAATAGAAGATCAAATAAAAATAAATCAAATAAATGTTGAGCAACAACATCGTATCGCCGTTGATATGTCTGATAAGACTTATGTCAAAAACTACGACGAGGATTTCTATAGCCTTAAGCGTACTAAGGAAGAAAACAAGCTTATCAGCAAAGCTCTCAGTAAGACTGTCGTATCTAATATGGTTCTATCTAAAGAGACTAAGGCTCATCTTCGGAATTTAAGGAGCAGGAATAAGTCCCATATACTTTTGAATCAGCATAAGCTTTTCAGAGACAGTGAGCTGATGACTAATGTTAAGGATTCAATCCATCTTCTGGAGCAGTCTCTTGTCACAGGTAAATTAGAGGAGGATTCTTTAAATCTGATTGAGCAAAACTATAAGGATGCAATTAGGGACTGTATGACCTATTGCGACAAAAAAAATCCCAGGTTTCCAAAGGGCAAGGAAAGAAAGAGACTTGTGGCAAACCGTCTTCGGGCACTGAAAAAGGAACTCGGTATTTTGAGATTTGCCAGAAAATATAATACTGATAATCCCGATCCTGAAGTAAAGAGTCCATTAGATCTTTTGGAACTTGGAAGAATTCATATGCCTGATCAGGATGCTCTTTTGCCCGATGAAGAATTTCTTAAGGATGATCATATTATCGAAAAAGAAGAGAAGAAAGAAGAGAACAAGAAGGAAGAGCCTATAAAGGAAGAGAAGAAAGAAGAAATCAAGAAAGAAGAGCCTGTTAAGCAGGAAGAAATTAAGAAAGAAGAGCCCATCAAACAGGAAGAAATTAAGAAAGAAGAGCCCATCAAGCAGGAAGAAATTAAGAAAGAAGAGCCCATCAAGCAGGAAGAAATTAAGAAAGAAGAGCCTATAAAGAAAGAGAAGAATGAAGGCCTGAATGATGGAAATAAAGTACTTGTGAAGATCAAATGGCTCGAGTTTAAGGATAATGGCGATGCAAGCTGGCAAAGATATGCAAAGAATCAGCAACGGCAGCTAAAAAATCATCTTACCAACAAAATGATCAAGGATAAAGTTGCAGATCAGCAGGTTATTGATGCCTTGTGTAAGAATTGGACATATTTAAGTTCAGCAGGTAAGCATATGAGAAGTGACGTTGGAGCGGGTGCATATGATGATTATGACAAAGCTAGCTCAATCATCGACGAGATAGTTTCGCCTATGTTCAAAGCGTTTTCAATGGAACGGAAGACTGTAGACGACACGAGGAAAATTGTTGAGCTTTGTGCTCAACGCTACTTCATTACAGGAGATATGCATGAGTTTCTTTTTAGAAAGTATTTTAGAGGGAAGAAAAATTAATTGTTGATGTATTATTATAGCGTTGCTATAGTTGTTACTTACTGAGAATATGGTAATTCAATTATCTGATCTGATAAATAAAACAGGTGATGGAACTGCTGATGTCTTTGCGGTAAAGGTTCCGGGTAAGGGAACCGGATATGTTAAGGAGCATAAAAAAGTCCCTGAGAACGGTATTTTCTCTGCTCTTTTGGATGAATATGAAAAGAAAGCTTCCGTAGACGCCCTTGACGGATTTAATTTCTGTGCCTTTTTTACCAAAATTCTTTTATAATAAGATTATGGATCCGGATATTCAGGATGTTTGTGATGAGCTTAGGGATATACGCAGTGAAGCTTGGAAACAGTTATCCCGGAACAGTCCTTAAATACATGTAAAAGGAGAGAATATGGACGTCTTTAAAAAGGAAATAAACGGAAGTACTATGAAACTCACCTTCAGTGGGATACTTGATATAAAGTCAGCTCCCAAGCTTGAAAGTGCTATTCTGGAGTCTTCATCTGATGTGGACGAGATCATATGTGACCTTGCCGACCTTGAGTACCTGACCAGTGCAGGACTACGGGCTCTTCTTGTGGGCCAGCAGGAGATGAATGACAAGGGCGGCAAAATGACTTTACACAATGTATCTGATGAGGTCAGGGAGATCTTAAGCATGACCGGGTTTGTAAGATTTATGACTATTGTCTGAAGCATAAGTTTAATATTTGTCTTGAATACTGACTTTTACTATGATAAACTAATAAAGTTGTTAGGGCGTAGCGCTCTTGCGGCATTTATTATAAGAATAGCCGGCATGTCGGAATGGCAGACGATGCAGACTCAAAATCTGTTGTGGGTAACCACGTGTGGGTTCAAGTCCCACTGCCGGCACTTAATGGATAATCAAACTTTTTGAGGGTTTGCCAAGCGTTTTGAGGGTCTGACTTGAGGGTCAGGCTCTCTTTTTGTGGGATTTTTTAAAAACTTGTGCACCTATTTTTTTATAAAAAGTTATCAAAATATCAATAATTGGTTTTATCGAAGGATGATACAATTAATAATGGATTAGTATATAAAATCTGGAGTTACCTATTTTAAAATCAATGACGGACTTATGCAGTAAGACTTGTATTTTCAAGTGCTTATACGAGGGGTAAAAATAACATGATCAATTATCTAAAAGGACTAAAGGAAACAGTAGAAAAATACCCGGATCGAGTGGCTGTTGTGGACAAAGATGGAGCAAGAAGCACATCATACAGACAGCTGTTTGAGCTTGCAGCCAAAATCAACAGGTGGATGAGAAATCATGACATCGTCGCTGAAACAGTGGTTGCAATCTATTTTCCTAAAAGCCTGGAAGCTGTTGCTACAAGAATAGGAATAATTATGGCAGGGGCAGCGTGGGTGACTCTTGAAGATATGATGGGAGAAAAACGCATTGAGTTTGTAAAAAAGGACTGCGGTTGTAAACTGGTCTTTGATTCTGCTTTATGGGAAGAAGCAATGCAGCTGGAGCCATGCTATGACTTCGCTGATTCCGATGAGCATGATCTTGCCTGCATTTTCTACACATCAGGAAGTACCGGCGAGCCTAAAGGGGCTGCCAATGAGTACGGCGTTTACGATTATGTAATGACTGGTACGTATGCTGTTTTGGGTCGTTATGCTTTTCCTGAGGGCAGAAATGGTATTCCAACGCCATTTCATTTTGCACATATTTTGCCTGATTCCTTCGTTGGCAGTCTGATTATGTCTATCGGAGTTACTGACGAGCAAAGCACACTTCATATTATTTCTCCGCAACTTAGTAGAGATTTGAAGGGACTTATCAAGTATTTTATAGAACACGGAATTGATGTAACCTTCATGCCTCCGACTTTTTTAAATCTGGCACAGACTGTGCAAGGGCTATCACTTCGCGCAGCCCTGACGGGTGGAGAGAAAATTTCCAATATATACAGCGATAAATTTGATGTTGTAATCATCTATAGTTCTACGGAGATGGGTTATCCTGCCTGCACTTTCACTGTGGATCACCCATATGACAGGACACCTGCGGGGTACCCGACAGGGGATACGGATTTTCATATTATTGATGAAAATGGCACAGAATGCGACGAAGGAGAACTTATAGTCTATCTGCCGTTTTTTAGAGGGTATCATAATCTTCCAAAAGAAAATGAAAAAGCGCATATTATGTTCAACGGGAAGAAGTATTTCAGAATTATGGACATCGCAAGACGTGATAAAAAGGGATGCTATACCATTCTGGGCAGAATGGACGATATGGTAAAGATTAACGGAAACCGCGTCGATCCTTCGGAAATAGAAAAAGCGATGAAGGAAGCCTTTGGACTTGAATTTTGTGTTGTTAAAGCCATTAAACAGGCAGACCATGATGTTCTTTGCGCCTGGTACACAGAAGATAAAGTGCCAGAAGCAGGAGTGGCGGCTAAAATACTTAGCGAGCACCTTCCCTATTATATGATTCCTTCTAACTATGTTCGCATTGACAACATTCCGACTAATGCTAACGGCAAAGTTGACAAGAAGTCTCTGCCTGTTCCGGATCTTGCAGCTATGATGGATTATCAGGTAAGCCCTGAAAGCCGCAGCGAAAAGCTTTTGTGTGACATTATGGAGAAGGTACTTAAGACAGGAAGAGCCATAGGTGTCAATGAGGACTTTTTCAATCTTGGTGGTGATTCCATACATGCTATGCAGATTATCGTGGAGGATGTTCTTCCGGGACTTACGATGCCAATGATCTATGAGGGAAGGACGGTCAGGAACATCTGCAGACTATATGCAGAGCGGATTAAGGCAGGGGAAAATATAAATTCCAGGGATTCTCTGCAGGAGCCTGTGCCTATTAATAGTGCGCAGGAGTACCTTCTTGAATACGACAGGAAGTACCCGGGGACTGTGATGCTCAATATCCCTGTCAGTTTTCATCTTAGACAAGATATGGATCTGCATAAATTCGCAGATGTCATTAGAACAGTTATCCGCGCTCATCCCGCACTTTTAAGTACTGTTGAACCTTCCCCTGAAGGTGGATACTGGCAACGGTATGACGAGTCATTTGATAAAGAGATACCTGTAGAGAGGGTTACGGATGAAGAGCTTAAGGAAATTTGCAGGAACTTTGTAAGGCCGTTTAAGTCTGATGGGAATAAGATGATGCGCTGCAGAATACTTGATACGGACAAGGAAAAAGTGTGCCTGTTTGATGTCTCGCATTTAATCTGCGATGGTGGTTCACTCACTCAGTTTTTCGGAGATATTGTGCATGCCCTTAAGGGAGAAGAAATAAAGGAGGATTACTGTTTTAACATACTCCGCAAAGAGGTGGAGAGGAAAACAGACAATTCATGGCAAAAGGACATGGAATATTTTCGTGGAAGATTTGATCGTGAGGGCTTTGCCACCTTACCAAAACCGGATCATGTTACAGCTTTGAATAAAAGCGCCTATCTTTTCCAAGCGTTTGAGTTTGAAAGGGAGGCTGCTTCAAAAGTCCGGGATACTTACCAGATAGGAAAAAACGGGCTGTATCTGTTAGCATCAGCTATGGCAACTGCTGAATATAATGATGTAAAAGATGTCCTGATATCCTGGACTTGGGATGGACGTGGAGATGTCTATACCAAAAGCTCGGTAGGAGTATTCTTTAGAGATATTCCGGCAGCTTTTCACATCGAAAAAGGAGCAGATGTGCAAAAGCTCCTTAAGGAGACCAGGGCACAGATTGCGGAAGGTGTTGCACATGGACATGCCTCGTATTTTATGGAAACAGGCAGCTATAGAGATAATGATCTGCTCTGTATGTTATATCAGGGGGAACTTTATCAGTACATACCCAACGAGTTTATAGTATCTGCAGAAATGATGGACGGAGGTGATCTTGCCTGCAATAATGCGCTGAATGTTGAGATTTTGGAGAGCGCAGATGATTTTGGCGTAATGCTTAGTTATAACGCTGCCATGTATGACGAGGATAGTATGAAGCGATTTGCACAAATTCTTTGTGATAAATGTCTCGAGATAATAGCTGCTGTGGAGGATTCGTGAATGACATTTTTAAAGAAAAAGTATTATCCGCTTTTGATCTCAGGGACTTTGAGACTTATCGTTATAACACTTCTTGTTATGTCGGATACGATCATAGCAGGGCTTTTAATAGGGGAAAATGCAGTTGCCGGGATTAATCTTGTTACGCCCGTATATTCACTCTCGTTCTTTTTTGGCGGCCTTGTGTCAATAGGCGTTCCGATACTCTACAACAACGCAATGGGACGGTATGAAAAGAAGGAAGCGGATGAACTTTTTGGTAATGGGATGACAGCGGCTCTTACCATTGGAATTATTCTGTTTATTGTGGTTATGCTTACAGGAGATTATTGGCTTAGGATCTGTCATCCGACGCAGTCTGTTTTGGACGAGGCGAGGCCGTATTTATTCTGGTATTCTTTTGTCATTTTGCTGTTACCTATCACCACATATTTTGTTGAAATGGTACTGGCAGACGGAGATGATGCAATCTGCACGCTGGCGAGTCTTCTGCAGATATTTGGTAATATCATTTCTTCTATTATTCTTTGCTATCTGATGGGTATTGAAGGAATCGCTATTGGTTCTTTGATAGGAATTATCCTGGCGCTTTTGGCATGTCTTATCCATTTTACGAAAAAAGGCAATTCACTTCGTCCCAATATAGCCTTATCTATTGAAACACTTGTAGAAATAACGAAATACAGTGCTATTGATGCAGGTTCATACCTTTTTTTGGCAATGTATGGAGCTTTTCTTAACTGGTTTATTCCGTGGTTATTCGGCTCTGATATGCTGATTTTAGTATCTGTCATTCTTTTTGTGAAAGAGATGCAGCTGATATTTGATGGTATAGGCGAGGCCATAACCCCTATCATGAGCGTGTACCTGGGTGAGAGCTCCTATGAGGGAATAAGGAGATGCTGGGGGATTGCACAAAAAACAGCAATTGTGGAAGGTATTATTGTTACAGCGATAACTATCATTTCTGCGCCATTACTGGTAAAGGTGTTTGGTATCAGTGAGCCTGTGCAGCTTGGCTACGCCGTCACAGGACTTCGAATATTGCCACTATGCCTTACTTTTACAAGCCTTCTTTATCTTTCTACTTCGTATTATCTGGTGAGAAGCAGAATCCTTTTAGGGCTGGGACTTTCAGCACTTAGAGATGTAGCTCTGGCGATACCAATGGCGTTAATTGGGGGACTTTTGTTTGGAATATATGGGCTTATGGCAGGCGTGGCACTTTCTCCTGCAATTGCCTATATAGTATCCCTTTTCTATGTGAGCTTGCACTATGGAAGAGATAATTGCCCTTTACTTTTGAAGGAATTGGAGGATAGCCAGAAATATTCTTTTTATGAGTTTTCACTAACCCCTGAAGAAATTGTTAAGGTGCAGGAGAGCGTTGATGAAATGCTGTATGGATATGGGGTTCCTGCTAAGACCATTACTAAAGTGACAACGCTGGTTGAGGACCTCTACATGCTGATAAGAGAGAAAAACAGCGGCAGGGAAATCGACGCAGAATGCACTGTGATAGTTAATGATGAAGGCATTCAGATACTGACAAAGGACAATGGGGATCTGCTCGATCTGACGAATGATGATATGCTTGTTACTTCATTTAGAGCATATTTTGTTTCAAATATGGCTGAGAACATGAATTTGAACAAGAATAATCTGACAACGATGGGGTATAACAGGAATCTGTTTTTCCTAAAATACTAACTTTAGTGCGATAGATCCTATTATACGTTTTTTATTTTTTGAAGAAAAAAATTTTGATACTGTTTTTTGAAATTTTGGTATATGGCCTCAGTGGCAGCATATTGTTACCGGTCGCCCTGGCGCGACGGCCCATCGCCCCATGGGACCCCGCCGCTTGCGCCAAACAGGGCTGGTTACATAAGATCACCTAAGGAAGGAAAGGGGGTATTCTTGTCCAGAATATTAACCGAAAGCGGTACTGTCTAATGTGCTATAGATATTCCTACATAGAAAGAACCAGGATTAGTCAGTTTAAACAACTGATTAACCCTGGTTTTGTTTATTATCACGGTAAACCCTCAAACCAGCCCCTCAAACTGGACTCTAAAAAAGAGTGACCCTCAAAAACTTTGAATACCCGGCACTTAACAGACGCACTTCATTTTTGTGAGGTGTGTTTTTTTATTGCATTTTTTGCGGCATTTCATAAGAAAACTAACTGACACAACATAGTATTAAGTGTTATTATATTATAGGAAAAAAATATATATTGTTGGGTGAATAGTATGAGACTAGTATCTGTAGACAAACTTGAGCCGGGGCTTGTGGTATCCGAAAATATCTATACCCTAGATGACAGGCTTGTTCTGACAAAGGGAACGGTTCTTGATCAAAAGGATATTGACAGGATCAAAGCCCACTCACTCTACAACATCTTTGTGGAGGATGGGAAAAAGGAAGTTAAGTCCAAAGTCGAGGTTCCTTTAGAAAATCTTTCTTATTCCGAAAGGCTGAAGAACACCGAAGAATTCATAAGGTTCAAGCAGCACATAGAGGAGCATGCAGAGGCCCTGGAGGAGTCCTTCAGGCTCCTTGCCAATGATTCCATACCTCTTGATGTCAATAAACTAACTGAACCTGTATATCATCTATTTGTGGAAGCCGGGGGGACGGCAGGCATTTTTGATATGCTCCACAATCTCAGGGACAACAGCGATGCAGTTTACATGCACAGCCTGAATGTTTCCCTTATTAGCAATACACTTGCCACCTGGATGAGGCTTCCCACTGATATGATCCAGCTTGCCACAGCGGCGGGGCTTTTGCATGACATTGGCAAGATGTTCATCCCGTCGGAGCTTCTTAATAAGAAAGGAGCTCTTACAGAGTATGAGCAGAGAGCCATGAACGAGCATGTTGTCAAGGGGTATGAGCTTGTCAGGAACAAAGACATAGACACTCATATCAAAAATGCCATTCTGATGCATCATGAGAGAAGGGACGGCTCGGGCTTCCCCTTCCATATCAGAAATGAGCAGATTGATGAGATAGCATCCATAGTATCCATCGCCGATGTGTACGACAACCTCACCACCAGGAAGAATTACAGGGAAGGGTACTGTCCCTTCATTGTCATTGAACAGTTTGAGGATGAGGGAATCCAGAAGTACGATCCCAATGCCATTATGACCTTCCTCAGCAACATAGTTAATACCTTTATCGCCAACAGAGTAAGGCTCTCCAATGGCCGGATTGGTGACATTATTTTTGTCAATCCAGATTATCTTTCAAAACCTATAGTTAAATGCGGAGAAGAGTATGTTGATCTGTCACAGAACAGGTCGCTTACCATCGAAGCCATAGTCTAAAGCAAAATGCACAAAAACAGGAAACGAAAATTGTAAAAAGCGTTTCTTGTTTTTGGTTGAAGGATTTGTTAGTATTAAAACATGGAAACCAGAGATTTGAAAATGGTTTCCATAATGCTGACAAAGACCGTATTTAAGGGAGAATGGAAGGTAAGATGACTGACAGATCTAAAGTGATTTTCGGAAATATTATCAGTGATAAGGCCTACAGGAAGGCAGTTAAGTCCAAGAAGAAATTCATGAAGAAGTACGGGGACGATTCCCGTGTGGACTACAAGGTAAGGGTCAGGGACAATGAAGTTTTAGGACCGATTCTTGGCGTTAATAACATAGAGGTTACCTCTAAGATCTCTGCCAATGAAGGGACTCTTGATACCGATAAGGGCATAATTGTGGGCAATATCAGAATGGGCTTTGGCCACTACCGCATTTCAATGGCCATGGCTTCCTATGCAAGACATCTTGGTTATACTCCTTACTGGATGGATCTCAATTCCTACAAGGAGACCACCTGTACCAAGGTCATCGGAGCACAGAACGATCTTTATTCTCTTGGCTCAAGGCTTTCCAAGAATCCCATTTTCAATAAGCTGGTGTGGGAGCCCACCAACTACGAGGGCTTCAGGGCACTTACATATAATGCTGCAGATCAGAAGAATGCTGAACTCATGGCTCCTGTATTTAAGAATGTTCCCAGAGATATTCCGGTTATCGCAACTCATGTCTGGCCCGCCCAGGCTGCTATTCATGCGGGGATGAAGTATGTTGTCAACGCCATTCCCGACAACTGGCCCATGGCGCTTCACCTTTCCGAGGGCTCTGTTCACACCATTCAGTGCAAGAACGCCTATATGGGTTACAGGATCTTAAACGGTATGGACAAGAAGAATGTCTGCAAGCCCATGCCTAAAGAGTCTCTGGTTTATACAGGCCACTACATCGACTATGAGCTTGTGGAAAATATTGAGGCTGACTGCAGACAGAGGATGGAGCGCAAAAAGAACGGTGCGCCCATGAGATTTCTTCTCACAATTGGCGGTGCAGGTGCCCAGAAGGAGATCTTTGCAGAGATTATAAGACATCTCCTTCCTCTTATTAAAAAGAAAAAGGCTGCCCTCTATGTAAACGTGGGCGATTACAGAAATGTCTGGAACGAACTGCTAAAAGAAATCCCGGGTATGAAGGAGCTGTCTAAAGAGCATATGGACAACTGGGATGACACACTTAAGTTCTCCCAAAAGGCTCTTGATGAAAAAGAGGAGATCACAGGAATCCATGGTTTTTACCATGCGGATATCTTTAAGGCTGTGTACACCACAAACCTGCTTATGAGGAGCTGTGATGTGCTGGTCACAAAGCCAAGTGAACTTGCATTTTATCCCGTTCCCAAGCTCTTTATCAGAAGGGTCGGCAAGCATGAGATGTGGGGCGCAATTCATTCGGCAGAGATAGGCGACGGTACACTTGAGTGCAGAGATATTCCTCACACCATACAGATGCTGGATCAGTTCCTTGAGACAGACCTTTTGGATGAGATGTGCTGTAGCATTATGGAGAACAAGACTGCCGGCATTTATGACGGTGCCAAAAAGGTAGTAGAACTTGCTGTTAAGCTTAAGGAGGCAGGCAGATGATAGAACAGAAGATGAAGCTTTCCGGCGCTGCCAAGGCGTCGTACGGACTGGGTGCTGTTGGAAAGGACATGGTATACATGCTCTCGGCGTCCTATGTACTTTACTATTTCCAGGATATACTTGGTGTCAGCGCTGCAGCCATGGGTGTGATCCTTATGGTTGCCAGGGTGTTTGATGCCTTTAATGACCCTATCATGGGAGCTGTTGTTGCCAAGACCAAGACCAAATGGGGTAAGTTCAGACCCTGGCTCCTTATCGGAACTGTCACCAATGCGGTGGTTCTTGCAATGATGTTCTCGGCACCGCCCACCTTAAATGCTTCCGGAATGGTGGCTTATGCCGCAGTTACCTACATTGTATGGGGCGTGACCTATACCATGATGGACATTCCCTACTGGTCAATGATCCCTGCTTTTACCGAGGGAGGAAAAGAGCGTGAGAATCTTACCACACTGGCTCGTTCCTGTGCCGGTGTCGGATCTGCTCTTATCACCATCGTGACTGTCATCTCTGTTTCCGCTTTGGGTCATATGTTTGGCGGAGCAGGCATCAGCGACAGGGAAGTGGAGAGGATCGGTTTCTCCTATTTTGCTATCCTTGTAGCCATCCTGTTTGTGGTATTTACTGTGATCTGCTGCATCAATGTAAAAGAGAAGTCTACAGTTCAGATGCAGACAGCGTCCATAGGAGAGATGTTCAGAGCCCTTATCCAGAATGACCAGGCCATGGCTGTGGTTGTTGCCATTGTTGTTGTTAACTGCTCAATTTACATCACATCAAATCTTGTCATCTATTTCTTTAAATATGACTTTGGCGGAACCGGCTGGAAGGGAGATTACACACTGTTTTCAACCTTTGGAGGCGGCATTCAGATCCTCTCCATGATGATACTTTATCCATTCCTGAGAAGGTTCTTTACTTCAATTAAAATTTACTTTATCAGCATGGGTATGGCTATAGCAGGGTACATCTCACTTCTTGTACTGGCATCCACATCCATGAGCAATGTTTTCCTTCTGTTCATTCCGGGCTTTTTTATCTTTGCAGCCAACGGAATGCTGGCGGTCATCACCACTGTGTTTTTGGCCAACACTGTAGATTACGGCGAGCTTAAGAACAACAGAAGAGATGAGTCTGTTATCTTCTCCATGCAGACCTTTGTTGTAAAGCTTGCCTCCGGTATTTCAGCACTTATTGCGGCTCTGGCTCTTCAGATCCTTGCCCTTAGTAATGATACTGAAGAGGCTGCTACGGCTATCGATTATTCACTGGGAATCGGTGCAGCACAGAAGATGGGACTCAGGATGACCATGACGATCATTCCCATCATCGGACTTGTGTTTGCCATCTTCTGGTTCAAAAAGAAGTATATTTTAAATGACGACAAGCTCCAGGAGATCTCAGCTGAGCTTGTACAGAGAAAAACAAAAGAAATGAATCGCTGATCAGTTTTTACTCAAATTCCTCATCATTACCTTTCCAATGAGTACCGTAATACATATTACGGTACTTTTTTGGTGTCATATTGGTCTCTTCTTTGAAGAGCTTGATGAAGTGGCTCTGGGAGGAGAAGGACAGGTAGGAGGATATCTCTACCAGTGAGTAGTCGCTGAACCTTAGAAGGTTCTTGGCTTTATCAATCTTGACCTTTCTTATGTAATCGCTGGCGGACATGCCAAGCTCGCTCTTAAAGAGCCTGGAGATGTAGCTTGGCGAGTTTCCGCATTCACGGGCCAGATCATCGATGGTTATCCTCTCTTTAATATGGGCATATATATAGTTTATGCATATAGAAATAGGCCTTGACATGGCAGCGTTGGCTTTCAGAATATTCATGCGCCTGGTGTAATCAAGGACCATCTTGTTGTGGCATTCCTCAATTTCTTTTTCGGAAAAGAGATAGTCCAGCTTTTGTATATAGTAGTCACTGAGGCGAAAGGACAGTTCCATCTCCATGCCGTTTTCGGTGCATATTCTTGATACTAAAGCTGCGGTAACTATAAAGTGATATTTGAGGTTCAGGACAGGGTCTCTGGACAGGACTCCCACGCCCTCCGTATCAAGAAACCGGTGCTGATTGCAGTTCTCGGTTATGGCTTCCATATCTCCCTGGGCCACCTGTCGGTAGAACATTAGCTCATCGTTCTGGCTTCGGTGGATCATCTCTTTATCCAGATTAAATAACTTCTCCATAGATTCTCCATTTCAAAATGTTATATTTTTTTGAATGATACGGGCATGTGCATTGACCGGGATAAATTTCAGAACCGCTTTGAGGACGCTTGCGCTCCCCTCGCCTCGCAGCGGTACTAATAC
>JAEEGF010100106.1_pt1 | contig 16821 bp, 15 predicted proteins | sample 9134171 | NCBI WGS metagenome assembly JAEEGF01 (sample SAMN16246542, study PRJNA631951) | gut metagenome | biome: gut microbiome; feature: rumen; material: AP-attached | host: Bos | place: Iran: Karaj | collected 2018-10 | reverse complement strand
AAAGCGACTCCCAGTACTTTTTCTTTGATTCCAAGTTCTGCCATCACTGATGCGATATGGGCATGATGATGCTGCACCTCGATCAGCTTCAGGCCTTTTTCTTTGGCGAAATCACGTCCATAGTTGGCACTGTAGTAATTCGGATGCATGTCGCATGCGACTGTTTTAGGATCGATCCGGAATATACGCTTATAATCTTCTATCGTCTTCTCATAAGACGTGTTGGCCTTTTCGTTCTCCATGTCACCTATGTGCTGGGAGACAAAAGCATAGTTGTCGCGTGTGAGGCAGAATGTGTTCTTAAGATCGGACCCGCAGGCTAAGATCTGGGACGTCTTTTCCGCAAGTGTTACTGGGAATGGGGCATATCCTCTTGCACGTCTTATCAGGCGTTTAGTGCCGGCATAGACTGCTGTAACGCTGTCGTCATATCGTCTCGATATATCTCTGTTATGGATGATGAAGTAATCAGCGATGTTAGACAATTCCTTCAATGCTTCATCGTTCTGACTGACTATCGGTTCTTCCGTGATGTTTCCGCTCGTCATGACTAACGGAAGATCGGTTTCCTGCAGGAGCAGATGATGGAGCGGAGTGTATGGGAGCATAACTCCCAGTTCGGACAGCCCTGGTGCAACCAACTCTGCCAGGCTCTTCTCTTTTCTCAGCTTTAACAAAACGATTGGAGCAGCAGTGGATGTTAGTAGTTCTTCTTCGTCCTTGTTGACGTGGCAGTATTCTTTGACTGTCTCTATGTCTTTCATCATTACAGCAAAAGGTTTGACTGGTCGGTGTTTTCGTTCTCTTAGTCTTTGGTTGGCTGCGTTATCTAAAGCGTTACAAGCCAAAAGGAAACCACCCAAACCTTTTATTGCAAGGATGTGTCCTTCTTTGAGTAAAAGGGCTCCTTTTTTGATTGGATCATCTTTGATCTCGTTACCATTTTTATCAAGGAGAGTCAGATGTGGTCCGCAGACCGGACAGGCATTAGGTTGTGCGTGAAACCTTCGGTCAGACGGATCATCGTATTCATGCTGACATTTCGGACACATTTTGAAACCTCTCATTGTCGTGAGAGGACGATCATATGGAATGTCATCGATGATCGTGAATCGGGGGCCGCAGTTGGTGCAGTTAGTAAAAGCATAACCATATCGGCGGTCTGCTTTGTCGAAGATCTCTTTTCGGCACTCAGGACAGGTTGCGAGATCGGGACTAAGGAGCTGATACTCGTCCTCTCGGCTCTTGCTCTTGGTGATTAAAAACTTTTCATCATGTGCTTCCGGGATCTCCCAGCTATCGAGTGTCTTGATGACTGCAGCTGCAGGGACCTTTATGGGAATATCTTTGATGAATCCATCGATGGCACTGACAGGTCCTTCAACTTCGATTTCTACGGAGCCCGAAGTATTGCAGACATTGCCTGTAAGTTTATGGGAAACTGCAAGCTGATAGATGAAAGGTCTGAATCCTACACCCTGAACGACGCCTGTTATCTCTATCCTGAATCGAGCCATGGCTCAATCCTATCTAGTTTTGACTTACGTCTTCGTTGATCAGTTTGTAGATGGCGTCCACGATCTGAGGAATCTTGCTCTTTACAGTCTCAGTGAGACCTTCGCGGACAGAAGCATCTTCAGGTTCGATGCCGATGATGATGACTTCCTGGGGATAGAAGCCGAGAACGGAGGCTGTTGCCAGGATCTTGACGAGATCGGTCTCGTGCATGCTTACGTTGAGATCGCCCAGATTAGGGCTGTTTCGTAACTGTTCTTCGGTCAGCCTTAAAAGATGAGGCTTGCCGGGTTCAGAACCCGGCAAGCTTATTGCATCTACGAATATCACTCTGTCGTAGTCTGACAGAGTCAGGGCACATTTGAAACCTGAGATCCCAAAGTCCGCGACACGGACATTATCAGGTATGTCATCCTTTTCTTCGAGGAGTTCGACGATATAAGGACCGAGTCCGTCATCGCCGTAAAGCTTATTGCCAACCCCACAAATCAAAGTATTTTTCATTTTTTAATGTGCCCTTATCTATATCAATCAGTGAGTATGCTAATGACTATTCGCCAAATTCACGTTCGAAAACGTCGTCTGCGTGGATGTGGCTGAGTTCATGAGTGGCGACGAGCTGATCTTCAGGATTGAAGATCTGAACTGTACAACCCAAACAAGGATCATAGCTATGAATAGTTCGGACTACGTCGACACCGGTAACTTTGTCACCATTAACAGGTTCGGTGATCTTGGAGTTGATGATGGATGCTTCGTAAGGACCAGGTCGGTTCTGATCGTCACGAGGTGAGATGTTCCATGCAGTAGGAGTGATGATCTGATAGCGATGGATCAGACCCTTCTGCATGACTACCCAGTGGGCAACGCCACCGCGCATACCTTCGACCATACCAACACCGAAGCCTTCTTTAGGTTTCTTGTAGGCGTTCCAAACTTTGGTTTCGCCTTTCTTGACCATTTCGAGGGCCTGGAGGGTCTGGAGGTAAGCCCAGTATGCAGAATATGCATGATAGTATGCACGAGCTCGAACACGTTCGAGGGTGTTGTTCTTGGCAGGGATCTTCCATTCCATGGTGACAGGGTCGGCGACTCGAGAACCGGCGACAGTGCCCTGAGGAAGGGTGAATTTGACGGAGGAACCAGTGGATTCTTCCTTGTCCTTGCTGATAGCTGCGACATACATTCGGGCGATAGGATTGGCGGAGAGTACGTGAGTACCGCCGTCGACTCGCTGTTTCCAGTCTAACCAGCGAGGAGTCTTGGCCCAGGTGTATTTGTTTTCGAAGTCCATTGCTTTTGCAGCATAGGGCTTGGTGGATTCGTTCCAAGGATGATCTTTGGTAAGAGGGTTCTTACAAGGATCGGTGGGGAACTCAGCTTTAGGAGTGTCATTGTAGTAGGATCGGGTGACAGTTTCCTGAACGCCGACGTTCATTTCGATCAGATCATTGGTGACGAGTTTGCCATCGATTACGATGCCAGGAGGAAGCTTTCGCTTGAGACCCCATTTGCCCATATCAGCATATTTTGCATTGTAGGCATAAGGATCATCGTAGCAGCCCCAGCTCTGGAAGTTGAAGGGGAATTCACCGACTTCAGCCAGACCATTGGCAGCGCAGAAATCGATTAAGTCATCGATGAAAGGAACAAGCTCTTTAGTGAAGGAAACTTCAGTAGCGAGCATTGCATAGTACTGTTCAAGAGCCTTCAGTTCGACTGTTCGGGCGATACCGCCGGGAACGAAGGTGTTCTGATGAGGATGCTTTGCACAAAGAATGGTGGCCATAGAGATACCGGTCTTTGCAGCGCCGAGACAGCGTAGCCAGAAGGAACCGGTAACAGGATTCAATGCGATCATCATGTCAGCGATGGTTGCATAACCATGTTCTTTGGCATGAGGAGCGGCAGCACCCTGGGCCTTTTCCCAGAGATCCGGATTGGTCTTCTTGACTACATCTGCACAGTAGTCAGGACCTTCGAGGATACCGCAGCCAAGTGCACCGTCATATACTTCTTCAGCCATGAATGCCATGTTTCGAAGTGCAACGGCCAAAGGAGGAGGAGCAGCCTGATATGCCATATCGCAGGCAAGAACAGCTGCAGTAGCGTGAGGTGTAGGACATACACCGCAGCTTCGCTGTGCCAACCAGATGGCATCAGCAGGTTCATGACCGATCAAGATGTCTTCGAGACCACGGAACATTGTTGCATAGACATATGCATCAACGTACTTTCCGCTTTCTGCATCAGCAGTAGCGAAAGCACCCATGTGACCCTCAAGACGAGTCATAGGTTCGATACTAATATCAATCTTTTTCATAATGTTAAATCTTCCTCTTTACAAAGCGGTGGAGAGTTGCTTTAACCTTACCGAGGTTGTCAAGGATACCTTCACCAACCCAGAACATAACAGGGTTCTTCTTCAAGAACGGGCTGTAGAAACCATCTGGGAACTCAGGTTCGGTACAACCGATACAAGGTGAACCGACATTAGGACAACCGCCAAAGCCTTCTGCATAACCGTTCTTAGGAACAGGGCAGTGAGCGTGAGGGCCTTTGCAGCCCATGATGCCCATACAATACGGTTCGCCGAAATGATGGGACATCTTGCCGCCAGCGAGATAACCACAGCGAGGGCAGTTCTCGTGAGCGGTAGCGCCATAGAGGAACTTAGGTCGATTGAATTCGTCGAGTTCAGGGACTGCACATGCACCACGAACGACCAGTGCCAGAGTGGCAAAAGCTTCGATGATGCTGTCGCCCGGAGGAGGACAACCAGGGATGTTGATTACAGGAAGACCGAGAGTCGACTTGTAATTCTTGCCGAGGTAATCCATGAGACCGACTGCGCCAGTGGGATTGGGTTTGGCTGCAGGGATACCACCGAATGATGCACAGACGCCGATAGCAACCATGGCTGCAGCGCGGGGCTTCAGCATGTCGATAACTTCGTTGGCAGTGTAGAGGTGGCCTTCAGCTTCACCGACGGAACAATAGTAACCACCGGTCTTTGCAGCATCGGCTTCGTTGGGGATGGAGCCTTCGACTGCGAGTACGAACGGATCGTATTTACCTTCGGCTGCATCCTTAAGGATCTGTACACAATCTTCACCCCAAGGGGCCATGATTGTGTGGTGGAAAACGATATTGATGTTTTCCACTTCGGGGAGAACGCCTGTCATAACGTCCACTAATGAGGGATTTCGGGCAGAGAGTAAAGAAATAGTGTCGCCCGTACAACCCTGAGCCTGGAGCCAGATCAGGTTAATGGGATCTACCTTTTGCGTCATCAGCATACTCCTTCTTTTATTATTTTCGTTTTACAACGACTATGCCAGAACGCCATAGCATGCACTAGGGCCATAGCACCCCTAATGATGCTACACTACTATACAGATTTATTTCATTCGTTGTCAATGCTTTTAAATTTACTTTATGCCTAAATTGATCGAACTTTTTTATCTCGTTTCCAATATCTTTTTCATTTATTTAAAATAAAAACAACAATCTTTTATGGAGGTCACTAATGACACAGCAATGGCAGAATCCTCCCGAGATGCTGATCGATACAGAAAAGGACTATTCAGCGATTTTGCATACCACAATGGGGGATATCACTTTCGAATTCTTTACAAAAGACGCACCCAAGACCGTCAACAATTTCATTTTCCTTGCGAAGAACGGTTTCTATAACGGGATCAAATTTCATCGAGTGGTCAAAAACTTCATGATCCAGACCGGTGATCCACTCGGAAACGGCACTGGTGGTCCTGGCTATCGCTTTGATGATGAACTTCCTACAAAACGTTCATATGATATCGGCATCGTTGCAATGGCTAATGCAGGTCCTAACACCAATGGTTCTCAGTTCTTCATCTGCAGCGGTCCTGATGCTCTGTATCTTGATCGCAATCCTTACTATACTCAGTTCGCTAAGGTCACTGACGGACTTACTACCGTCCTTAATATCTCGGCTTCTCAGACTCGTTACAATCCCATGTCCGGCGAATATTCCATCCTCGTCAACGATGTCCTGATCGACTCTGTCGATATCATCGAGAAATAATAACTACGTTACCTCATTTATTTAATAAAAAGGCCGCTTAAGATAGCGGCCTTTGTCATATCTATTGGTGTGCGTTTAGTCTTTTTTGCTCTTGCGGGTGACCTTGGTCCTCAAGTACAGATCTACGCTGTTGGTAAGTGTCGTCTCGTTGTTGTTGCCCCAGTGATATTCATACTGGGATCCCTTCATCTTGTACTTGGAATTGACTGACTTCACAAAGAAGATGATAACGATCAGCGGGATAAGGACACTGAAGAGGATATCGAAGACTGTGATGTTGTTTTCAATAAAGTAACCGATCACCATCGAAACTGCAAAGATACCGAAGAACATACCAGTCGAATCAACGGAGAGCTTACCTTTGTTGACAGGAAGGATACCGCAGACTTCACCGGTCTGAGCGTTCATTTCGTAGAAGTAGATGTTGCCGTTGCTCTTATAGGTTAGTACCCATGCAGGAAGCATGAAATATCGGAAGAGATCATCAGTATGTGTGGAGACGGTCTTACCTTCCAGTTTGTCATATTTACAGTCCTGAGTGAGGGCAGGTTTCATGAGACCTTCGACTTCGCTGTAAACTGAAGGTTTGATATCTTCAATGCTGACATCGCGTCGTTCTGCCTGGAAACCGGAAAGATAGGCGATATTGAAGTTCTTGTTTGCATCGAATCTGAACGGAAGAATTGCATAACCGAGCTTCTTGTCGGAATCTTTGAGAGCGAGTCGGGGCAGGTTCTTGAATTTTACGTGACCTTCTCGAACGACTTTGTAGTACTTGGTCTCGGTGACTTCTTCATCTGATGTCTCATAAGTCTTGATGATCTGGCCTTCACCTTCGAAGGAACCATCAAGATCGTGATCGGAGATCCAGTAGGGGAAGTAGACGCCCACTACCTTTTCTACACAGGTCTTGTCGATGAAGGACTTGGGGACATATCTCTTAGCATGGATCCATTTGAAGAATTCTTGGATCATATCATCCTTGGATTTCTGGAACGGGATGATGTACTGAGGACACATGTCTTCGGTCATGTTGTTGGCGAAGACGATGGGGTTATGACAGTAATAACAGAATGATGCGGCTTTGGTATCAGTTGCAATGATCTCAGCACCGCAGCTGGAACATTTGTAGACCTTTCCTGTTCCAACTTCTTCATCTGCCGATGTTTTGTTGGTCAGTTTGTTGGTTTCGATATCGTTCTGACTCTTCTCATCAGCTTTCGCAAGGATCTCTTCATCGAATTCGGTCAAGCAGTAATCGCATACGAATTTCTGAGTCTTGGGACTGAAGGTCAGGGGACCGCCGCAGTTTGTACATTTAAGTGAGACTACCATGCTTCTCCCTCTATCTATTAAAAAGATGACAGAATTATAACATAATGAAAAACTGTTTTTACTACTTACGCTTAATGTTGTTTGTCTGTTATTCAAGTATGCTACAATAGATTGCTATCTGTTATTGAGATGGAGAGAGAATTATGAGTATTGCGCAAATCGTTGCAATTGTAATATTTATATTGATGTTTGCCGCTATCATCTCCGGCAAGATGCACCGCTGCATCCCAGCTCTTATCGGTGCTGCCCTTACTATCATTGTTACCTTCCTTCTTATAATGCATAGTTCCGATGCAATCTGGAGCACACTTAATTTCTCATCCATTGCCGAAAAGGCATTCTGGTTCCCCGGATCATCTCATTCTGAATCTACTTCCGGAATCAACTGGGCTACCATCATCTTCATCACAGGTATGATGATCATGGTAGAAGGCCTTGGCGATGCTGGTTTCTTCCGATGGCTATGTCTTTTCCTGGCTAAGAAAGTTAAGTACAAAGTCATTCCTTTGTTCCTCGTTTTCATGATTATGAGTGCTTTCCTTGCTATGTTCATCGACAGCATCACTGTTATTCTTTTCCTTGCTGCCGTCACTATCGAGCTTGCTAGGTTGTTGAAATTCAATCCTATTCCCATGATCATTTCTGAAATCTTCGCTTCCAATCTTGGCGGCGCTGCCACCATGAGCGGAGATCCCCCTAATATCATCATCGGTACTGCTTTCGGTTATACATTCATGGACTTCTTCAAGAATACTGGCCTTGTGGTTTGGATCTCTATGGTCATCATGGTCTTATTCTTCTTCCTCATGTACCGAAAAGAACTGTCTGTTGCTAACGACAATACTTCCGATATCGTCTACCCTCAGCCGTCAGAAGCAATCAAGAGCAAACCTGCTTTTGCTATTGCTACTACTATTTTCCTTCTGATGGTTGTTGCGTTGGTCCTTCATGGTCAGCTCGGCTGGTCAGTTGCCTTTATTGGTACTGTGGCTGCAATTCTGACTCTTTTGACCAATATCCATAAGTCCTGGCCGCTCGTCAAGAAAGTGGATTGGCTGACCATTCTTTTCTTCATTGGTCTCTTCATTGTTGTCGGCGGTCTTGAACAGACCGGCGTACTTGATAAGGTCTCTGAACTCATCAGTGCTCTTTCCGGCGATAATATCATCATTGCGATCGCGATCATACTTTGGCTTTCAGCATTCTTCTCTGGCATCGTCGACAATATTCCGTTGGCAGCTACTATGGTCCCGGTCATCAAGACTCTTTCTATGACTGCAGGTTTCGATCTGCATACTTTAGCCTATACTCTCGCTCTCGGTACTGACATCGGCGGCAATGCCACTCCTATCGGTGCTTCTGCCAACGTCGTCGGCACTTCGATCTGCGAGAGGGAGTATCAGCCTATCCGCTGGAAGACTTATCTCAAGGCAACGGTACCTGCGACCATCATCACTCTCGGTGTTTGTATGGCTTACATTATCATTCGGTATGTTTAGTTTTTGCGCCATTTAGGTTGAAATATAGCTTGTCCCTGTAGCTCAGTGGATAGAGCGTCGGCCTCCGGAGCCGAGTGCGGGAGTTCGACTCTCCCCAGGGACGTACTTTAGAGGGAGGTAGAGAGATAAATAAGGAAATCATTGCAATCCGTATGCATGGCCGAGGCGGTCAGGGTGCTGTTACTTCAGCTGAACTCCTGGCATCTTCCGCCATCAATGAAGGCAAGTATGCGCAGGCTATGCCTGGCTTCGGTCCTGAGCGACGAGGCGCTCCTGTACAGGCCTTCGTAAGAATTTCACCAAATCAGATCCGTAATCGAGCAGAGATCAAGGAACCGGATATCGTCATGGTTTTGGATCCCGGTTTGATCTCCATCGTAAACTTTGCCGCTGGTCTCAAACCCGGTGGCACTGTAATCGTCAATACTCCGGATCCTGAGGTTATCCCTGCAGAAATTAGAGCTAAGTATCGAGTTGCTTACATCAATGCTAACGTTGTTGCTCATGAGACTCTCGGTGTCATCATCGTCAACACCACGATGCTTGGTGCTCTTCTTAAGGCTACCGGTATCGTTGATATCGCTTCTCTTGAAGAACCTTTGAACAAACGATTCGGTAAGCTTGCAGAAAAGAATTACAACGCAATGAAACGTGCTTACCAAGAAACCATCATCATGGAGCCTGCAAATGTCTAAATCAGAATTTGAATTGACTTGGCAAGAACTGGAACCTGGCTGCATCGTTACAGAACCAGGTAATGCCGTATCTTACAAGACCGGTGACTGGAGAAGCCAGCGTCCTACTTATAAGTTTGAACGATGCATCAAATGCGGTGTCTGTCAGCTCTTCTGCCCTGAAGGGTGCATCAAGAAGAATGAAGACGGCTGCTTTGAAGCTGATCTTTATCACTGCAAGGGCTGCGGTATCTGTGCTACTGAATGTCCCGCATATGTGATTACTATGGAGGATGAAGCATAATGGCTAAACGAGTTGGTATTGAGTCATCTATCGCTGTAGCCGATACAGTGAAAATGTGCGATGTCGATGTCGTTGCTGCATATCCTATCACTCCGCAGACACATATCGTTGAACATATCGCAGATCTCGTGGCAAATGGTGAATTAGACGCCGAATATATTCCTGTTGAATCCGAACATTCAGCTATGAGCGCCTGCCTTGGTTCATCCGCTGCCGGTGCCCGTACTTTCACCGCAACCGCCAGTCAGGGTCTTGAACTTATGCATGAAGTCTTATATGTCGCTTCAGGCATGCGTCTTCCCATTGTTATGGCAGTTGCTAACCGTGCCGTATCTGCTCCTCTGAGCATCTGGGGCGATCATTCTGATGTTATGAGCTGCCGTGATACCGGTTGGATCCAGGTCTTTGTCGAGAATGGTCAGGAAGCCGTCGATATGACTATCTGTTCATTTAAGATCGCTGAAGATCCTTCAGTCCTTCTGCCTTTCATGATCAACCTTGATGGTTTCCATCTCTCTCATGTTATCGAACCTATCATTTTCCCTGAGGAAGAGGAAGTAAAAGCTTTCCTTCCTAATTTTGATTACAAATACAGACTTACCCCTGATCATCCTGTAGCTATGGGTGATTTCGCTACTCCTCCTCTGTTTACCGAAGCCCGCTGGGCTCATCATATGGCTCTCGTCAATTCTCAGAAGAAGATCGTTGAAGTCTGGAACGAATTCGAACAGAAGTTTGGACGTGGTTACAAACCGGTCGAGACATACAAGACCGAAGGTGCCGAGACACTTTTGTTCACCATGGGTTCTTTCTCTGAGACTGCTATGACTGCTGTCGATCAGATGAGAGAACAGGGCAAGAATGTCGGTCTCGTCCGACTACGACTCTGGAGACCTTTCCCCTTCGAAGAGATCTACGAAGCAGTCAAGGGTGCCAAGACTCTTATCGTCCTTGACCGTGCTCTTTCTACCGGCGGTCCTGCTGGCCCTGTTGCCTCCGAGATCAAAGCCGGTCTCTACAACAAAGAAGTCAAACCTAAAGTAGTCAGCATCATCGGTGGTATCGGCGGTCGCGATATCCACGATTATGACTTCATCAATATCGTCGAACACGGTGAAGCTCTGGCTAAGACTTCTGATATCGCACCTTATGAAATCTATGGAGTGAGAGGTTAGAGATGGAAAATTATAATGTTTTCGCTTCACGTGTAGTTTCTAAGAACGAACCTTTGGCTCCTGGACATCGTGCCTGTACCGGTTGTGGTGAAGTTCTGGCACTCAGACTTTGCGCCAAAGCATTCGGCAAGAATACCATCGTAGTCAATGCCACCGGTTGTATGGAAATCATCGCTTCTCAGGCTCCTTACAACTCATGGAGACTTCCTTGGATCCATACTTTGTTCGAGAACGCTTCTGCTACTGCATCCGGTATCGAAGCCGCCATCAAGGTCTTGGCCCGAAAGAATAGGGTACCCGAATCTGAAATCAACGTCGTCGCTATCGGCGGTGATGGTTCGACTGTAGATATCGGTATTCAGTCTCTTTCCGGTGCTCTCGAACGAGGTCACAATTTCACATACATCTGCTTCGATAATGAAGCTTACATGAACACTGGTATCCAGCGTTCTTCTGCTACTCCTTTCGGTGCTTCTACCACCACATCTCCTGCCGGTAAGAAGTCCATCGGTCAGTCGACTTGGAAGAAGGATATGCCTGCTATCATGGCAGCTCACAACATTCCTTATGTTGCTACTGCTTGTCCCAGCTATCCGTTCGATCTGATGAATAAAGTCGAAAAGGCTCTCGCAACTAAGGGCCCTGCTTATATCCATGTATTCTCTGTCTGTCCTACAGGTTGGAGATCTGCCGGAAACCTTTCTGTTAGATACGGCAGACTTGCTGTCGAGACCGGTGTCTTCCCTCTGTATGAGATCGAGAATGGCGTTTATAAGATGAGTGTTGAAGTACCTGAATTGAAACCTCTTACCGCTTACACCAAGGGACAGGGACGATTCAAGCATCTTAAAGAAGACAACCTTGCCAAGATCGAAGCTCGAGTTCATGAAGAATATGAAAAACTGCTCGAGAAATGCAATCTTTCTGCAGTCGAGGAGGGTAAATAAAGATAATGGCTAATGCAATTTTCAGTACCTGGAACAATAAAGTCCTTGACGGCAGATATAATGGCACCACTTATTCTGCTGAAGAAGTCGGTTTGCCTTTGACCTACGGCGAGGATAAAGAATTCAAGGCAATCTTTGGTTGGAACGGCATCGTCCTCACTGACGATTCTTCCAATATCGTCTCTCTTGCTGCTGATTATTTCAGGACCGTTGCTCTTATTGCTTGTGGTGAATGCAACGTCGGTTATAACGGCGTCCACTTGATCAAGACTATTCTCGATAATCTTGTCGCCGGCACCGCTGTTCCTGCTGATATCGCCAGACTCAAGGAATGCATCGAAGGCGTCTCCATCAATACAAAATGTTCATTCTGCTCCAGTGCAGTTAAACCCATCGCTGACTGTCTGCGATATTTCTCTGCTGAATTCGAAGCTGCTGCTGAAGAACATGCTGCTTATGAACCTTCCAACGGTCTTTTGAATGTTACAGCTCCGTGTATCGAAGCCTGTCCCATCCACCAGGATGTACCTGGCTATATTGGTCACATTAAGAATCACAACTATGATGAAGCTATCAACCTCATCAAGCGTAACAATCCTCTTCCTGGTTGTACCGGCCGTGCCTGTATGGCATTCTGTGAAAAGAATTGTATCCGCAATGAGATCGATGCTCCTGTCTCCATCCGAAAACTCAAAAGAGTTGCTTATGATTTCGGCACTCCTAATGAGCTCGTAGTCGAGAAGAAAAAGAAGGATGAAGTCGCTATCATTGGTGCCGGTCCTGCCGGTATCGCTGCAGCCAAGAGACTCCTTTCCCTTGGTTATAATGTCGTTGCATACGATCTCAACAACGTATGCGGCGGTATGATGAACGACGGTATCCCTTCATACCGACTTCCCAGAGAGATCATCAAAGCTGATTTTGATGAGATGATCGCACTGGGTGCTGAATACCGAGTAAGCACTCCAGTACGAGATATTGAAGATATCTCATCTCATTACAAAGCTACCATTATTTGTACCGGTGCTTATGCCTCCAAATCAAATGGCATCGAAGGATGGACTGAAGGTGAGAATGACATGCTTCAGGGCGTCAGATATCTGAAGTCCATCAATAATAAGAAGACCATGGAACTCAAGAACAGCGTATTGGTTGTCGGTGGTGGTAACACTGCTATCGACTGTGCCAGGACTGCTCTCCGCGCTGGTTCCCGCGATGTGACTATCATTTATCGACGAAGCAGAGCTGAGATGCCTGCTAATGCTGAAGAGATCGACGAGGCAGAAATTGAGGGCGTAAAGCTCGATCTTCTTGCTCTTCCTGTCAAGATCGAGGTCGAAGAGAATGGTATCAAGAAAGTAACTTGTCAGAAGATGCAGCTCGGGGAACCTGATGAGAGCGGACGACGACGTCCCGTTCCTGTCCCCGGTTCTGAATATGTCATCAACTGCGACATGATCCTTTCAGCTATCGGTGAAAAACCAGATGTTTCGTTCTTGAACAATAAGGTTGAACTCACTGATTGGGGTACCATCAAAGTCGATAAGAACGGTGCAACCTCTATGAAGGGTGTATTTGCCGCCGGTGACTGTGTCAATGGTCCCGCCAGCATTGTTGAAGCTATGGCTTCAGGTAAGCGAGCTGCCATCGGTGCTGTCATGTATCTCGATGGCAAGACCACTGTCAGCAATGAAAAAGAAGAGGTCTTTGAACCGTTCCATAAGGAATTCCTTAAACATAATCTCGATAACACTTACAACTATGCTCGCGAACGACAGCATGCCCGCATGATCGACCGCAATGTCCTTCTCGACAACTTCAATGAAGTAGAGCAGGTCCTCACTAAGAAACAGGCTGTCCAGGAAGCAGATCGCTGTCTAAAGTGCTACAAAGTAATATTGGTGACGAGGAACTAAGATGATTAATTTGACGATTGATGATAGAACAGTTTCCGTTGAAAAGAATGCTACCATCTTACAGGCAGCTGAAAAACTCAACATCAAGATCCCGACTCTTTGCTATAACGAAGAGATGGCTCCCATCGGTTCCTGCCGTATCTGCGTAGTCGAAGCGATCAAAGGCGGCGAGAGCCTCATCGTCTCCGCTTGTAATACCGGTGTCGAAGAGGGTATGAAAGTCTACACTAAATCTGAGAAAGCGATCGAAGCACGCAAATTTGCTGTCAAGATCCTTTACAGTGAGAACCCCAGTGTTAAACTGATTCGTGACCTGGCTGAGGAATATGGTGTCGTAGAAGACATCAATGTCCGAAAGTCTGAATGTATCCACTGTGAACGCTGCGTCCACGCTTGCCGAGACGTTGTTGGTCAGAATGCTATCGTTCTTACCACCTGTGGTCTTTCTTACGGCAACGATGCTCCTTCCTTGAAGTGGGATTTCGATAAATGTATCGCTTGCGGTACCTGTGCATTTGTCTGTCCTACCGGTGCAGTGAAGATGCATGATCATGACGGCGTCAGAACTCTGCTGACTCCCGAATCTAAACAGGATTTCACTCTCAAGAAGTGTGTTTCCTGTGGCTCTTACTTCATGCCTGAAGTACAGGCTCAGTATCTCATGAAGAAGACTGAACTGCCTGCTGACAAATTTGACCAGTGTATGAATTGTAGGTAAGATTTACTCTGTCTTTTTGACCGGGGTGTAGCGCAGTTGGCTAGCGCGCGGCGTTTGGGACGCTGAGGTCGGAGGTTCGAGCCCTCTCACCCCGACCATTAGATAACTGTCTTAATCAAGCTCTCTCCTTTATAATTAGAAGAGAGCTTTTTTTTGCTCTTAATATGATAAGGAACTGTACATACCTATGGATGATGAAATTATTGAAGCAAAGGTCAAAGAATTACTCACAGCTAATGACATTGAAGGAACTTTAATGTACGTTACTGAGCAGTTCGATAATTATTCAGGTAATCTTATCGAAAAGTCCCTTGAGATAGCCAGAGAAGTAGGGTGCCAGGGCTATATCGACGGATCTGGTCTTTAATACGTAATAAACAGACGCAAAAAAGCCGTAGAACTATGCAGCTCTGCGGCTTTTTCATTTATACGATGAATGTTATTCTGCCTTGAACCTGAGCATAATCACTGGGGATTACACCGCCGAGAGTATTCTTCACAAAATCTATTATCAGCTGATTATCGGTCAAAACATTAGCCATGATCACTTCATCATCCACGAACATGTTATAGCCGTTGCCGCCGTTTCTTAATATATAGTCGATGGAAGCAACAGTGTAGTAAGCCTCCGGATCGATGGGAGAGTAGCTTCCATCTTTCAAGACCTGGACATCACTTACTCTCCTCTGACCCTTGATCTCTTTCAGGGAGCTGTCTTCTGCGTTGAGTATAACTGGAGTGGGAATAGTGGTATCGACCGTAAATTTGAGTTTTGATACCTGTAGGAAGCCTCCAAATTCTCCGGTTGCCTTGCTGTCTTTTTCATATTCTGGTGCAGTAGCATAGACCGATAACTCAAGTGCATCCAGGATCTGCTGGCCTGTCGTTTTTATGACTGTAACTTCATTGTTATAAGGACAAACTGCTACGATTTCTTCATAAGTAACTTCACCGGCATAGATATTGTCACGGACGCCGCCGCCATTAATGAAACCGATATCTACGCCTTCTATCGAACTATATGCATCTGCAACTAAATCACCGATGGCCATCTCTCTGTTTCTGATCATCCTTACTCCGTTTGCATCTGTAATGAGTAGATCTTTCTCGCTGGTGCAGACTACTTCGTTAAGCATCTCTTCGTACTGAGATCTGATCTCTTCGATGAATTCAGCCATTTGTTCATCTTTTTCGGGATATTCACTCATTTCTTCTACACTGAGGGAACCGTCAGCATGAACAGTTAATGACTTCATTGATGCGAATTTGGTGCCGGTTGAGAGTATCTTAACTGCTTTACCGATCTTGTTAGTTCTTGTTTCATTCATGATGGTGTGAGAATGACCGTCGAATATGACGTCGATCCCTTCTGTGTTTGCAGCAAGATCATATGATCTGAAGGGTGCGGATTGATCGGCAACTCCGAGGTGAGCTAAAACAAAGATCTTCTCCGCGCCTTGTTTCTTGCATTCATCGACAGCGTCTTGGACTTTCTGATAAAACTTTTCAGCATCATCCTGATAGAAGTAATAAGCATATTCTCCGTCTTCTTTAAAATTGACGGGGTTTGATTCGGTGATAGATTCAGGAGTACATACACCGATCAGACCTACTCTCCAGTTACCGATAGAATCAATCATGTATGGTTTTATATTAGATAGCTTATTGGTCTTTTTGCCTATATATTCAAGATTGCACGCGAGATAACAAGCATCGGCTTTATCGATTAGTGTTTGCAGCTGATCGATACCATAATCGAATTCATGATTACCGGGTACGGCATAGTTGTAATGAGCTTCATTCATGATATCGATAACATACTCGCCCTCAGATAAGGTACCGATGAGTTCACCTTGGATAGCATCACCGCAGTCTATGAGCATTACCTCATTGTTATATTTATCAAGCAGTGCATTGCGGTATGCTATTAATGTCGGGAATCCAAGAGCATTGTCTAGTTCACAATGAGTATCATTCGTGAACAGGATGCAGAAGTCCTTTTTCTTCTTCATAAAACATCCTGTTGTAAGTGACGCAATCATAATGATTACGAGTGAAATATAAACCAGATTCCTTATCAGTTTCTTCATGTTTTAGTCTTTCTTAGTCATATTGTCTCTTACATGTCTTTAAAACGTGGTAAAATACTGTTTACCGATTTCGGATATTTTAGCATTTATCGATCGGTATTACTTTTGACGATAGAGAGAGATCGTCAGGACTGGAGTTCTGATATGGAATCTTTACAGCTTACTGTAAATGGAACATTGCTTGAGCTTAACAGATTTAACACTAAGCTCGTTTATAATCTTTCTAATGCACTGATCAATTCACTTGACTTGGATGAATCACTTAAAGGGACTCGTCTTATCATAGTCACCAATAAAGAGATCAGTATCAAGATAGGTAATGTAGATGTTCCCACGAATGAATTCGTGACTAACACTTATGTAGATATCCTAGATACATATATGAATGATCTTTCTGGTTATGAAAAGCCTCTTGAAACGATCATGATCGAGTTTGACTAATCTTTGACATTTGTATGTGCTCAATCTAAAATTTATAAATCGTCAAGCGTGAGTAACTCAGTTGGTAGAGTTCCTGCCTTCCAAGCAGGCTGTCGCGGGTTCGAGTCCCGTCTCACGCTCCACTTTTCTTAGGGCCTG
>JAEEGF011285293.1_pt1 | contig 16824 bp, 14 predicted proteins | sample 9134171 | NCBI WGS metagenome assembly JAEEGF01 (sample SAMN16246542, study PRJNA631951) | gut metagenome | biome: gut microbiome; feature: rumen; material: AP-attached | host: Bos | place: Iran: Karaj | collected 2018-10 | reverse complement strand
GCTTCATGTCCAGCAGATGCTACATCAGCATTGACAGCTACAATATTTGGTGCAAATGGAACACAGATTGATGCAGCTACTATCAATCCAGGTGAGAGCAAGACTATCTCTGTAAATCATGTTGCTACCAGTACAGTAACTGTTCAATTCAGCGATGGAACATCAAAGCCTGTTTCTCTTACTAGAGAGTAATAGTGAAAATCTATGCCATAATTGGCAAGTAGATTATATAGAGTTATTAATATTTGATATATATTTAGGGCAGCAAATTAATTTGTTGCCCTTTATAATAGTTTGGAAGTTTGTATTTGCCAACAGGCTGGGATTATTCTATTATTAAACATGTGACAATGAATAGATAATTAATTAGGAGAGAAATGACAGGTACTATAATCAAAGGTATAGCAGGATTTTATTATGTATATGTAAATGGCAGTGGAGTCTACGAGTGCAAGGCCAAGGGAGCATTTCGCAAGGCCGGAATTAAACCTCTTGTAGGTGATTCGGTGGAGATTGCTGTTTTGGATGATGAGAAGAAGCTGGGAAATGTGGAGAAGATTCTGCCTCGCAAGAATTCCATTGTAAGACCTGCAGTGGCCAATGTAGATCAGGCTTTGGTAATATTTGCCACAGCTTCACCTGAACCTAATTTGAATCTGTTGGATAGATTCCTAGTTATGATGGAATATCAAAATGTGCCTGTACATATCTGCTTCAACAAGATGGATTTAAGCGATGCCCAGTGGCAACAGGAGCTGGCAGAGATTTATGGCAATGCTGGTTATGAGGTACATTTTACAGCTGCTAAAAAGGGCGAAGATGTTGATGTAGATGATGGAGTGGAGGAAATCAGAAATCTCCTGGAAGGTAAAATCACAACAGTGGCAGGACCTTCCGGTGTGGGCAAATCCACATTGATTAACTGCCTCAAGGGGGATGTTGTAATGGAGACCGGTTCTGTCAGTGAGAAGATTGGCAGAGGTAAGCATACCACCAGACATTCCCAGTTGATTTATCTGGGAGATGATACATTTATTGTGGATACTCCAGGTTTTTCATCCATGTACATCCCTGAATTCGAGAAGGAAGATTTGAAGGATTGTTATCCTGAATTTGATAAATATGCCAATGAATGTAAGTTCTTAGGCTGCGTACATATTAATGAGCCTAAATGCGGAGTGAAGGATGCTCTCGCCAGAGGCGAAATATCTCAGGAGCGATATGATAATTACAAATTGCTTTACGAGGAAATCGCCGGCAGGCGCAAATATTAAATATTAGATATTAAGTATTAAATATCAAGCATTAAGCATTAAGTATTAAGTATTAAATATTAAATATCAAGTATTAAGTGTATGTTATATCAGCCCCTGAGAATTGTATCTTTGCAAGAACGTGGATAACGCCAGCACTTAATGAGCCGTTAGGCGAATTTAGTACTGCTGCGTTATCCCCGTAGCGAGAGCGTTCTAGCAAAGATATAATCTCAGGAGCTGATTAGAGTAACGATAAATATAATAAGCGACATAAGGAGAGAAAATGAAATACTGTTTATCACCATCTATTTTGGCTGCTGACTATGGTAAGTTGGCAGAGGAGATTGCCTGCGTGGAGGAAGCGGGAGCTCAATATATACATATTGATGTAATCGATGGAGCATTTGCACCGAATATTACAATTGGAATTCCTGTTGTGGCATCTCTCAGAAAATATACTGATGCAATAATGGATTGCCACTTGATGATAGAGAATCCTGACAGATATATAGAGGACTTCGTGAAGGCAGGAGCGGATATCATTACAGTTCATGCGGAAGCTTGTACTCATTTAGATAGAACTGTAAACTACATCAAGGATTTGGGAGCCATGGCTGGTGTAGCTATAAATCCGGCCACACCGATTTCCATGATTGAACATGTGTTGCCAATAGTGGATATGGTACTTGTAATGTCAGTTAATCCAGGATTCGGAGGGCAGAAGTTGATTCCTTACACACTGGACAAGGTATCAGCACTTAGAGATTTAATTGATAAGAAGAATTACAAGACGGACATCGAAATTGACGGTGGTGTCACAATAGAAAATATAGATAGAGTGATTGAGGCAGGAGCCAATATTATTGTAGCTGGAAGCGCTGTATTCAAAGGAGATTCTGCAGATAATGTGGAGGCTTTCCTATCGCATATGAAGTAGACTTGGGGGTTAAAATGAAGACTTTTATTATAGCAGGTGGAAATATTGATTATGATTTCGTGAAGAAATATTTATCAGAAAATATGCGTGCTACAGATGTGTGCATAGCTGCTGATGCTGGTTTAAAGGTCTGCGAGAAATTACAAATTGAACCTAGATATATAATCGGGGATTTTGATTCTCTGTCTCAGTCTGAACGGGATATGATGGATGTGCTGTATGGCACCTATAATGACACAGAGATAATTACATTGAATCCAATAAAGGATGATACAGACACTGAGGCGGCTCTTCAATTGGCTTTCCAGAAGACAGAAGGAGAGATTTATATATTGGGAGCCACCGGCAAGAGACTGGATCATACTTATGGAAATATTGAGCTCTTGCGACAGGCTGACTGTCATGGAAGAGACGTATTTATTCTGGATACTTATAACAGAATACGCATGGTGAAAAACTCCAGCTGCAAGATTTCCAAGAAGAAGCAGTTTGGAAAATATGTATCTATATTTCCTGTAGGTGGAATCTGTCATCATGTAACTGTTACAGGTATGTATTACAACTTGGAGGATGCCACTATGGAAGGTGGAAATACCCTTGGAGTCAGCAACGAAATTGTGGATAGAGAAGCTGAAATATCCGTGGGAGATGGTACTCTTCTGGTGGTGGAAAGCAGAGACTAAATTTTTCGAAAATTATCAGAATATAGTATTGCCTTGCCTTGATATTGAAGGTCATATTTTATATAATTTATATTATAAATTATAGGGGGAATATTGAGGATGGCAAAAGAAATGATTGCTATGTTGCTTGCTGGTGGACAAGGCTCGCGACTTTATGCACTTACTAAAAACCTGGCTAAACCAGCTGTTCCATTTGGTGGAAAATATCGCATTATTGATTTTCCGCTGTCTAATTGTGTCAACTCTGGAATCGACACTGTGGGAATTCTCACACAATATCAGCCGTTGGTATTAAATGAATATATAGGAAATGGACAACCATGGGATTTGGATAGACTCTATGGAGGCGTTCATGTATTACCACCGTATCAGAAGGCGGAAGGGTCTGATTGGTACAAGGGTACTGCCAATGCTATTTATCAGAACATACCTTTCATTGAGAGATATGAGCCTGAGTATGTAATCATATTGTCTGGTGATCAAATCTGCAAACAGGATTACAATGATTTCCTGAATTTCCACAAGGAGAAGAAAGCTGAATTCTCCGTTGCAGTAATGGAAGTTCCATGGGAAGAGGCATCTAGATTCGGTCTTATGGTTACAGACAAGAATTCCAAGATTACAGAATTTCAGGAGAAGCCAAAGAAGCCAAAGTCAAATCTGGCATCAATGGGAATTTATATATTTAATTGGGATGTATTGAAGAAATATCTGGAGGAGGATGAAGCTGATCCTAATTCAGAAAATGATTTTGGCAATAATATTATTCCAAACATGCTTCGTGATGGCAGAAAGATGTATGCATATAACTTCTCTGGATATTGGAAGGATGTAGGAACTATCTCTTCACTTTGGGAAGCTAACATGGAAGTGTTGGATCCAGATGGAAGTGGATTAAATATCTTTGATGAGAATTGGAAAATCTACAGTCGTAACTCAGGAAAGCCTGGCCATAGAATTGATGCGGAGGCTACTGTTGAGGATTCACTGGTTACTGATGGTTGTAGAATACATGGTACTGTGAAGCATTCAATCTTATTCTCGGGAGTAAGCGTGGAAGCTGGAGCAGTAATACAGGATGCAGTTATTATGGGTGGCGCCAAGATTGGTAAGGGTGCAGTGGTATCCCATTGTATAGTTGCAGAAAATGTTGAGATTGGCGCAGGTGCTGAAATAGGATGTATGCCAAAGAAAGGTGAGACAGGTGGAGTTGCCACCATTGGAGCTAATCTTAGAATTGGAGCTGGAGCAATAATCGGTCCAGATGCAATGGTAGAATGTGATGTAAAGGAGGGAGCTAAAATATGATTTCATCAAATTCAGATGCCCTCGGCATAATATTTACCAATACATATGATTCTTCTGTACCGGAGTTAACAGCTAGAAGATCTATGGCTTCATTGCCATTTGCTGCCAGATACCGTCTTATTGATTTCATTTTATCAGGAATGGTAAATGGTGGTGTAGATAATGTATCCCTGGTGGTAAGAGAAAATTATTTATCCCTCTTAGATCACCTTGGAAGTGGTAGAGAGTGGGATTTGACTCGTAAATATGGTGGGTTAAATATTATTCCACCATTTGCCAACAGAGGAACAAGTATTTATAGCGGACGAGTTGAAGCTATCAATACAATTTTAAATTTCTTGAAGGATCAGAAAGAGAAGTATGTAGTTATTTCTGATTCAAATATTGTATCTAATGTAGATTTCAAGGATGTAATCAGATTCCATAGAGAGAAGAATGCTGATGTTACTATTGTATACAGGAAGAACAAGGTTCAGGCTACAGATGCACAGGCTATTGTAGAAAATAATGAAAACTTCTTCACAATGGAATTGGATGGAAGCAGGGTTACAGGATTTCAGATTAATCCTGAATCAAGCAGGACTATTAAGAATATTTCCATGAATATCTATGTCATGGAGAGAGAACTTCTTATTGAGGAAGTAACCAAGGCATATAGAAGTGGATTCTTGCATTTCGAGAGAGATGTATTTGCCAACAACCTGGACAAATATGATATGCAGGCATACGAATACAAGGGATATGAAGCTCGTATTATGAGCATGAAGGATTACTTTGATGAGAATATGCGACTTCTGGATGAGAAGAACCTGGATGAGCTGTTTGGCAAGAGCCCAATGCGCACCAAGGTAAGAGATGATGCACCAACCAGATATGTGAAAGGTTGCCGCGTAGACAATGTGCTGGCTGCTGATGGATGTGTAATTGAAGGTCAGGTGGAGAACTCAGTATTATTCAGAGGTGTAAAGGTTGGCAAGGGTGCCAAAGTCAAAAATGCTATTTTGATGCAGGATACTGAGGTTAAGCCGGGAGCAGAGGTTAGTTATGTTATAACTGACAAGAATGTTACAATCGGCGCTGACAAACAGTTGGCTGGAACAGAGTCATTTCCTGTATATGTAGCCAAAGGTAAGACTGTATAAGATTTAAAGCCGATATGGGGATACCTATGTCGGCTTTTGGTATAAGGAGATATAATGCGATACGATAAGAAGGTTATTGATGAATTTATTGGAGTGGATGAGCAGGGGCAGAGGTTCTGCAGAATTAGACCTGACAGCGAGGATATATTATATATCCTAAATCGTCAGAACAGTGAAGAGGTGGATAGGGCCATTCTCTTTGCAGTTATGGCTCATCGCAATCAAGTGAGAAAAGGCACAAACCTGCCATATATAATTCATCCTCTTGAGGTGGGGGGAATTGTAGCTAGAATCATGGATGACAACGAGATTGTGGTAGATTTGAAACCTGACGATTGTATTGCTGCTGCATTATTGCATGATGTAATAGAAGATACTTCTTATGTATATGATGATTTGGCAGAGGAATTCAATGTGGCTGTGGCGGATTTGGTAAATGATGAGAGCGAGGACAAGATGAGATATATGTCTTCTAAGGAGTCATGGAAGATTCGCAAGGAAAATGCTATTGCACATTTGAAGGATGTGCGAATGGAAGCCAAGGTTATAGCTCTTGGAGATAAGCTTTCCAACATGAGAATGTCTGTATCTACATATGACAAGAGGGGAGCTGAAATGTGGGCTGCATTTAACCAAAGTGACCCGGCTATGCAGGAATGGTATTACAGAAGCATTGCAGAGATTCTATCAGATTTATCAGAAGTGAGAGCTTATCAGGAATATTTGAAATGCTTAAATATAGTATTTGGAGATGAATAATTTACAAGAAAATTGTTATTGCCCATTTATTAAGCGAAAATGATTTTGCATGGAAACTATTTTGTGCTAATATAGTTTTTGGATTTATATTTCATATAGAATTAGTGAGGGAATAAGAATGTTACAGGAAAGTATTAAGAAGTTAGTACAGTATGGTATTGATACTGGTCTTACAGAAGAGTGCGAGAGAGCATATGTGACCAATTTGGTATTGGATGTAATGCAGGAGGATGAGTATACAGATCCAGATTGCAATTTGTCTAATATTGTATTGAAAGATGTGCTTGCCGATCTTTTGGATGAGGCTGTTGCCAAGGGATTGATTGAGGATAGTGTAGTATATAGAGATTTGTTTGATACAAGACTTATGAACTGCCTCTGTCCTAGACCTGCTACAGTGCAGAAGACTTTCTGGGAGGAGTATGAGAAATCTCCACAGGATGCAACAGATTACTTCTTTAATCTCAGCAGAAATAGTGACTATATCAGAACTTACAGAGTTAAGAAGGATAAGAAGTGGACTGTAGATACAGATTACGGCACTCTTGATATTACTATCAATCTCTCAAAGCCTGAGAAAGATCCAAAGGCTATTGCAGCTGCCAAGAATGCTAAGCAGTCATCTTATCCTAAGTGCTTGCTTTGCATGGAAAATGAAGGTTATGCTGGAAGAGTAAACCATCCTGCAAGAGAGAATCATAGAATTATTCCTATTACAATAAATGATTGCAAGTGGGGATTCCAGTATTCTCCATATGTATATTACAATGAGCATTGTATCGTATTCAACGGACAGCATGTGCCAATGAAGGTGGAGAAGGCTACATTTATTAAGTTGTTTGACTTTATTAAGTTGTTCCCACATTATTTCCTTGGATCAAATGCAGACCTTCCAATCGTTGGTGGATCAATTTTGAGTCATGATCATTTCCAGGGTGGTCATTATACATTTGCCATGGAAAAGGCTCCTATAATTGAGGAGTTTACTGTAAAGGGTTACGAGGATGTAAAGGCTGGTATTGTAAAATGGCCTCTCTCAGTAATCAGATTGCAGTGTAAGGATGAGAAGAGAATTATTGAATTGGCTGATCATATCCTGCAGACATGGAGAGGATATACAGATGAGGACGCATTTGTTTACGCAGAGACAGATGGTGAGCCACACAATACAATTACTCCAATTGCCAGAAGAAGAGGAGATTTATTCGAACTTGATTTGGCTTTGAGAAATAATATTACAACAGAGGAGCATCCACTTGGTGTATATCATCCACATGAGAAGCTTCATCATATTAAGAAGGAAAATATTGGACTTATTGAAGTAATGGGTCTTGCAGTATTACCAGCCAGATTAAAGGGTGAACTTGAAGAGTTGGCAAATGCTATTGTAAAGGGTGAAGACATCAGAGCAAATGAAACTCTTGAGAAGCATGCGGATTGGGTTGATGAATTTATGGCTGAGTACAAAGCCGCAGGCAAGACTGTTGATGCATCCAATGCCACGGAAGTGCTTCAGCAGGAAGTTGGTAAAGTATTCTGCAAAGTATTGGAAGATGCTGGTGTATTTAAGTGCACAGAAGAAGGACTTGCTGAGTTCAGAAGATTTATTGCTGCTTTATAATTAGCAATTTAGATTATCTTGAAACTGCATTGAGATTATATAATTTAGAAAAATGATTATATAAAGAAACATAGTAAGATGTGTATAAGGGACTGTCAGATGGTGATATATGAGATCTGACAGTTCTTTTTAATTTTAAATAATAAAGATGATGAACTGGTGAGAATTAATACAGATGATAGAGGATTGGAGAGAAGGGATGATTTTGGGCAAAAAAATAAGCCTCGGATTCCTCCGGGCCTCTTGAAAGGGAGCAGTGCATCTGCCACCCTTGCACCAAATTATGCAATGTAGATTAGTACTGACCAAAAGCGAACTTGAAGAATGAAACTGCATCCTTACCAGCTACTTCCTGTGTTCTTACATATCTCTCATAATCTGCTACTACTAAACCAAGTGAATTTGTGAATTCCATAATTTTTACCTCCATAAAGTTATTTATAATTAATTTTTATTGTTACCTGTTTTGTGGTCTTGTTAAGACCAGTTGTTTCTACTATGAATCTTAGTAGTTACCGAAAGCATACTTCAAAAATGAAACTGGCTTCTCGTTTTTTGCTTCCTGCTTACGTACGTAACGATCATAGCTTACATACAACTCGTAAAGTGAATCATCAAACATTTTCTTGTGCTCCTTTCCTTTGATGACATTACTATACACCCTGGTTCTGACAATGTCAACAAAAACTTTCAAGGAAAATTGTGCAAATAATACAAAAAACATGAGTTTTGCTGGAAAAGTAGACAAGGGGCATGAAATATGTTCTCGTGATATTGCACAATTACAGGATGCTGAAATTATGCAATGTTACTACACATGCCTTCGAAAGGTAACTTTCAGGTAACATTTATGAAATATCTATTGTTCAAGATATCCAAAAATTAAGCCTTTGAAAAAATGTACAAAAGCAGAGTGTCTTTTTTGTGAGATATGTAGTGTTGTTACAAGGACGGGGGAATGTTACAATATAGGAAACGATAAAACTATATTTAGTTTCTTGGTTTCCAAAAGGCTTGAAAATATATGGTCTGGGAGAAACTAGTGTATAGAAGAAGTATATTGGGAGATATGAAAATGAGGGAGAAAGTACTACTCGGAGCAATTGAGGTTGTTAAGAGAAAAGGTGTGAAATTCACCATGGATGATGTTGCTCATGAATTAGGAATGAGCAAGAAGACAATTTATGTAGCTTTTAGAGATAAGAAGTCATTGCTTATGGCTATGGCTGATTATCTGTTTGATAAGGTAAAAGAGAGTGAAGCAGAGATATTAAATAATGAATCATTGTCTCTTGAGCAGAAGATTAGAATGATCTTGGGTGTGCTTCCAGATGGATATAGAGAGTTCAGCTTCAATGAAGCATATGCACTTAGAAATAAATATCCTGAGATTTATGCCATTGTGCAGAAGAGAATTGAGAGCGATTGGGATACAACTATTTCATTATTCCAGGAAGGCGTAAAGGCCGGTATTGTACGTGAGATAGATTTCAGAGTATTTCAGATTACTTTTGAGGCTGCAGTAGAGAGATTACTTATGTCTGATGAGTTGGACAAGATGGGTATCGAATATGCAGATGCTCTTGATGAACTTGTATCAATTATGGTTGATGGCATTTTGGTCAAGTAAATCATTTTACATATTATATAAGAAATAAATATTCTAATAAGAAGTTATACATATAGCTTGGATATATAGATGTTTTTATATATTAATAAGGGAGGAATAATTAATATGCAAGACAAGTCAAAGGTTATATTTGGCAATGTAATCAGTGATAAGGATTACAACAAGGCAGTGAAGTCAAAGAAGAAATATGCCAAGAAATTCGGTGATGATTCTGATGTCAGCTACAACACTATTGTGAAGAAGAATGACAGAATCGGTGATTCACTTGGAGTATATGACATATTGCTTCAGGATGGTGAGAGCGAAGTTCCATTTGACACAGAGAAGGGTATTATCGTTGGAAATATCCGTATGGGATTCGGTCACTATAGAATTTCAATGGCTATGGCATCAGCTGCTAAGTCTATGGGATATACACCATATTGGATGGATTTAAATGGATATCCTCAGACAACATGTACCAAGATTATCAGTGCACAGAATGATCTCTATTCTCTTGGTTCTAGATTGTCTAAGAATCCATTGTTCAATAAATTCTGGGAGTGGATGAACTATGAAGGCTTCAGAGCTTTATCATACAATTCAGCTGATCAGAAGAATGCAGAGCTTATGGCTACTGTATACAAGAATGTACCAAAGGATATTCCTGTAATCGGTACACATGTATGGCCAGCACAGGCTGCTATCCATGCAGGTATGAAATATGTAGTAAATGCTATTCCAGATAACTGGCCAATGGCTTTACATTTCTCAGAAGGAAGTGTGCATACAATCCAGTGTAAGAATGCTTACATGGGATACAGAATCCTCAATGGTATGAACAAGGATAAGGTATGTAATCCAATGCCTGCAGATGATTTGGTATACACAGGTCATTATATTGATCATGAGCTTGTATCAAATATCAAGGCTGACTGTGATGCTCGTATTGCTAGAAAGGCTGAGGGTAAGCCAATGAGATTCCTGCTTACAATCGGTGGAGCAGGAGCACAGAGAGAAATCTTTGAAGCTATCATCAAGCACCTCATTCCTTCAATCAAGGCAGGCAAGGCTGCTTTGTATGTAAATGTTGGTGATTACAAGGGAGTATGGGATTACTTATTACAGCAGATTCCAGAGATGAAGGAATTATCTACAGAACATTTCAATGAGTTTGATGCATCAAGCAAGTTTGCAGAGGATGCTCTTACAGGAGATGTAGAAGGAATTCACGGATTCTATCATGAGAATATTTTCGAAGCAGTTTATATTACAAACTTGCTTATGAGAAGCGCAGATGTTCTTGCAACAAAGCCTTCTGAGTTAGCATTTTATCCAGTTCCAAAGCTCTTTATTCCAAGAGTTGGAAAGCATGAGATGTGGGGTGCTATCCACTCAGCTGAAGTTGGTGATGGAACATTAGAGTGCAGGGATATACCACATGTAATTCAGATGATCGATATGTTTATGCAGACAGATCTCTTGAATGAAATGTGTGAAAATATCAATACAAACAATTCGGTTGGACTTTACAATGGTGCGTACAAGGTTGTAGAGCTGGCTATGGGGTTGAAAAACAAGTAAGAGAGGAGTTTTATTAAAAGATGGAAGCGAAGAAAAAATTGACAGGTTTAGAAAAAGGGGCCTATGGTCTAGGCGCTATTGGAAAAGATATGGTATATATGCTTTCGGCATCATATATCCAGATCTATTTCACAGATGTTATGGGTATTAGCGCAGTTGCTATTGGTATTTTGCTTATGGCTGCCCGTGTATTCGATGCATTCAATGATCCAATCATGGGTATTTTGGTTGCAAAGACAAAGACAAAATGGGGTAAATTCAGACCTTGGTTATTAATTGGTACTATTACAAATGCAGTGATGCTTTATTTGATGTACTCAATTCCACCAACACTTGATGCAAAAGGTATGATTGCTTATGCATCTGTTACATATATCCTTTGGGGTGTTACTTATACTATGATGGATATTCCTTATTGGTCAATGATTCCAGCTTTTACAGAGTCTGGAAAAGAACGTGAAGGCTTATCAGCTTTTGCCCGTTCTATGGCAGGTGTTGGTTCGGCTCTTATTTCAATTGTAACTGTTATGACAGTTGCCGCAATTGGTAAGGCTATGGGAGGCACAACTGATAATGAAATCAATCGTTTGGGTTATTCGAAATTTGCTCTCGTAATTGGTTTGATTTTTGTAGTATTTATTATTATTACATGTATTTTTGTTAAAGAAAAATCTACAGTAGATATGAAGACTGCTACTGTTGGAGAGATGTTTAAAGCATTGTTCAGAAATGATCAGGCTATGACAGTTGTAGTTGCAATTGTAATGATTAATACAGCTTTATATATTACACAGCAGCTGGTATATTTCTTCTTGAAATATGATTTTTCACCTGCAACCTATCAGCAAGACTTTACATTATTTAATACTGTAGGTGGTGGATGTCAGATTTTAGCTATGATTTTCTTGTTCCCAATTTTTAGAAAATTCATGGATACAGTAAAGATTTTTTATACATGCTTTGGAATGGCAATTGTTGGATATTTTATTATTATTGCAGAATCACTTTCTGGAACAAGTAATGTAAACTGGTTACTTATTCCTGCTGCTCTTATTATGGCTGCAGTCGGTGTGTTAAATGTAATTATTACAGTTTTCCTGGCTAACACAGTAGATTATGGAGAAGTTAAAAATGGACATAGAGAAGAGTCTGTTATCTTCTCAATGCAGACATTTGTTGTTAAATTAGCTTCAGGTGTTGCTGGATTCTTGTCATCAATGGTACTTGCTATTTTCCGTATTAGTGCTGACAAAGAAGCTGTAATTGTAGAACCAATTTCTGATGCATCAAGAATGGGACTTCGTTTTTCTATGACATTGATTCCAATTGTTGTATTATTGGTTGGATTCTTTGTATTCCGTGCGAAATACATCTTGACAGATGAAAAGATGGAAGAAATTACTGCTAAATTGGAATCAAAGAAGGCTAATGCTTAATAATTATCACGGCTAAGTGATAATTTAAAATAAACTTTATGTGGGAGTGCTCAGGAATTTATATAGAGACGAAAAAACAGGGAGGGGTCGACTGGCATGCCGGCTCCTCTTTGCTTTATCATTTGCGAAATATTTATAGTAGTATTTGCAAATAAAATGAATGAATACTATGTTACATAATATATGCATTTATAATATAATCTTGTATGTGAGTGTAAATATAAGAAAGGAGACAACATGATCGAAATAAGAGACAATTTGTATGTGCTAAATACCAACAATACAACTTATGCTTTTCGCGTAATGGAAACTGGTCATTTAGAGCATCTATATTATGGATCGAAAATAAATATAGCAGATCCTGATTCTCTGGTTGAGAAGCATAAATTCCAGCCAGGTAATTCAATTGCTTATGATTCAGAGCATGCAGAATTTACTTTGGAAGATATGTGCTTAGAGATGTCAGGATATGGCAAAGGGGATATTAGAGAACCTTTTGTTGAAGTTGTTGCTGCAGATGGCAGTACTACAACTGATTTCGTATTTGAAAGCGCTGAGAAATTGGCTGGTAAGGAGGCTCTTGAGACTCTGCCAAGTTCTTATGACAATGCAAAGGAAGTGGAGACTCTTCGCATTGAGTTGAAGGACAAGAACAACGGTTACACACTTCGTCTGAATTATTATGTATTTGCTGATACAGATGTTATTTCAAGAGATGCCAAGTTCATCAATACAAGTGATGAGGAAGTTAAGTTGCGTAGACTTATGAGTGCTCAGCTTGATTTGAATAAGGCTGGACTTGTAGTTTCATCTTTCCATGGCGGATGGGTGAAGGAGATGCAGAAGTATGATACTACTGTCAATATTGGTAAGTTTGTAAATTCATCTTACACAGGTAGCTCATCAAACAGAAGCAATCCATTTATTATGGTAAGTGATGCCAATACATCTGCGGAGTATGGTGACTGCTACGGATTCAATCTGGTATACAGCGGTAATCATTACGAGGCAGTAGAGGTCAATGCTTATGACAAGACTCGTATTGTAACAGGTATTAATCCTCAGGGATTCGAGTTTACAATTGCTCCAGGTGAGAGCTTTGAAGCACCAGAGGCAATTATGACTTACTCTCATGACGGACATGACGGTATGAGCAGACATATGCATGATTTCGTCAAGGAACATATTGTACGCGGTGAGTGGAAAGACAAGGAGAGACCGCTTCTTTTAAATAGTTGGGAGGCCTCTTACTTCAATATATCTGAGAGCAGTTTGGTAAAGCTGGCGAAGATGGGTAAGGATGTAGGCGTAGAGTTATTCGTTATGGATGACGGCTGGTTCGGAGAGCGACATGATGACAAGAGAGCATTAGGCGACTGGACCCCAAATAAGAAGAAATTACCAGGTGGAGTTGACGGACTTTGCCGCAAGATTAATAAATTAGGTTTGGATTTTGGTATCTGGATTGAGCCAGAGATGGTAAATGTGGACAGTGATTTATATCGCGCACATCCAGAGTGGAGTATTGAAATTCCTGGAAAACACCATTCAGAAGGTAGAAACCAGAGAATTCTGGATTTTGCTAATCCAGAGGTTGTAGATTATATTACTGAGTCTATGGTGAAGGTTTTGGGAAGTGCCAATATTGCTTATGTAAAATGGGATATGAACAGAATCTTCTCTGATTATTATTCTCAGTATCTGCCAAAGGATAGACAGGGAGAACTCTCTCATAGATATATAATGGGAGTGTACAAGCTTGCCAAGAATTTGACTGAGAAGTTCCCACACATTCTCTTTGAGGGATGTGCTTCAGGTGGTAACAGATTTGATCTGGGTGCATTGTGCTATTTCCCACAAATCTGGGGTAGTGATAACACTGATGCCATTAGCCGTCTGTCTATTCAGAATGGATATAGCTATGGCTACCCACTGAATACAGTTACAGCTCATGTGTCATCTTGCCCGAACCATCAGACACTTCGTTCTACACCACTTGCAACCAGATTTGCAGTGGCATCCTTTGGAGTGCTGGGTTATGAGACTAACCTCTGTGACTTGTCCAAGGATGAGTTAAAGGAAATCAAGGCTCAGATTGAGTTGTACAAGAAATACCGCAAGACATGGCAGTTTGGTGATTTCTACAGAGTGGAATATGGCAATCATGTAATGTGGAATGTGGTATCTAAGGACAAGAAGCAGGCTATTGGTATGCTGGTTCAGAAAGAAGTTATGCCAAATGAGATGTATGCATGCTTCAGAGCCAAGGGCTTGGATCCTGATATGAAATATCATTTCACAAATATCAAGACAGAATACAATGTGAAGTTATTTGGTGATTTGATAAATACAGCTGCACCATTCCATGTTAAGCCTGGTTCATTAATGCAGAATCTTATTGCGAAGTTTGTGAAGATGCCTGGTGAAGTTGAAGACTATGTATGCTATGGCAGTGCAATCATGAACGAGGGCGTGAGATTACATCAGTCCTTTGTTGGAACTGGATATGATGGAGATGTGAGATTCTTCCCTGATTATTCTGGTAGATTGTATTTCATGGAGGCAGTGGAAGACTAGTCTGATATGCTGGAAATTTAGTGACAGTAGACAGGTTTGACAATAATTAAATAGTTGGTTGTAAAATAAAAAAGCTGAGTGTCTGGAATATCCTGATGTATTTTATTAAGGAATTCTGACAGTCAGCTTTTTGCTTTTGTGATTATTGAACCTTCTTGTCAATGAAGTTTGATTTGTATTTTGAATAAACGATTTTCTGGCTGCTGTATAAGCCGTAATATCCAGAGACAGTATAGCTGACTCCGATGGCTAACAGATAGAATGGAAAACCATTTAATCCAAATAATTCACAGCATATAAGCAGTGATGTGATAGGACAGTTGGTTACTCCGCAGAACATTGCGCCCATTCCGATGGCGGCGCACATGCTAGGAGAGAAGCCTATTAGGTTTCCGCACATACATCCGAAGGCTGCGCCGATATAGAAGGTTGGAACAATTTCTCCTCCCTTGAAGCCGCAGGCTAATGTCAATGCGGTAAATATTATTTTCAACAGAAACTCAACGGAATAAATGTCTCCTTTGACGCAGGCGGCAATCATGGCAGTTCCTGTTCCGTTGTAATTCTGATTTCCAACCACCATGGTGAGGAGCAAAATTATGCATCCACCAATAACTGCTCGAACATATACATTTTTAAACAACCACTGATATAATCTGGCTGACTGGTGGAGACAGATGCAGAAGAAAATGCTCACCAATCCACAACAGCCTGCGAAGATTGATACAATAACAGCGCTTTTTAAATCAAATGCAGGTATATTTCTCAGAGAGAAAGACATAGCTGATATGCCAAATACATTGGCTGCAATGGCTCTTGCAATGAGAGCTGATATGGCGCATGGAAGGAGAGCTGCATAATGCATAATTCCTACGGATACAACTTCCATGGCAAATATTGCAGCGGCAATTGGTGTTCCGAACAAAGCGGAAAAGGCTGCGGCCATACCACACATTATCATGATGTGACGATCTTCCTTGGTATTTAAATTGAAGGTCTTGCCAATGGCATTTCCGATGCTTCCGCCCAATTGAAGAGCAGCACCTTCTCTACCTGCTGAACCACCTACAGCGTGGGTTATTATGGTAGATATGAAGATAAGTGGTGCCATTCGAAGGGGGATTTCATCATTTGAATGAATTGCTGATAATACCAGGTTGGTTCCCGGATCTTTCTTCTTCATTATCAATTTGTACAATACAACAATGCACAGAGATCCCAGAGGCAGGAAGTAGAGCATAAATTGATTCTGTAATCTAAAATTGGTTACTAGCTGAAGCAGATATCCGAAGATGCCACTTATAAATCCTACAATTACACCTATTATTATAGAAAGAAAAATCCACTTTAGAGTGGACATGGATCTGTCTATATCATGTTTGGTTTTCTTGATAAATATATCTTTGTTGAAAAAATTGCTGTTCATATAAACTCCTTGAATAATATAAGAAAATGTTATCATTATTAGGGTATTATTTCAAACAAATACCTTACAAAATTCCACTGTGTTGTGGTATATTTATTGTAGTGGGGTAGAATGATGAATGGTAAGTTTTATTTTATTGTAAATACTCATTCCAAGACAGGCGGAGCTGCGGCTGAATGGGCTGAATTGGAGAGTAAATTGCGGGAATTAAATATTGATTATGAAGCATTCATCACACAGTATGTACATCATGCCACAGCTTTGGCTGAGGAATTAACTGCATCAGGTGATTTGATTAATCTGATTGTATGTGGCGGTGATGGCACAGTGAATGAGGTGCTAAATGGTATCAGGGATTTGTCTCAGGTTGTATTTGGTCATATTCCTCTTGGATCGGCAAATGATTTCGCCAGAGGATTAAAAATTGCTGGGGAACCTGTTGAGATTCTTGAAAAAATATTGCAGAGTAATTCCATTGAAGCCTAC
>JAEEGF010944289.1_pt1 | contig 16827 bp, 7 predicted proteins | sample 9134171 | NCBI WGS metagenome assembly JAEEGF01 (sample SAMN16246542, study PRJNA631951) | gut metagenome | biome: gut microbiome; feature: rumen; material: AP-attached | host: Bos | place: Iran: Karaj | collected 2018-10 | reverse complement strand
ACCCACAGAAGTTCTTCCGCGTGTTCGGGGGTGAGGGTGAAATGGATGTTCTTCGCTCTTGAAAGGCTGTCGAAGGACTGCATGATGTCCCGGATGAAATAGATGATGTCGGTCTCCCGGAAATGCAGCTGCATCTGTCCCGCATCGATCTTGCGGATATCCATCAGCTGGTCCACGAGGCGGTTGATGCGCAGGCAGTTGCGGTACATCAGATTATAGGTGTCCTTCCGGACGGGATCCTGCTCGTCCTCGCGCAGGGTGCGCAGCGGTCCCATCACCAGGGACAGCGGGGTGCGGATTTCGTGGGTGAGGTTGGTGAACAGGCCGAGGCGGAGCTCTTTCAGCGCAGTTTCTTTCTGCTGCTTCTTCTGTCGCTGCCGGTCGCGGTACATACGGTACAGCATCCATCCGGCGGCGGTGAGCAGCAGCAGATAGAGCAGGTAAGCCCAGCCCTGGCGGAACCAGCGCGCTTCGACGCGGATGGATACCTGCCGGCTGGAATACTCTTCCGGACTGCCGTCGAAGTAGGCTTTCACCTCGAACTGGTAACGCCCCGGAGGCACGTTGGTATAGGTGGCGGAGCGCTGCCGGGCGGGGGCCGTCTTCCAGTCGGAGTCGTAGCCGCGCAGGCGGTAGGCGTAGAGCACGCGCTGGGGATTGGTGTATTCCGGCACGGAGAACGCGATCGAGAAGAGGTCCACCCCCTTGGGAATGCGGATTCTCGTGGCTTCGGAGAGATGCTTGTCGATCAGGTTTTCCCCGTTTTTGTCCGGATCGTAGGTGACCTCGCGGTCCAGCAGGGTCAGGTGCGAGAGCGACACCTGCGGAATCTCGTGGCGGCCGCCGTCCAGCAGCAGCGGGGAGAAGGAGGTCAGACCGTTTATTCCGCCGAAATAGAGCCGTCCCGAAGGGCCCTTGAAGGCGGCTCCGGAGCGGAATTCGTTGCTCTGGAGGCCGTCGGAGGCGTGGTAGCTGGTGATCTGTCCCGTTCGGGGTGACAGGCGCGACAGGCCGCTCGCCGTGGCGATCCAAAGATCTCCGGTCGGGGTGCAGAGGATGTCGCGGATGACGTTGTTCGCCAGACCGTCCTGTTCGGTATATTGCCGGACTTCCTGGGTATCGGTGTTCACCTGGAACAGGCCTTCTTCGGTGCCGAACCACATCGTGCCGTCGGCGCCGCTGCAGATGGCATAGACGCGCTGGATGGTCTCGCCCTGGGACAGGATGTTGAAAGGGACGATGCGGTCGTCCAGCGGGTCATAGCATTGCGGGCCATTGTAGGTGCCCACCCAAAGCAGGCCATTGGCGTCCTGATGCAGGGCGCTGATCCAGCGATATTCATCTTCCACCAGGTGGGATTTGATCCGGCGGGTTGCGGCGTCGATCACGACCAGGCCGTTGCCGGAAGTGCCGACATAGAGCTGGTCCCGGGCGGCGTCATAGGCGAGGGTGCGGATCCGGTCGGTGCCGATCCGGTCCGCCTCCGGGAAACGGTGAATCACCCCGCCCTCTAGGCAGAGAAGCCCGTCCTGGTAGGTGCCCAGCCAGATGGTTCCGTGGGCGTCTCCCGTCACGGCCATCACGGAATTGTTGGTCAGGATGCTGTTGTCCCGGTTGTAGCAGACTGTCCGTCCGCGGGAGCCGCCCGTCTGGCAGAAGAGACCCGCCCCGTCGGTGGCGACCCACAGGCGCGGGCCGTCTTCATAGACGGAAATGATGCAGGCGCTGTTCTCGCCGGGGATCCCCCGGCTGCTGAATCCCTGGTAAGTGAAGCCGAACATGGACTTGGGCGCAACGGCGAGGCCTTTTTGGTAAAGCCCGATCCAGATATTGCCCTGCGTGTCCTCAAACAGGTGCGAGACGGTCCAGTTGCTGCTGTCCTGCCGGAGCGAGGCCAGGGTGCCCGCCGAAACTTCTTCCGTCTGCATGTCGAACTGGAGCAGACCGCCATTGCCGTTGCCGAGCAGGAAAGAACGGCCTTCTCCGGGCTCTGCCTGGCTGTTGAACAGGATGGCGGAGGCGTGGGTGTCCGCGGCCGTGCGTCCCCGGACGTGCCGGACGAGCCCCTCGGCTGCGACATACAGCAGGAGACCGCGTGAAGAGGAAAACAGGATGTCGCCCGTCAAGGGATCCCGGGCGAACGCGCCGAAACGGAGCTGGCCGTCATCCTGCAGCAGGTCGGCGCTCCAGCGGATATCCGTGGCGGGCGTGAGTTTGTCCGCATCCAGGACGGCGGGCCGTCCGGTCCCTTCGGGCAGAATCCAGATATGGCGGCCGTTGTCCAGGAACAGGGAGCGTATATATTCGTTCGGGGCCGCCTGGAAAAGCCGCTCCCGGATGTCGTCGCGGCGCTCCTGCGTGGCGGGGTCGATGACGTAGATGCCGGATCCGCTCGTGGCCACGTACAGGAGGCTTCCGCCGTTCCGGTCCGGGACTTCCAGCAGGCTGCTGATATATTGGTTGGCGGCCGGATTGCGGTTGTCTTCCAACGCAAAACGGAGGAATCGGTTGTGGTCGGAATCGAACAGGTTGAGCCCGTTGGCGGTCCCGACCCACTTGGTCCCGCGACTGTCCTGATAGATATCGACGACGGACGAGCTGCTGATGGCGTACTCTTTCTCGCTGTCGTGCCGGAACGCCTCGAAGTCCAGCCCGTCGAAACGGATCAGGCCGCCTTCCGTCGCGAGCCAGATCACGCCTTTGTCGTCCTGGTGGATCCGGTTGATCTGCGAATTGGGTAATCCGTTGTCCGAAGTATAGATCCGGGCCGCCTGTCCGCAGAGGAGCAGCGGACAGAAAGACACGAGGATCAACAGGATAAATCGCCTCTTTTTCATTTTTAACATTATTTGGTTACAAAAATACAAAAACAAAAATAAGCGCAAAGGGGATGTAACAAAAGTGACAGACCTTGTTACAAGGCAATCTTGGCCGGGAGAAGAATTCAAATACTTTTGCCGTAAACGCAAGCCGGAAGTTCGTAGTTTAACCAAATACTTCTAAAATCTATGCAATTAAGCCTCAAGAAAACCTTTGGCATCGTGGCCCTGGCCCTGATGATCCCGTTCTTTGCCCAGGCACAGAACATCACCGTCAGCGGCACCGTCACGGACCAGAGCGGAGAGACCGTGATCGGCGCAGCCGTGATGGTCTTGAACTCTTCTGTCGGCGCCGTGACCGGCGTCGACGGCACGTATTCCCTGCAGGTCAGCCCTTCCGGCACCCTGGAAGTGTCCTGTATGGGCTACACGACCCAGCGCATCCCCGTACAGGGACGCGCGGTCATCGACGTCGTCCTTTCTGATGACGCGCAGGCGCTCGACGCCATCGTGGTGATCGGCTACGGTACCGCCCGCAAGACGGACGTGACCGGATCCATCGCCTCGATGGGCGGCGACAACCTCCGCGAGATCGCGGCAGGAGACTTCACCCGTTCGCTCAACGGCCGCGTGGCCGGCGTCCAGATGACGCAGACCAACTCCAAGCCGGGTGCCAGTATGGAAATCCGCATCCGCGGCGACCGTTCCCTGTCCGCTTCCAACGATCCGCTCATCGTCCTGGACGGCGTGCCGTTTATGGGTTCGCTCTCCGACATCGCCACGGGCGACATCAAGAGTATGGACATCCTCAAGGACGCCTCCTCCACCGCCATCTACGGCTCCCGCGGCGCCAACGGCGTCATCCTCATCACCACCTACAAGGGCGTGGCGGGGCAGGCCCCGAAAGTCAGCTTCAACAACTACATCAGCTTCAAAAAAGCGATCAAGTACCCGATGATGAACGGTCCCGAGTATGTGAAGATGCGCAAGCTCGCCGGGCAGTACACCAACAAGATCGGCTACGAGGACGACGCCACCGACACCGACTGGCAGGACCTTTTCTACCGCACGGGCATCACCCGCAACCACGAGATCAGCGTGGTGGGCGGCACGATGAAGGGCAGCTACCGCTTCGGCGTTTCCTATTATAAGGACGAGGCGGTCGTGCCTACCCAGTACTACGACCGCATCTCGCTGAGCGGCAGCCTGGACCAGAACGTCACCGACTGGTTCAAGATCGGCTTCTCCACCAACACCAACTACAACACCTCCCACGGCAACCAGATCGGCCTGTACGGCATCCTGCAGCTCACTCCGATCATGAGCCCGACCGATGCCTCCGGCGAGAACCTCTTCCGCGCCGCGATGCCGAACGACAACGTCTGGATCCCGACCCGCAAGAACGTCGAGAGCGTCGCCAACACCTGGATCAACGAGAGTTTCGGCTTCGGCTCCTACAACAACGCGTACGTCGAACTGAAGGCTCCCTTCCTCGAGGGCCTGTCCTTCAAGCAGACCGTGGGTATGAACTACCGCAGCAACAAGAGCGGCTGGTTCACCGGCAAGGGCGTGAACAGTTTCAACGTCGCGGAGCCCAACAACGGCGGCATCAGCCAGAACGAGACCAAGAACTGGACGGCCGAGAGCCTGCTGACCTTCGACCGCACCTTCGCCGACAAGCACCACGTCAACGTCGTGGCGATGTATTCCGCCGAGCAGACCACCTACATCCAGAACGGCCTGTCCGCCCGCAACATCCCCAACGAACAGTTCCTGTACTACAACCTTGGCCAGGCCAACTCCGAGGACATCACCGTGAGTCCGAACTCCTCCAACTACTGGCAGGCGGGCCTGATTTCCTATATGGGACGCGTGATGTACAGCTATGCCGACAAGTATATGATCTCCGCCGCCATCCGTTCCGACGCTTCCTCGCGTCTGGCTAAGGGCCACCAGTGGCATACTTACCCGGCCGTTTCCGCCGGCTGGAACATCCACAACGAGCCCTTTATGGAGGGCAGCCGCGGCTGGCTGGACGAGCTGAAGCTCCGTGTCGGCTACGGCGAGACCTCCAACCAGGCCATCAATCCCTACCAGACCCTCGGTTCCCTGGGCACCCGTCCCTACAACTTCGGCGAAACCACCTACGCAATGGGCTACTTCGTGTCCACCCTGCCCAACACCGAGCTCGGCTGGGAGTACTCCAACACCTGGAACTACGGTATCGACTTCGCCTTCCTCCAGGGCCGCCTGACCGGTACGGTCGAGTACTACTCCCAGAAGACCCACGACATCCTGCTTAACCTGAACCTTCCCTCCACCGCAGGCGTGGGCAGCTACACCGCCAACATCGGCAGCACGCAGAACCGGGGCGTCGAATTCTCCCTGAACGCCACGATCATCGACTCCGGCGACTGGAGATGGGATGCCGGCATCAATGTCTACGCCAACCGCAACAAGCTGGTCTCCCTGGCTTCCGGCCAGACCGAGGACCGCGGCAACCGCTGGTTCGTGGGCTACCCGATCAACTGTCTGTACGACTACGAGTATGACGGCCTGTGGCAGAAGGGCGAGGAAGCGTTGATGAACATCCTGCAGCCGGGCGCCGCGCCGGGCGACATCAAGGTCAAGTACCACGGCGACTATGAGGGCGGCAAGCCCGTCCGCGCCATCGACGAGAACGATATGGTGCCGATCAACGCCGATCCGAAATTCCTCGGCGGCTTCAACACGCGCCTGCAGTACAAGAACTGGGACCTCACCGTCCTCGGCACTTTCCAGGCCGGCGGCATCCTGATCTCCACCCTGCACGGCTCCAGCGGCTATCTGAATATGCTGACCGGCCGCCGCGGGCAGCTCAAGGTGGACTATTGGACCGAAAGCAACACCGGAGCCCGCTACCCGCGTCCGGGCGGACTCAACAGCAATGACAACCCGCTCTATGGCTCGACCCTGTCCTATTTTGACGGATCTTACCTGAAGATCGGCACGGTCACGCTCGGCTACAACTTCGAGAAGATCGGCGCCCTGCGCCGCTTCGGATTCGACAAACTGCGCGTCTATGCGACGGCCCAGAATCCGTTCGTGCTCTTCTCCGAATTCCACCGCGAGAGCGGCCTCGATCCCGAACCGAACTCCCGGGGCACCGAGAACCAGGCCAGCGCCGGATACCTGTATCGCCAGAAGGTCATCGGCACCAACACGCCGAACACCCGGAACTACCTCTTCGGCATCAACATCACCTTCTAATCGCCTCCGACAATGAAAAAGATGAATCATATCTTCGCAGCGCTCGCTGCCGCCGTCACCCTCGCGGCTTCCTGCACCCAGATCCTCGAGGAGCAGCCCCGCACCTTCTTCGAGCCGGGTTACTTCCAGACGGAAGCCGGTGTGGAAGGGGGCCTGACCGCCCTGTACGCCTCGCTCCGCTATGTCTACGGCCAGGCTTACTACTTCAACATCAACACCACCGGCACCGACGAGGCCACCTACGGCCAGTCCGCCGACGGCAACTTCAAAGATGCCGACCTGTCCGGCGTGGGCTCGCTCAACGCCAGCTCCTCCCGCAGCGACGTGCTGTGGAACACGGTGTTCACCTATATCAACACGGCCAGCGGCATCGTCGAGAACGCGGAGGCGGTCGGCCTGGCCGACGCGCTGATCGCCGAGGCGAAATTCTTCCGCGGCTGGTATTACTTCCAGCTGGTGCAGACTTTCGGCGGCGTGCCCCTCGACCTGGGTTCCGGCGAGCTCGCCTTCAACAGCACGCCGTCCCGCAGCTCCGTGCGCAACACGGTGCCCGAGGTGTACAAGGCCGTTTGCTCCGACCTCGAGGCCGCGGTCGACGACCTGCCGGACAATCCCCGCGTGACCGGCGGCGTGACCAAGAACGTCGCCCGCCTGGCGCTGGCCAAGGCCTATCTGACCTTCGGCTGGTGGCTGGAGAACCCCAAGAACATCCCGACCTACCCGGCCGCGGACCGCAAGGACCTGAACGGCCACGACGCCAACTGGTATTTCACCCAGGCCCTGTCCGTCTGCGAGACCGCGATCGCGAACCCCGGCCCCTACGGCCTGATGGACACGTTCCGCGACGTCAACCTCGCCGCGAACGACCGCAACAAGGAAATCCTCCTCTGGGCGGACCATACCGAGAAGAGCGAGCAGTACAACGCCAGCAGCCTCGGTTGGAGCAACGGCAACGCGCCGGAGAACTTCGCCGGCTGGATGATGAACTGGAACCACGGCACGGTCAACATCGGCGGCGTCGGCTGCATCCAGCGCGAAGCCTGCCAGGAGGTCGGCCGCCCCTGGACCCGTATGGCCCCGACCCACGAGGCGATCGCGGTGTTCACCAGCCAGGACATCACCAAGGATTCCCGCTTCGAGGGTACCTTCTCCACTGCCTATTACGGCAACTGGGAGAAAGCCGGCATCGCCAAAGCGAGCGTGCCGGGCGCCAACGGGATGGACATCCCGAAGGGCGGCCTGGTGCTCTCCTTCATCCCCGAGGTCCTGGACGACATCGTCTATCCTGATGCGCAGAGCAACACGAACGGCGCCAACGTCGGTGCCGGCACCGTGCCGGGCCGCGCCGACTACGTGTTCGACCTCAACGGTTTCAGCCGCATCGCCTATCCGGCCCTGTGGAAGCTCGTCGGCCAGCGCAACGACTACGACAAGGCTACCCAGCTGGGTTCGCCGAACGGCGCCAGCACGCGTCCGTACAGCATCCTGAAGTTCTCCGACTTCTACCTGACGGCCGCCGAGGCCGCCTTCAAGCTGGGCAACAACGCCAAGGCGCGCGACAACATCAACGTGCTCCGCAAGCGCGCCGGCGTCTGGACCTACAAGCAGAGCGCCCGCTCGGCTTACGAGGCTGATTTCAGCGACGAGCTCGCAGACGCCACGCCCGCGACGATCACCTTGGACTACATCCTGGACGAGCGTATGCGCGAGTTCTACGGTGAAGGCTTCCGCTGGTTCGACCTGGTCCGCACCCAGACCTGGGCCGAGCGCGCCGGAACCTACACCATCAGCGGCTCCTCCTGGGGAGACCACAAACCGGAGACCTTCACGCGAAGCATCGAGAATTACCTGTATCTCCGCCCGATTCCCCAGGGCCAGCTCAACGGTATGGAAATGACCGCCGCCGAGAAGGCCGCCTACCAGAATCCGGGTTATCCGACGGAGTAAGCAATCCGCTGGTTGTTATAATTTGGTTGTGAATGGGGGCGGAGGCCGGAGGGCCTTCGCCCTTTTTTAAAAAAAGGACTATCTTTGTGTAGATAACCGTAAATTATGCGAAAAACTCTATTTCTGACGATTCTTGCCGGCTTTTTCCTGCTTTCCTCCTGCAGCGGTCCCCGTCCCGCCGATCAGGACGGCAGCGAGCTGTGGCTGGCCGCCGGACGGTCTTATGAAGAGATTCTGGCTTCGGTGCAGGTGGAGATCGATCTCCGACAGCCGGCGGAAGGCTACCATATCTATGATGAGGGCGGCGTGCGCCACCTTGCGGCAAGCAGCATGGCCGGCGTGCGCTATGGCGTGTACGCCCTGATGCGCGCCGAAGCGCTGGGCCAGGCGGGCCCCGGGATGGATCTCCGGGAGCATCCGTTCTACGCCATCCGTATGCTCAACCACTGGGACAATCTCGATGACACCGTGGAGCGAGGCTATGCCGGCAAATCGATGTGGGAATGGACCGCGCCGGACATCCCCGAGGAGCGGATCCGACGCTACGCCGAGCTTTGCGCCTCGGTGGGCCTGAACGGTGCGGTGCTCAACAATGTCAACGCCAATCCGCGCATCCTCGACGCGGAACACATCTCCCGCGTGGCGAAGATCGCCAAGATCCTGCGGGAATACGGCATCCAGACCTACCTGTCCATCAACTGGGCCAGCCCCATCCACCTGGGCGGGCTGAAGACGGCGGACCCCCTGGATCCCGCCGTCCGGACCTGGTGGGAGGACAAGGTCGCGGAGATCTACCGGGCCATCCCCGATTTCGGCGGTTTCCTCGTGAAAGCCAATTCCGAGGGCCAGTCAGGTCCGCAGGACTACGGCCGCACGCACGCCGACGGCGCCAATATGCTTGCCGACGCGCTCTCCTCCTTTGACGGCATCGTGATCTGGCGCGCGTTCGTGTACAGTCCCACCAGCCCCGACCGGGCCAGTCAGGCCGTGGAGGAGTTCCTGCCGCTGGACGGCGAATTCGCCGCCAACGTCATCGTACAGGTCAAGAACGGCCCCGTGGATTTCCAGCCGCGCGAGCCCTTCAACCCCCTGTTCGGCCAGTTGAAGAATACGAGGATGATGATGGAGTTCCAGGTCACGCAGGAGTACCTCGGTTTCTCCAACCACCTCGCCTATCTCGGTCCTATGTGGGAGGAATGCCTGGACGCCGAGACCTATCGCGACCGGTCCAATTCTTCCGTGGCGGACGTGATCACCTTCATCGCCGGCGTCGCCAACACGGGACAGGACCCGGATTTCTGCGGCTACGTCTTCGCCCAGGCCAACTGGTACGCCTTCGGGCGCCTCGCCTGGGACCCGACGCTCAGTGCGGAGCAGATCGCCGACGAGTGGATACGCCAGACATTCCGGAAGCCGGCCGGCCTGTCCGAAAGGGCCTTCGAGGCGCGTTTCGTCGCGCCGGTGCGGGGGATGATGATGGCGTCGCGCGAGGCGGTCGTGGACTACGAGATGCCGCTCGGCCTGCACCATCTTTTCGGCGGCACGCATTACGGCCCGATGCCCTGGGACCGCACCCCGCCCCGTCCGGACTGGCAGCCGCCCTACTACCACCAGGCCGATGCGGAAGGCATCGGTTTCGACCGGACCCGCAGCGGATCCGGCAACGTGGACCAGTACAACGAGCCCCTCGCCTCGCAGTATGACGACGTGGAGACCTGTCCGGAGGAGCTGCTGCTCTGGTTCCACCATCTTCCCTGGGACTATCGGATGAAATCCGGCCGTACCCTTTGGGACGAGATCTGCCTGCACTACGACCGCGGCGTAAAGGCCGTGGAGGGCTTCCAGAAGACCTGGGCGGGGGTGAAACGCTATGTCGGCCCGACGCTCTGGCAGGAGGTCGCCGACAAGCTGGACATCCAGAAGCACGACGCGGAGTGGTGGCGCGACGCCTGCGTGGGCTACTTCCAGCAGCAGGCGCAACGGCCCCTGCCCGACGACGTGCGACCGCTCGCTACGCCCATCGATTCCCTGATATTCCGCCAGATCAGGTCGGACGAACTCGGGATGCCGCTCCACGACGAGCAGCACCGCCCGGTCATCCTGCCTCCCCGTCGTCGCAACTGAATATGAAAAAGTATCTGTTATCCTTAGCACTGGCGGCGCTGAGCATCGGCGCCCTCGCACAGCCCTTCGACCGGGTCACCACCTGGGCCACGGCCCTGCAGGTGGTGGAGCCCCACAACATCCCGCCCGAGCCTGGCCTCGCGGGCAATTCCCTGCGCCAGATCGTCCAGATCTCCATCGGCGGCAAGGATCTCCAGCTGCGTCTGTCGAACTATTATTCCGACACGGAGACGGAGATCCTCGGCGTGGAGATCGCGCGGGCGAAAACGATGGGCACAAGCCCCGAAATCGACGAGCGCTCGAGCGTGGAGCTGACCTTCGATGGCCGGCGCGCCTTCTCGATGATGCCCGGCGTGGACGTCGTCTCCGACCCGGTCCGGTTCAAGACCTCCGACCGGGAGAACCTCGCAATCACGATCCACTACGGCAAAATCACCACCGGCAAGATGACCGGCCATCCCGGCTCGCGCACCACCTCCTATATCGCGAAAGGCAACACTACCGACTTCTCCGCGCCCGCGGCGCGCACCGACCACTGGTACACCATCAGCGCCATCGACGTGAAGCCGCGCCGCAAGAACGCGGCGGCCGTCGCCGTGATGGGCGACTCCATCACGGACGGGCGCGGCACGACCGTCAACGGCCAGGACCGCTGGACCGACCAGTTGTCGCGCGCCCTGCTGAAGGACCGCCGCACCCGGCACCTCTCGGTGCTGAACTTCGGCCTGGGCGGCAACTGCGTGCTGCGCGGCGGCCTCGGCCCCACGGGCGAGAGCCGCTATATGCGCGACCTCTTCGGCCAGTGTGGCGTCAAGTACGTCATCCTCTTCGAAGGAACCAATGACCTGGGCAGCGGCCGTCCCGGCGCCGAGATCGCCGAAGGCATCCAGGCCGTCTGGACCCGGATCGCCGAGGAGGCGCACGCCCGCGGCATCAAGGTCATCGGCGCCACGGTCACGCCCGCCAAGGGCAGTTTCTATGAGCAGGACGGCAACGGCGAGCACGAGAAAGGCCGCCAGCTGCTCAACGCCTGGATCCGCACGAGCGACATCTTCGACGGCGTGATCGACTTCGCGGCGATGGTCGCCTCCGCGGACGATCCCGACCGGCTCGACCCGGCCTACCTCTTCGAGAACGACTGGCTGCACCTCAACGCCAAGGGCTATGAGGTGATGGGCCGCGGCGTCGACCGCTCGCTCTTCTATTGATTACATCTCGACGCTGAAGATCAGCGAGAACACATGTCTTTCAACCGGCAGCTCCTGTGCAGCGAAGTCTGCGTAGGAGCTGCCGCCGTTGTAGTTGTACGACACGCCCACGCGCGTGGGATAGGGAATCCACGCGAGGTTGCCCAGCACCAGGGCGAGGTCGGCGCCGGCGCTGTAGAGCGAGCCGGCGGCCTGCGGCGAGTTGAACGCCGTGTAGTCCGCGTGCAGGGTCAGTTCGAAATTGCGCAGATAGGCGACGGGGCCCAGCGCGAGATCCATCGGGAGCAGCGGCATCTTGTAGTCCGCCGCGCACTTGACGGCCTGGTCGTAGGTCGCCAGCCGGTTCAGGACGGCAGCGCCGAAGCCGCGCGGGGCGATGTTGGCGTAGGGTTCGCTGAACAGCCCTTCGAGGCGCTTCGTGCCCAGCGCGCTCAGGCGCAGGCCGTGCGTCTCGTGCAGGCCGGGCAGGTAGCCGTAGAGATAGGCGTAGGCCGACGGCGCGAACAGGTCCTTCGTCCAGCGGAAGCTGTAGCCGACCTCGGCGCCGATGCCCAGGCGCGGATAGACCCGCGAGTCGGGTGTCTGCTCCATGTCATAGGCGCGCAGGCTGACGACGCTGCGGTAGAGCGGCTGTCCGTCCTGGAAGCGGTCGTTGGTCAGCGACAGGGTCGCCGTCGGCACGATGCCGCGCAGGTAGCCGCCGGATGAGAAATTCCAGGGGATATAGGTCCGCAGGCTGGCGGTCAGCGACGGGAGGATGCCGGTGCCGGCGGCGTTCTCGCGCGCCCGCGATTTCAGCGAGACCAGCTGCTTCTCTTCGTCCTTCTCCAGGTAATAGGTCCGGGCGTCGCGGTCGTTGAAATCGACGGACGCCTCGAAGACGGGATACAGCCCGGAGTAGGTCCATTTGCCGTGCAGCGAATGCCGCCAGGCGCCTTCGGCGTAGGCGGCGTGGTAGCCGGCGTAGCCGTAGGAAGTGCCCAGGTCGTTCTGCCAGAAGGCGGTCGCGCCCAGGCCGGCGTCTTCCGTGAGCCGGCTCAGCGACAGCTCCTCGATGCCGTCATAATTGACATACAGGGGCAGCCAGGTATGGAAGCGGAAGAGGTGCGCGAACTTGTTGTAGGGCTTGGGCTTGCTCATCCGGAACGGCTGCTCGGGCGTCTGCGGCTCGCCGGCCGCGAGCTCCTTGGCGAAGGGGAAGGCCGGGAGCGTGGAGAAATCGGCCAGGCGCGGGCGCAGCTTCTTCCAGGCGACCTTCTGGATCAGGCGCCCTTCGGGCTGCAGCGCGGAGAAGAAGAGCGTGTCGTCCACCGCCAGGAAGCTCGACGCGCCGAAGCGCGTGTTGGTGAGCTGCCGGGCGTAGCCGTCCTTCGGATCATAGGCGTAGAGTTCGTCCACGCCGTTCAGGTCGGAGACGAACATCAGCCGGCCGTTGTGGTCCCACAGGTCCTCCATCTTGACGGGGCGGGGGCCCAGGACGAGCGTGAAGTCCGGCAGGCGGTAGAGGCCGAAGCCGTGGGTGGTGATGGCGTTGGCATAGAGCGTGCCGTCCACCCAGGCGGTCTCGAGGACCTGCATCCCGGCGGGCGCTTTCCAGCTCTTGCGCACGGAGCCGTCTTTGGCGTCCAGCAGGACCACGCGGCTCGTCCCGTCCAGGAGGTATTCCGTGGCGGAGAGCAGCGGTTCGTCCGGGACGGGCGTCGGGTTGTAGTAGCGCGTCCTGCGCGTGAGCGTCCGGACCGACTTGGCGTCGGAAGAACGGATGACCGAATAGGAGCGCAGCGGCCAGCGCGGGTCGCGCACGATCTCGCTCCAGTAGAGGCGGCCCGTCGGCTCGCTGTATTTCAGCGGAGAGGTGGAGCCCAGGGAGAATACGACGCTCTCGCGCCCGTCCGGGCCGATCTTGACGTATTGGGTGGGCTTGGTGATGCCGCTGCGGATGGCATACAGATCGCCGCCGAACGTCTCGAGTTCCTCATATTCGGTGAAGCGGCGCGGCACGCGGCTGACCGGCTCCGGCTGCAGGAAAGGCCCGCGCTTCGCCTCGTCCGCCGCCCACTGCTTCTGCAGGTCGGCGCAGACCGCGGCGAACGCGTCCTTGAACGACAGGCCGGTGGCTTCGCGCACGGTCTTCTGCCAGTTGAAGAAAGCCACGCCGCCGTGGTCCGCGAGGCGCTGATAGAAGCGCGCGGACAGGTCGGGCACGTCGAAATGCGCCCGGATGCCGGCGACGGCCAGGTAGCCGGCGCGGTAGTAGTCGGGGGTATAGTAGCGCTGTGAACCATAGCGCCAGCGCCAGTAGTTGCGGAAATCGCCTGCGGCGAAGCTCACGCGGCAGTATTCGAGGAAGGAAGCCGTGCGGCCGCGGCCGCTGCGGGTCAGGGCCGTCTCGGCGGCGACGGCGTCGCCTTCGAAGAAGGCCGGCCCGCCGTAGACCGCCGCCAGCAGGCCCGTGCCGCCCTGCCCGGTGAGGACGTTGAGCCAGCGGAAGGGCTTGCCCGCGACGCCCTGCATCTGCGCGACGTGGCGCGACTCGTGGATGGCGAGCTGCGTCACCCAGGGGTTGGCCTCGTCCGGGAATGCGTCCGGGGTGGTGAACAGCTCCATCCGGCGCGGCGACCAGGTGACCTGGCCGTTGGAATAGGCGGTGAAGGGATGGAGGACCACCGGCATGCGGTTCTTGTAGGCGGCGTTGGGGCGCGCGCCGACCGTGGCGCTGACCGGGCCGGCGGCCCGCTCCAGCGCGATGGCGTAGGCGCGTCCCAGCGAGTCCAGCCCGCGCGGGTAGATCACCCGGTAGGTAGGGGTCTCGATGGTGTTCCAACGGATGCCGCCGGGATCTTCGCCGAGCGTATGGAACTGGGCGGAGGCGGGGAGGGCAGCCAAAAGGGCGGCCAGAAGCGGGATGAGCCTGCGGTACAACATGGTGACAAAAGTAGTTATTCAGCCCCAAAAAATAAAATTTTGGTTAACTTTATGCCTTAGAATGAAAGGACGGATGCTCATACCGCTGATGCTGCTGGCCGCGCTGCTGCCGGCCGGCTGCCGCCGGGCCCCGCAGGCCCCGGCCGCCCCGCAGCTCCGCCCTTTCCCGTATCCGGAGATCCCCGCGCTCTACACCGACCGCGCGGAGCAGGAGGCCTGGTTCCTGGACCATTTCTGGGACCCGTTCTTCGCCGGCGACGGCCCCTGCGACACCGGCGCCGTGCTGGGCGTGCCCATCCACGACGTGGAGGGGCAGTTCGCCGCCTACGTGCGGCTCCTCCAGCAGCAGCCGCTCCCCGAGGCGCAGCGCCGGATCCGGGAGTTCTTCGCGCAGGTGGAGGAGCGGCAGGCCGCCGACACGACCGCACACGTCTTCCTGCAGATGGAGCAGATCGTCTCCCGCTACCTCTACGACCCCAATTCCCCCGTCCGCGACGAGGATCTCTATCTCCCCTATGTGGAGGGGCTGGCCAAGTCCCGCTACACGCGCCCCGAGGCCCGTCCGGGCTATGAATACGAGCGCCGGATGTGCGCGCTCGCGCCGGTCGGCTCCGTGGCCCCGGACTTCCGTTTCACGGACGCCCGCGGCCGCACCCGCCGCCTCCACGACGTCCGCGCGCACGCCACCCTGCTCTTCTTCAGCAACCCCGGCTGCCACGCCTGTCTGGAGATCATCAACACCCTGCAGGCCGTGCCCGGGATCGCGAACCGCATCCGCGAGGGCCGCTTCGCCGTCGTCAACGTCTACATCGACGAAGACATCGCGGCCTGGCGGGCCTACGAACCCAACTACCCGCGCACGTGGCTCTGCGGCTACGATCCGGACGGCCTGGTCCGCTCCGACCGCATCTACAACGTGCGCGCGATCCCTTCGCTGTACCTGCTGGACGGCGACAAGCGGATCCTGATGAAAGACGCCCCCGTGGAGCGGGTCGTCTCCTGGCTGCAAAATCAACAAAACCAATAACATCATGGCTATCAACAGAAAACTCTGGGGCAGAACGCCCGACGGCAAACCCATCTACAAGTATACCCTGACCAACGCCAGCGGCGCCTCCGTGGTGCTGGGCAGCATCGGCGCCGCCATCGTGAGCGTCAACGTCCCCGACCGCGACGGCAAGCTCGCCGACGTCGCCCTCGGCTACGGCAAGGCCGAGAGCTATTTCGGCGACGGCCCGTACCTGGGCAAGGTCCCCGGCCGTTTCGCCAACCGCATCGCCAAGGGCAGGTTCACCCTCGACGGCAAGGTCTACAGCGTGCCGGTCAACTGCGGCCCCAACCACCTGCACGGCGGCCCCGACGGCTTCTCCAACCAGGTCTGGGAGTCCCGCAAGCACAAGGGCGGCGTGGAGTTCAAATACGTGTCCGCCGACGGCGAGATGGGCTATCCCGGCCAGGTCGTGGTCGTGGCGCGCTATGAGTGGAGCGAGGAGAACGAGCTCCGCCTCACCTTCACCGCCAGGTCCGACCGCCGTACGGTGATCAACCTGACCAACCACGCCTACTTCAACCTCAACGGCGGCGGCTCCATCCTCCGCCAGTTCCTGAAGCTCAACTGCTCCGAGTACCTCCCGACCGACCCGACGCTCATCCCGCTGGGCGAGCCGGAGCCCGTCGCCGGCACCCCGATGGACTTCCTCAACGGCAAGACCCTCGGCCGCGACATCAAGAAAGATTTCCCCGCCCTCAACTACGGCAAGGGCTACGACGCCTGCTACGTGATCGACGGCTACCGCAAGGGCCAGCTCAACGAAGCCGCCGAACTGTGGTCCAACCGCAGCGGCCGCACCCTCAAGGTCTACACGACCCAGCCGGGCCTGCAGGTCTACACCGGCAACTGGCTCGCCGGCTGCCCGCAGGGCAAGCGCGGCCGCATCTACCACGACTACGACGGCGTGGCGCTGGAGTGCCAGCACTTCCCGGACAGCCCCAACCGTCCGGAGTACCCGTCCACCGTCCTGGCGCCGGGCAAGAACTACCACGAGGCCATCATCTTTGCATTCGGCGTCCGGAAATAATGAAGCAGTATCTCGACCTTCTCCAGGAAATCATGGACCACGGCGTGGTCAAGCACGACCGCACCGGGGTGGGGACGAAGAGCGTCTTCGGCCACCAGATGCGCTTTGACCTGTCGCAGGGCTTCCCCCTGCTGACCACGAAGAAAGTGCACCTCAAGTCCATCATCTACGAGCTGCTCTGGTTCATCGCCGGCGACACCAACATCAAGTACCTCAAGGACCACGGCGTCTCCATCTGGGACGAATGGGCCGACGAGAACGGCGACCTGGGCCCGGTCTACGGGCACCAGTGGCGCAGCTGGCCCGCCCCCGACGGGCGGAGCATCGACCAGCTCTCGCAGGTGATCGACCAGATCCGCCGCAACCCCGACTCCCGGCGCATGATCGTCAGCGCCTGGAATCCCGGCGAAGTGGACAAGATGGCCCTGCCGCCCTGCCACTGCCTGTTCCAGTTCTACGTGGCCGACGGCAAGCTCT
>JAEEGF011700213.1_pt1 | contig 16828 bp, 18 predicted proteins | sample 9134171 | NCBI WGS metagenome assembly JAEEGF01 (sample SAMN16246542, study PRJNA631951) | gut metagenome | biome: gut microbiome; feature: rumen; material: AP-attached | host: Bos | place: Iran: Karaj | collected 2018-10 | reverse complement strand
CATCCTCCTCGCCTGGCAGGCCGGACAGGAAGGCGGCAACTCCGTCACCGACATCCTCTCCGGTAAGGAGAGTCCTTCGGGCAAGCTCAGCATGACCTTCCCCGTCAACCTTATGGACCACGGTTCCTCCGCCAACTTCCCTATCGATGCTGATGCCGGTGTCTACTTCATGGAGAAGCGCCCCAACCTCGGTGTCAAGGATGTCGACGAGACCAAGTATGAGGAAGGCATCTACGTGGGTTACAGGTGGTTCGACAAGCAGAACATCCCTGTCTCCTATCCTTTCGGATACGGCCTCAGTTACACCACGTTCGGCTACTCCGATGCCACCGCTTCCCTCTCCGGCGACGTAGTGAAGGTCTCCGTCAAGGTGACCAACACCGGTTCCGTAGCCGGCAAGGAAGCCGTCCAGGTCTACATCTCCGCCCCGGCTGGCAAGCTTGACAAGCCCGTCAAGGAGCTCAAGGGCTTCGCCAAGACCCGCAAGCTCGCCCCCGGCGAGTCCCAGACCGTCGAGGTCAGCTTCGCTGCCGCCGACATGTCCTCCTACGACGAGTCCAAGCCAGGTTGGGTGCTCGATCCCGGCACCTACAACATCCTTGTCGGAGCCTCTGCCGCCGACATCCGTGCTACTGCCAGCATCGACGTGAAATAATGGTCAAGTATCTCGTATTCGACTTCGACGGGACTATCGCCGACTCCACTGAAGGCATCCTCCAGACCACCCGGGCGACTTTCGCCCGGATGGGCCTGCCGGAGCCGGACGACGCCTCCGTGCGGCAGGGCATAGGCCTGCCGCTCAAGGGCGCGCTCCGCACCGCCGGCATGCCTGAGGACCGCCTGGACGAGGCGGCCGACATCTATCACGAAGTCTTCTACGAGATCGCTCCGAAGCATATCGTCCTGTTCCCCGGCACAAAGGAGGCGCTGGAAAAGCTTGCCTCCCGCGGCTACAGGATGGCCATCGCCACCTCCCGCAGCGAGCATTCCCTCGTGATGCTGCTCGGAGAGCACGGCATTGCCAAGTATTTCGAGGTACTGGGGTCGGTAGGCTGCGTGGAGAATCCCAAACCCGCCCCGGACATAGTCCTGTGGGTACTCGGGCGGCTGGGAGCCACTCCTGAGCAGGCCCTGGTCATAGGCGACACGGTCTACGACATACAGATGGGCAAGGCCGCACGCTGCAAGACCTGCGCGGTCACCTACGGCAACCACGGCCCGGAGCAGCTCCGCTCCGCAGAGCCGGACTACATCATAGACGACCTTCGCGAACTTCCCCGATTGCTAAAAGAGTATTGACAAGTCACAATATGCAGACAGCCCTGGAATATTGAAATTTCAGGGCTGTTTCGTATATTTGCAGCAGATCACGGTGGATGGGAACGTATCCCGTCCTTAAAAGGGAACACGGTGCGAATCCGTGACTGTGCCCGCAGCTGTATCATCCGGAACGGCTCCGAATCTGATGCCATTGGAGTATACCTCCGAGAAGGCCGGGGCCGGGAGAAGCCAGAAGACCTGCCGCGGTCAAGTTTAGCATCAGGGCTCGGGGACAAGTCCATGCGGTAACGTAAACCTTTATCTATCATGAAAAAAGCAAGACTGTTTTTGCTTTGTGGCGCGCTTGTGTCTCTGTTCGCGTGCCAGCAGGACCCCATTCCCGCAAAGGACGCCGACCTCAACGGCAACAGTGTCGACATCAGCGGCATCCCGGCTGGCATCAGCAAGGTTTTCACACTCAACGAGGGAAGCATGGGCTCCAACAACTCGACCCTGGACTTCCTCCGCATCGACGACGCCCGCTATGTCACAGGCGCATTCAAGAAAATGAATCCTGACGTCGGGGCTGGACTTGGCGATGTCGGCAACGACATCGTCGTCATCGGCAACGAAGTGTGGATGGCCATCAACAATTCGGGCTTGGTCGAAGTCATCTCCGCGACGGACGAGACCGAGATCGCAGCCATCAAGGTACCGACCCCCCGCAACATCGCCTTTGACGGCAAATATGCCTATGTAACCTCCTGGGCTGGAGCGTACGCCAATTACGGGGCAGACTATTCCATCACGGACTACAAGAACCCGAAGGGACAGGTCTACCGCATCAACCTGAAGACCAAGAAGGTTGAAGACTCCGTCGAAGTGGGATACCAGCCCGAGGGCATCGCCTGCTACAAAGGAAAACTCTATGTGGCCAATTCCGGAGGCATAGCCAGTTCGCTGCCGCCGGACTATTCTTACGACAGGACCGTGAGCGTCATCGACACCAAGGGTTTCAAAGTGTCAGAAACCATTGACGTCCAGGTCAATCTGAAAGGAGCATTCTCCGACGGAAAGGGCAACATCTATGTCACTACATTCGGCAACTATATGGATATTCCTTCCGGAGTGTACATGATCGATGCTTCCGGTACAGTGAAGCACGTCGCCGACTATGTCAGCGTGGCAACCGTGCTCGGAGACACGCTTTACTGCATCGGCACCGAGCAGGAGTCCGACTGGAGCGGAGCGCCGAAGACCTGGAAGGCCTTCACCTGCAAGGGAGGCGCCAAGTCGCCCCTCGACATTTCCATCGAAGGCAATCCCTACGGTATTTGCGCGATGGGCGGCAACGCCTTCCTGATCGGGGATGCCGGAGATTACTTCAATCCCGGAACGGTCAGTCTGTACAAGAACGGCAGGAAGGCCTGGACGGTCGATGCCGGAGTCATTCCCGGACATTTCGCCATCTGGTAGTGAGTGTACTCCGTACCATAGCCGCACTAGCGCTTTTTTCCGTCTCTTGGTGCCTCACAGCCCAGGAGACGGATACGCTGTCTGCGGCTGCCGTGTACGGAGTCAAGACCCGGCCCGTAGTCCGGGCTGCGGAGGAGGTTTACCTCCCCCAGCAGCCCGTGTCTCCGCAGCAGGTAGCCGCCGTGCTTCAGCACTTCACCGGTGTGCAGGTGAAGGATTACGGAGGAGTCGGAGGTCTCAAGACCGTCAATGTCAGGAGCCTGGGCAGCGAGCACGTGGGCATATTCCTTGACGGGATCCAGATTGACAACGCACAGAACATGCAGGTGGACCTGGGACGGTTCTCAACCGACGGGATTGCCCGGATATCCCTATTCAACGGCCAGAAGTCCAGACGTTTGCAGACTGCGAAAGAGTATGCGTCCGGAGCGGCGGTCCATCTTACGACCGAGCGTCCGATGCGCTTCTTCGGAAGCGGAGGCCGCTTCCGTCTGAGGGGCGGCTCCTTCGGCACTGTCAACCCTTCCCTGATGTGGGATAAAGACCTGGGAAAGAGTCTGTCACTTCGGACACAGGCGGAGTTCCTGACCAGCAACGGAAGATACAAGTATCCGTTCTTCGACACCACCCTGGTACGCGAGAACGGCGACATCCAATCCCTTCGGCTGGAAGCCCAGCTGTTCGGGAACCTGCGGCGCGGCGAGTGGGACATACACGCCTACGCCTATGGCTCGGAACGGGGTTTCCCGGGGCCGGTGATCCGCCGCGCCGCAGGTTTCCCGTACAGTGCCGAACGCCAGGCCGACCGGAACCTTTTCGTACAAGGAGGCTGGAGAAAGGACTGGACGGACCGCTATTCAAGCTCCCTTAAGTTCAAGTATTCAAACGATTACACCCACTACGACACACATCCGGAGAAGAACCCGATGGCTATGCCCTATGACCTGCACTACCGGCAGAATTCCGGGTATCTTTCATTGGCACAGTCGTATGTACTCGCAGACCCGTGGTCGATTGACCTGAGTACGGACGGGCAGTTCAACGCGCTGGATTCCGATGTCGGGCAGTTCGTGACTCCACGAAGGGCCACCTTCACGGGAGCCCTTGCCACCCGAGTGGCCTGGTATGCCTTCCGTGCCGCGGCGCATATCGTATATATGGGCGCGTGGGATTACTTCGACACTCCCTCGGCCGGCGGCTGGAGCCGCGAGAACACATACCGCGACGCATGGATGCCGTCGCTGAGCGTTTTCTGGATGCCCTTCCAATGGCTGGAGTTAGATGCCTACGCCAAGCGCAGCTACCGCCTGCCGTCATTCAACGACCTGTATTACAGCCAGATGGGCAATTCTTCGCTGGTCCCCGAGCAGGCGGAGCAGCTCGGCCTGGATATCCGGTTCAGCGAAAGGAAGCCTTCGAACTATCATCTGGACGTGCGCATATCGCCTTATTTCAACCGGGTCAGCAACAAGATAGTGGCCATCCCGACATCCTCGCAGTTCCGCTGGACCATGCTGAACATAGGAATGGTGGATGTCACCGGGCTGGACACCAGGGCGGAAGTCGGGATCAACCGCGGGGACTGGTTCCTGGAAGGGACGCTGCGCTACTCCCTGCAGCAAGCCCTGGACCACTCCGACACCGGCAGCCGGACGTACGGCAACCAGATCCCTTACATCCCCCTCCACAGCGGAGGGATAGGACTCGAGGCAAGATACGGTTACTGGTCCCTATGCTGGGACACCAGCATCTCAGGAGGCAAATGGTCCCGCACGGCCAACATAGACGACTATTACATCAAGCCGTGGAGCATAAGCGATGCCAGCGTGTCGCGGCTCTGTTATCTTGATAATCTGAATACCAGGGGTATGGTGCCGGAACTCACCATTGCCCTCAATCTTGGCAATATCTTCAATACACCCTACCAGATAGTGCAGGGCTATCCCATGCCGGGCTTCAACGCCCTCCTATCCATAGAACTTAACTGGTAAAGATATGTTTTTCAGTTTCTTATATGTTCTTTTGAGCGGTATCGCCCTCCCTGTCGGAGGCATCCAGATGCAGTACCTGTGGCGCAACCAACTCGGCGACGTCTACTCCCTCGGACTCGGCTCCGCCGCCTGCCTCGGCGCGGCGGCTGCCACGATGTCCGGCTGGTGTTCGCTGACCGTAGGGTCGTTCATCTGCACGCTTATTTGCACGATCGTCTGTTTCTTCGTAACCCTGAGGGTCTCTACGCAGAACCTGATTACCTTCGGCATCATCTTCGGCACGTTCATCGGTTCACTGGGCACCATCGTGGTCACAAACGCCCCGACCGGCGACCTGCTCAAGCAGTACTACCTCTGGGGGGCGGCCAATTTCCACCTGGAAGGTGTCACCCACGGCGACATCATCTTCTCGCTGTGCCTCTTTGCCATAGGCCTCGGTGCCGCACTTTATTCCGCCCGCGACCTGAGCCGGCATTTCCGGGGCGAGATCGAACTCTCGCGCCTGTACAAGGCCATGAGCCTGATGGCCATAATGTTCCTCGTCACCAGCGCGGTCAGCATCTGCGGAACGATTGGATTCATCTCCCTCGGCGTACCGAACATCAGCCGCACCATCTGCAAGTCCACGGACATCCGCAAGCATTACCTCATCTCCAGCGGGATCAGCGTCGGCCTGCTGCTTGTCACCTACCTGATCTCCGAGTTCGCCAATTTCGGCATTTACCTTCCCATCAGCGCCACTATGGCCATCATTGCACTCCCGTTGATGATCTTCCTCTTCACCGGAAAGAATACGAAAGAGACGGTATCTGCCACGAAATGAACGCGGAAGCCCTGCGGTTCATTCTGTGTCCGTATATGAGCCCGAAACGGCTTTACGGCTGCCACGGAATGAACGTGGACATACCGGGATTCATTCTGTGTCCAGCGGCGTAAGAAGAATAGGAAAAAGATGGCTATCTTTGTCCCGGAATGAAGAGAACGAGCGTCATAGCCGCGTTTGCGGCGCTGTGGCTGGCCGGCGCGCCGGTGGCTGCGCAAGGGCCCGGGGACGGGCCCGGCAGCGCCATACGCGCCGGCGCAGACCGTATGACCATCGGCTCCTTCAGGGATTCATACACCAGCCTCGGCTTCAACTCGTTCAACCTTGCCTGGGACTTCGTCACGCGCGGCGAAGCCGGCAGTTTTTCGGCTGCATACAACCGCCCTGTCTTCACAATAGGACTGACTTACAACACTTTGGATGACGTGGTCTTCCGCAGCGATCGGGGCCACTACTCCCCCATGGTCGCGGCATACGCCGGCATCGGTCGCGACCTGCTGCGCTACGGCCCTTTCTCGCTCGGCTATGACATTTCGCTCGGCCTCTCCTACTCCGACGGCTATTACGATCCGCTGACGAATCCTTCCAACTGGTTCTTCAGTTCTCCAGTCCTGTTCCACGCCGCAGGAGGAGGGCATATCACCTGGCAGCTGGCGCGAAGGCTGGACCTTATCGCCGACATCTCCGTCCGGCACAGTTCCAGCGCCCGTTTCGCCTACCCCAACGGAGGCCTGAATTACTGGGGCGGCGGCCTGTCGGCCCGATACCATTTCCAGGACAGGAAACCCGCCCCCAGCAGAGGCTTCAGGACGCCCCGTATCTCGGACGAACTATACGAAAAGGGTTGGAGCTATGAGATTTACGCCGGCGGCGGAGTACACGCCTGCGCGGCGGAATGGCTCGCCACGTCCAGGACCGTCGACCGCGAGACCCTGGCAGCCACGCATCTGCGCCGCTGGCCTATGGGCTCGCTGGGCTTCGACGCCATATACCGCCTCAACGGCCGCTTCGCCCTCGGCGCAAACGCCAGCGCGTTCTACTGCTCCAATATGGAGGCACTGCGCTGGGCCGACGGCATCATATACAGCGAAGAGGAGGCCGCAGCCTCCTCCTATGCTCCCTTATCCGTCGGCATCGGAGCCGTGCAGGAAATATTCTACAGGCGCACGGCCTTCTACCTCCAGGCAGGTTATTATCTGTATCGCAAAGCCGGCATCCACGCCGACCACGGCCGCCTGTATGAACGCGCCGGCCTGCGCCTCTACCCCAGACGTATCGAACCTTTCTTCTTCAGCGTCTGCATCAAGGCACACCGCTTCAAGGCCGACTACATGGACTTCACCATCGGCCTGCGATTCAAGTAGCGGATTTTTTATCCAAACCTACAAGATACGCCTGCTTAATATTTGATGTTTATCCAAAATAAACTATCTTTGACTAGAAATACGTTCACCCTCAAAGTATTACGTGCTATGAAAAAACTCCTTCTCACCTTCCTGATACTCACCTTCTGCGGATGGACCTATGACGCAGTAGCCCAGACTGCAGACAAAGCGCCCTACATCGACGCTGATGGCAACCGCATCCCGTGGTACCTCCCCCTGCCGGATGACGGACAGACGAGGTCGACCGTGGACGTGCGTTTCGCCCCGGCGGAGATGAAGATGGTGGGGGCTTCACCGGCGGCGGCAGGGGCCACGAAGTACTCCGACTATTCCGTCTCATACGGCCTCGGCCTGGCGGAGAGCGTCAAAAATAACCGATGAATTTCAGAAAGAAACCTTTGGTTGGGGAATGGATCAGCTTACTAATTGGTTTTATGAAAAAGTCAAAGAATAAATGTGGCATATTTTGCATCAGGGAAGGAGACAGGAACAAAGCTTATTTGTGTGTATGGGGAGTAATGTTCCTTATCGTCTTGTCGATAGCACCATGGTATTTTCATATAAACAAGGAGGTGTTTATTTACTGGTGTTTTGCAGAGATACTTATAGCTTTATTATTAGCTATTCTCGATTTTCGCATAACTAGAAATAAGATGAGTATCCTTCTCCATATGGATGAAAACGGCATAATAGTATATAAAGATAAACAGTATTTCCTTGGGTGGGATGAAGTAGAGTCAGTCATCATTAGACTAATAACATATCCTATTACAAATAAGGGTAAAAAGAAAGAAATGATGATTTACGTAAAGCCATTGAATAGGCCGGAAATAGGTATATCTATTGGGGACTTCATTACATTTCCGCCAATTGCCATTCATAAGATAAAGCGAGTTGTTTCAACCAATACAGGAAATCCCACATTATTCTCATGCGAGATACCTCTAATAAGACAACTATTCGGATAATTTTAGGGAATGATATGTTTAGACAATTCTATCTGTTTTATTGATCCTAATGGACAGATGATTATTGTCCAAGATAATGAGGGTGGTAAACTATACGAATATGAGTGGAAGGAGCAGAACGGAAATTGGGGGTTTTATGGTGCAAGTGGGGAAGTATATTCTGGCTCTAATGGCTATATACTTGCATTAGCGAATGCCCTAAAGACCTTGATGGAAGGTCAGATCGGAGAATCTATGGTTAAAGAAATAGCTGACAATAAAGATTATCGTATTATCATAGGTGAAAGCAGGCGTAGAGATAAAGGTGAGAGGTCAAACTTTTATAATAAGGGAACAAAGCAACTAGCTTGGTCATCAACAGTAAGTCAAATCGGGGCAACCTTTCTATCATTAGGGCATGAAATGGCTCACGCAATGGATGATTTACGTGGAACAATGAATAATGCGATATGGATTCCAAGTTCCCCTTTATTGGGCCTAAAAGAAGATATTCCATATAGTGAAATATTCGCAATGCACATTGAAAACCAAATCAGGAAGGAACATGGGTATTCGCTTCGTGAATCATACCTTGAAGGTAATAGCAAAGTATACAAAACTTGGTCACGTGTTGTAAACTCCGAAGGATATAGCCTCTATTTTTAATAATAGTAAAAACACAGATTATAAATTAGTGTTACCTAGTCAACGTTTAAAATATTAGTATGGGTCTTATTCTTTTTTTATTCTGCATTACTCAATTACATGGTTATCCTTATCATCTTCATAACCCGATTGGGGCAATTCTAGAAAGCATCAGCACTTGGGTTGTATACGATTTTGACGAAGGTAGATCCTATAAAAGACATAGCACCTTATCATCAGAAAGGGAAAGAGATATAGTCGCTTCAGCATTGAATGAATATGGGTTTATGATTAAACCTGAGAGGGATACTCTTGTGATTTGTTTAAGCTACCACGGTTTTATGATTCTGCCTGGGCCTATAGCGATACAAGCATACTCTTCAAAAGACCAAGCGTATCTTGTTTATGACTTGGAAGATAAGGTTTACGAAGATAAAAATTCGCGTGTTTTTGAGGAGAAGCATTATTATTTGAATGGCGAATTACTCACATTATCGGAAATTATACGGAAAAACGACAGGGAAACCTTCAAATCCATACACGAACAGTACGGGGGAGAAATTCTGGATGCAGCTCCGGATCATTGTTTCAGATTCGAAATCGAGGATGGCAAAATAAAAACTTGCTCTGAATGGGTATTCGAGATTTATTAATTGTGACGCCCACGCGAACGTGACGGCAGATCCGCAGGGAGGATTGAGCATCGCATGGAACGCGATAGACCTTCCGAGGACGCTTACGACAGGATCCGGAACCGGGACGGCGTCAACCCAGAGGGGCTACCTCGCCGACGGAACGCTGGCACAGGTCAGCGGCGGGACAGTTAAAGGAAAAAAAGGATTAGAAATAGACATACCCTCTGGAACAACTATTTCACCAACTGAGGTTGAGATAATCAGGCCGGAAGACATGTATAGAAATATGCGATAATAATGTCTGTCGAACAAATAATGGTAATAGACTTTATCAGCGAAAAAGATGATAAAGTCATTCTAACCATCTCTGACCATTTGGAATGGGATGAAGATAATGAACATATTACTTTGTTGCAAGATAAGATAAATGCTTATTTAATGGCTATCGAGTCGGGGCAGGTTAACACAAAGTTCCCTTCGTCAGTAGGAAAGCAATATGTTATTAGTATTGCTTTAATGCATGCACCTAATAAGAATGGCGAAATGTTTCTATTACATGTAAAGGAAGTTTTAGCCCAATCAGGATATGGTTTTTCATATTATGTTTTTAAGTGAATATTCTATCGGCCACATAACAGGACTGTTGCCACACGCTTTATGAGGCAAAGCCTGCCTAGTGCTTTGTAACGCTTTATAAAGAACTCTCCCAAAATAGCCATCAATTAATTGCAGATAAATACGGTATCATTTTTCGCCTGAACGGAAAAACATATGTGGGGATGAAAACTCCTCAAATTCAATAACGGAGGAAGCATTAATAAGAGCATTCTATGAATATGAAGGAAATAAAACAAGTATGTGTTTTAATCTTTTTGGGGGCTTTCATTATCTCTTGTTCATCTAGAGTATTTCCGGTTGAAAAGCCAAATATTACTGTATTAAAAGAGAAGAGTAAATATGTGGGAGATTTTTTGGGCAATCCCAATGGAGAGAACGGGCATTATATCATCCTGAATTATAATCCTCAGACCTATATCTCTCATTATACGCATAGTGAAGAAGTGGGAGTTTGGAGGATGAGAGAAGATACTCTTTTCATGGAACCGCGATTATATATGAGTGCTTTCGGAAATAATTCAGAGCAATTTGTCGACTGTTCTGATGAATACATTGCACGCCGTTATCTGATAACAGATAAATATGCTTATGACATCACTGATTATGGTCTTATAAATGGCTTAGACTCGTTATTCTTGGATAGCGCATCCAAAGAACAGATTGTTAAAATGAATAAATGGAGAGATGAAACACGGGAAGTCTTATTGATAATGCAGTTTTCTCGAAAGAATAAAAGGATTCTGCGTGAGTCAAAATAGCCAAAGAAGAAAACAAAAGTTTTCGTCCGCAACATCGACCTCCTGGGAGGAGACGCTCCGCTATGCCTCCCCGCAGAAGTCCGCCACTGATGCCCTGCCGGGCAAGGCGGGACTGATAACGGAGTGGGTGTAGCCACCCCTTAAAGTCGGACAGAGTTAAAGTTTACAAAAACTATTAACTCTGTCATCATGAAGAAAAAATAATACAGCGAAACCGAGCTTATCGCGTATTGTCGATGAAATAGCGGAACAGGGCCAGCCAGGAGTCGTCTTTCTGGACCATCCTCTCGGGGTGGAACTGGACGGCCAGGACGTTTTCGTACTCATAGGCCTCGACGATGCCGTCGGGAGCGTAGGCGGTGATGCGGATGCCGGGAGCAGGGTCCTTGACCGCCTGATGGTGCGAGGAATTGACGGTCAGGGAGTCCTGGCCGAAAAGGTCGTAGAGGACACTCCCCTTCTCGACGCCGATCCTGTGGTCGAAGCCCGAATGTCTGATCATTGTGTCGACCTGGGTCGGGATATCCTGGTAGAGAGTGCCGCCGAGCACGACGTTCATCAGCTGTTCGCCGCGGCAGATGGCCAGGACAGGCTTGCCTGAGGCCAGCGCCGCCCGGGCGAACAGCAGGTCGCTGCGGTCACGGACCGCATCGACGCTCACGGTTTCGTTCCAGACCTCCTCGCCATACTCGGCCGGATCGAGGTCCGGACCGCCGGAAAAGACTATGCCATCCAGTTTGGCGAGCAGGCTCTCTGCCAAGGCTTCGTCGTCAACGATGGGCAGGACCACGGGGATGCCCCCTGCCCGGGCTATCGCATCAGTATATGCGGAGGAGAGGTTGACGGCTCCGGTCGCGCTGCGTCCGCAGCTGATGCCGATCAGCGGAGCAGCCTGCTTGCTGCAGGAACAAAAAGATGTCATGATCAACAGCGACAGTAATATCGGAAGTCTTGTTTTCATATTCAGGCGGTTTTATCCTTGTTTTTGAGCAATAGTATGACGATGTCGGCCACGGCCAGTACAATGAAGCCTGCAAGGCCTGTAATGCCGCTAAGAAGCTCTTTGTAACCGATAAGATACACAATGGGCAGGCCGCCAAGGGCGTTGATGGTACCGTGGGCGATGGCCGCCATTATTACCGAGCCGGACTTCTCGCGGATGAAGACCATCAGCGGCGTCACCAGCACGCAGAAAGCGACCATCATGAACACGCCCGCAACGGGATGCTCCGGGTAATTGTGGCCCATAAGGATGAGCGGAGCGTGCCAGATGCCCCATATCACTCCAATGATGAGGCACTCCTTCCAGAAACCTTTTCCTTTCAGAAGGCGATGCAGGAAACCCCGCCACGCCGACTCTTCGCCGAAGGCGAACAAGGCGTTGACGGTGAGTCCCGCCACAAAGCCGCTCAGGAGCGTTACGATGCCCACTCCCCAAGGGCCAAGAGGCAGTCCCTGTGCCTGCATCGCATCCATCGTCGCATTCAGCGAAGCGGTGTCCGTGCCGATGGAAACGCCGGGGAACAGGGCGGAAACCGGCAGCGAAAGGAGGATGGGCAGAGGGATGATCACCAACCACCCGAGCCACCACCATTTGTTAAGGCGGAAGGAGATGCCTATATCTGAAAAAGGCTTCTCCCCCGTCACGAGCTGTGTCAGCAGCACCGACACAAGCGGGAAGAACATATATACGGTGGCAAACAGGAAGCCCCAGACGGACTGGTAATCGATGCCGCAGAGGTAGAAGATGCCGGCGGACAGCCAGCTTATTCCGAAGCAGAACGCCAGGAAAATGAGAATCTTTTTCTTATCCATATCACTTGGTTTTCAATCTCCCATTCTTTCTAAGGGCCTCGTTGATAATCCATTGCAGCTGACCGTTGGTGCTGCGGAACTCGTCCGCAGCCCAACGCTCCAGAGCCTCCATCGTCTCGGGATCGACCCTCAGGACGAAGCTCTTCACTGCATCTTTATCCTTTGCCATTTTAGTAAAGGCTTCCTGAGTTCACGACAGGCTGGGCCGGCTCGTCACCGCAGAGGACGACCAGGAGGTTGCTGACCATTGCGGCCTTGCGCTCCTCGTCGAGATCGACGACGCCTTCGGCCTTGAGTTTGTCGAGAGCCATCTTGACCATCGAGACGGCACCGTCGACTATCTTCTCACGGGCTGCGATGATTGCGTCTGCCTGCTGGCGGCGGAGCATCACGGCTGCGATCTCAGGTGCGTATGCGAGATAGTTGATACGGGCCTCGGTCACGTGGAGACCGGCCATGTTCAGGCGCTCGTTGAGCGTGGTCACAAGTTTCTCGTTGATCTCGTCGGCATTGCTCCTGAGGGTGAGTTCTTCGGGTGTGTCGGGATTGTCGTAGGCATAGCAGCCCGCCACCTGGCGGAGGGCTGCGTCGCTCTGCACGCGGACGAAGTTCTCGAAAGCCTGCGAGAGGAAGCGTGCAGAACTGCCCTTGCTGGACGCAGAAGACGGGGCGATGGACTGGCTGTCAATCTCGAAGAGAGCTTTATAGGTATCCTCGAGCTTCCAGACCAGGACCATTCCGATCAGGACGGGATTGCCGACCTTGTCGTTGACCTTGATGGGTTCGGGATTGAGGTTGCGTGCACGCAGGCTCACGCTCTTCTTGGTGAGCAGAGGGTTGACCCAGTAGAAACCGGTTCTCGTAAACGTTCCCTTATATTTACCGAAGAACAGAAGGGCTACGGCCTCGTTGGGCTCGAGCTTGATGAAACCGTTGACGCAGATGATGAAGGCGATCATGAAGATGACACCGAAGATGGCATTGGCAGCTTCCTTGTCGGCCTTGATGAAGAAATAGATCGCGGCGGCGAAAAGGACAACGACCAGAAGAAGTGCGATGAAACCGTTCAGGACGGCGCCTTTGTAGGAGAATTCCTTGTTTTCCATGACTTTATGAATTACGTTTTACAAAATAATATCATTTTGATATCACAAAGATACGACAATTTTCTTTAATTCCAAATATTATTTTACTTTTTTCGATAAATAGCGACTAAAGGATATTCAGGAATAAGGTAATGACTCCGGTATTGATTATGTCGACGAACATGGCGCCGATGATGGGTACGATGATGAAGGGATTGACGGCGTAGTGGTACTTGAAGCAGACGGCCGACATGTTGGCCATGGCGTTGGGGGTGGCGCCGAGGCCGAAGCCGCAGAGGCCGCTGCAGAGCACCGCGGCGTCGTAGTCCCGGCCGAGGAGCCTGAACGCGATGATGCCGGCGTAGAGGGCCATGAAGGCAGCCTGGGCCAGCAGGATGACCAGCAGGGGCAGCACGAGGCCGGCGAGCTCCCAAAGCTTGAGAGTGGCCATAGCCATACCCAGGAACAACGACAGGCAAATGTTTCCGACGGAGACTATCTTGCTCAGGGCCAGTGTCTTCTCATGCCTGGGGTCGAAGCAGTTGCGGATGAGTGCAGCGACAATCAGCGAGCCGAAATAGGTCGGGAATGTGATGCCGGTCAGGGCCAGGAGCCTGCTGAGGCCCATGCCTAGGGCCATTGCAAGGACAAGTTGATACACTGCCTTGGTGTAGTCGCGGAAGGAGCGCTCGTCGGTACCGACGCGCTCCTCGCGTTTCTCCGGCGAGGCTTCGCTCGCCTCGATGTCCAGCAGGACATCCTGCGAGCCTGACGGCTCGGCCAGGCGGTGCCTGCGGACGAGGAACTCCCCTACGGGGCCGCCGATCAGCGAGCCGGCCACGAGGCCGAAGGTCGCGGCGGCCATCGTGACCGAGGCCGCGCCCTGCAGGCCGAGGCTCTCCAGCACCGGCGAGAAGCCGCCGGCGGTGCCGTGGCCGCCGCACATCGGGATGGACCCCGCGGCCATGCCCACCAGCGGGTCCAGACCCATCCCGCGGGCTATGCCCACGGACAGGAAGTTCTGCACCACGATCAGCAGGGCAACCAGAACCACCATCATCACCAGGGGCCGGCCTCCCTTCTTCAGCATCCTCATGTCGGACTGGAAGCCTACGGAAGTGAAGAAAAGCATCATGCAGACATCCTTGATGGTCCCGTCGAAATCCAGATCGACCCCGGCAAAGCCGTGAAGCGCAAGGGTAAACAGCGAGACGACAAGTCCGCCGGAAACGGGAGCCGGTATGCAAAGACGCTTCAGGACAGGGATGGTACGGGTAAAGAACATTCCCAGGAGCAAGGCGGCTACGCCCACTCCCGCCGTCATGTACATATCCATTGCAACGCTTACCATTTCCTAGCTTCCGGCCTGCAGATACAAATATACTAAGCGGCACCAATTAAAACAAGCCGATACGATTGCACAATCGCGTAAATGATGTATCTTTGCGCCCCGAAAACGCAAAGGAAGCATTATGCAAGGTGTTTGGACGATACTTATGCTCATCTGCTCGAACGTATTCATGACGTTCGCATGGTACGGGCATCTGAAACTCAGTGAAATGAAGATTTCTACGGGCTGGCCGCTCATCCTGGTCATCCTGTTCTCCTGGGGCATCGCCTTCTTCGAGTACTGCCTCACCGTCCCGGCCAACCGCATCGGTTACGCCCAGAACGGCGGCCCGTTCAACCTCATACAACTCAAGGTCATCCAGGAAGTAATCTCCCTCACCGTATTCTCCATCATCGTCCTGTTCGTCTTCAAGGGACAGTCCCTCCACTGGAACCATTTCGCAGCCTTCGCCTGCCTGGTCCTCGCCGTCTTCTTCGCCTTCCTGAAGTAGTCCCCTCCGCACTTCTGGCCCCGCATCCCGTCCGCATCCCGCCCGCATCCTCCTGTACTCCTTTTTCTGCCCTCTCCCCTTCCGCCCTCTTCGTCACCCTTCGTCCCCCCATCTGCTCCCGTCTCCTCCAGCCCCGTTCCCTATACTCGGCAACGCCGCACTCCTCTTACGGACACAGAATGGACGGATGACCTCCAGGGTTCATTCTGTGGATGCAAATTGGCCCTTATTGTGCGTTTTGCCGCCACAGAATGAACCTGGACACCACGGCTTTCATTCTGTGGCAGGATTACATCGCCAGGCATCTCCGGATCTGTTTTTCTGTCGTCCTGCGACCGTATTTAGCCCACAGGTCATTGCCAATCCGGTGTTTCTGTCTCTCGGAAAGCCCGTATATAGAAGTGCATCCACATCTGGGAACATACTTGGTATCAATGATAGTGCAGAGTTCAATGTCCGTCAACGCAGACATATTCGTCCAGCCTTTTTCATTGGACCGCATCTGTTCCGCATTTTCGTCCATCAAGGCCTGCTCGATATTTTCCAGGGTTACCGCAGGCTGGGAACCGTCCTCTTCCTTCTGTTCAGCGATCCACTTTTCATCTGAATAACGATTCATCATGTACAGGAATGAACGCGGCGTAACATACAACTCCTCCACATACCTGACATCGATGATATCCTCCTGCAGTACCATCCCGGAGGCGTCCATTCGGAAAGACTCCGGCAGGGTGACGTTGCCAGGCAGATAACGATAGCGTTTACTTGGAGAAAGGAATGGACCGGAATAGCCCTTGCCAAGTTCCGATTGGAAAACGGAATTGGACGAGCAGAATCTGTAACCGAATGGTGTAGGGCAGATACCGTGGTGTAGAGGATTCCTGTTTACGTAACTAACGGCTGCAGTAACATGTCGTACTCCGCGAAGTTCGATCACGAATTGTTCCTTTTCCCCCAGCCTTCCCTTCCTGCCGTATTTAGTGTTGAAATAGCGTGTATAAGCATTCCTTCGCAGGTATGCCAGTTCCGATATATTGTCGGTCTGTGCACAGAAGTGGTCGTGTGATGACATCACGGCATCGGCAAGAGCGCGTGATTCGGTCCGGACAACAGCGACGGCAAAACAGTTCACGTCATAGATGAAGTCTTCCTCTGAACGATGCATTACTTCCTCGTGTGATGCCAGGCAGAAATGATAGGTCTTTCTCATAGTCCAAGTCAATCATTTATTAACAAAAATGGGACGCGACCTGCAGTATACAGATCTTGCGTCCCATCATGCTTGCCCAAATATAGTGTTTTTTCCGGGACCTCAACACTTCCTACTCCCTTATTTGCCACAGAATGAACATGCGAGTGCTGACATTCATTCTGTGGCAGCAAAACCCCCGTTTCAAGGCATTTTCAGACCACGGAATGAAAGTGGCTTGCCCTGCATTCATTCTGTGTCCGACGCAGAACTCTGGAGGGAATAGCGCAGAGGGAAAGAGGGAAAGAGGGAAAGAGGAGAGAGGAGAGAGGGGGGGGAAAGAGGCGAGAGGGGGGGGGA
>JAEEGF012180016.1_pt1 | contig 16837 bp, 20 predicted proteins | sample 9134171 | NCBI WGS metagenome assembly JAEEGF01 (sample SAMN16246542, study PRJNA631951) | gut metagenome | biome: gut microbiome; feature: rumen; material: AP-attached | host: Bos | place: Iran: Karaj | collected 2018-10 | reverse complement strand
GATAAAGATTGCCGGAATGAACTTTATCTTTATCAAACTTGGTCTGCATATTATGTGTATAATACTTCGCATCAATGATCAACGTTTTTCTTTCATCTTTTGACTGTAAAGTAATATCTGTTTGCATATCCGGAAGATGACCGCCAATATCCTCCACATCAAGAGCCCATCCTGTTCCGTGTATTCACTGACAGGCACCCGGATGTCAAGATAATAGTTCTTAACACTGAACGAATTATAAGACTCTATTTTTTCAAACAAAGGAGCTCCTGGAGATTAGGAATCTGATTAGAACAATAAAATACTCCGATGCCCTGAAAAAAGCTATCGGAGTATTTTTTATGCCTTTATTATCTCAAGTTCTTCTTTTCTGACCGTCTTACCATCCGGTCCGCCCTCAACATGAAATGCATTGAGAACAGGATTCCCCTCTTCTGCCAGGGAAAGAATCAGATAGCTGGCCTTGCTGTCATTGGCAAGCCTTTTATCTTCCTCCGAAGGTCTTGAAGGTGTCTCAGGATGTGAGTGCCAGTTTCCAAGGGGCTTTAGTCCTCTTGCACGCATGTCGCGTATGGATGTCAGCTGGTCCTTGGGATCAATGGTGAAATGCTCATTGGTGTGATCAATATTGGTAAGAATATATACCTCTTCGATGACCCTCTTGTCTTCCTCATCATGACCTGCAATAAGTCCGCAGGCCTCCTCGGGTCGCACCTTCATGGCATTTTCATACATTTGATTAAACTTATCTTCCGGAATTGTTATTCTCATTGCTTCTCCTGTTTCAAATCGCAAGCTGCCTGCTCATAGTCGATAAGCTCTGTGATCGTAGGCTCATCGGAACATACAGCACAGCCTTTTCCTCTGGGTGGAAGTTTGATCTTGTGGAATTCCATCTTGAGAGCATCATAGGTCAAAAGATATCCCACCAGAAGTTCACCGGTTCCTGTAATATACTTGATTGCTTCCATCGCCTGCAAAGATCCGATTACTCCGCCCATTGCTCCGATAACTCCCGCCTGCTTACAGGTAGGAACAGCATCCTTTGGAGGCGGATCCTTGAAGATACAACGATAGCAGGGACCTTCTCCCGGAACAATTGTGGTAAGCTGACCCTTGAACCTTATGATTCCTGCATGTGAATAGGGCTTTTTAGCCATTACGCAGGCGTCATTGATAAGGAACTTGGCAGGGAAATTGTCTGTTCCGTCGATTATAAAATCGTAGTCCTTTATAAGATCAAGAATATTGTCGCTGGTCACAAACGTGTGATAGGTGTTGACGGTAATGTCGGGATTGATGGCGCGCATGGTCTCTGCTGCCGACTCAACCTTCTTTTTGCCCACATCATTAGTTGTATGGATAACCTGTCTCTGAAGGTTGGAAAGGTCAACCACATCCGCATCCACAATACCGATTGTTCCCACTCCTGCTGCCGCAAGGTACAGAGCTGCAGGAGCTCCCAGCCCCCCTGCTCCTATGATGAGGACCTTGGCATTTAAGAGCTTCTTCTGTCCCTTAACACCGATTTCCTTCAAAATGATGTGTCTTGAATATCTCTCAAGCTGTTCATCAGTAAATGCCATTATCTTCCTCCTCCCATGAAATACAGAAACTCAACTACATCTCCGTCATTTAAAGCGTGGGTAGGAATATCATCCTTGGACAAAAACTCCTCGTTTACAGAAACGGTTACATACTCAGGAGTCTCCACATTCTCAAGCTCAATGAGCTTCTCGACAGTAATTCCATTATCAAATTCCTTTGTTTCTCCGGCTACAACTAATTTCATATTTTTTCTCCTTTACTTTTTTCATACGCATATATATTGAAAAGATCCATTAATGCTTATCTTATCAATCTCACAGTCAAAGACCTTCTGAATGTCGCCTCTTTCAAGGCATTCCTCGGGAGTTCCGCTGCTCACCACGGCCCTGTCCTTCATGATCACAATTCTGTCAGATATCTTAAGTGCCTGATTTAGATCATGCTGCACCATGATGATAGTCTTATTTTTCTCCGAAAGCTCTTTTACCAAATTGAACATCTCCCTCTGGCTTGGAAAATCAAGATAATTCATAGGCTCGTCCATTACCATGTACGGGCTGTTCTGGGCAATCTGCATCGCAAGATACGCACGCTGTCTCATCCCCCCCGAGAGTTCGCTTATCATATAACTTCTCTGTTCATAGAGCCCTGTATATCTGAGGGCATAGGCTATTGCCTCCCGGTCCTCGTCGCTTTGTCTTCGGGAAAATCCCATGTAGGGGAATCTTCCGTGTTCCACAAGTCCCTCCACAGAAATGGCAGGAGTATTATCTCTTAGCTGTGACATAAAAGACAGCTTCCTTGCCCTTTCCTTGTGGGAGAGCCTCAGGAAATCTTCATCATCCAGCTCTATGCTGCCGGCTGTAACAGTACTGAGTCCGTTTAAGGTCTGCAAAAGCGTGGTCTTGCCGCTGCCGTTGGGGCCGATGATGGAAGTGATCTTTTCCTGTTCAAATTTCACCGAGATATTCTTTAAAATAGGTGCTTTCCCAATGCTTACATCAACATTTTTAAATTCAAGCACTTGCCCTGTTACCTCCTTTCCTGATGAGCAGATACAGGAAGAAGGGTCCTCCTGTAAGTGAAAGGAGTATTCCCACGGGAAGCTCGTAGGGTGCAAACATTACTCTGCTAAGGAGATCCGCCAAAAGAACCAGTGCTGCTCCAAGGAGTGCCGAAGCTGGAATCAGCCTGCCGGCATCATGTCCGAAGATGTACCTGCAGATGTGGGGAACAATCAGTCCCACAAATCCTACAAGGCCTGCATAACTCACCACCAGCCCAGCCATAAAGCTTGCTATTATAACAAAAACATATCTGTAAAAAGCTGAGGGCAGTCCCAGGGAGTTGGCGATTCCATCTCCAAAGGCCAGCATATTGAGGGCCTTGGATAAGAAAATTGCTACAATTATTCCGATGGCTACTCCGATGCTCGGATATAAGAGATCTTTCATGGTGACTCCGGATAGGGAGCCGATCAGGAAATGCGTGGCATTAACACTGATCTCTGCATCCAGGATCTTTATCATGCTCATACCGGCTGATAAAAAGCTTGATATTGTAATACCGGCAAGGACTATGGTCATCCTTGATCTTCCCGCAACAAGTGCAAGAAGCAGGATCACAAGTGAAGTAATAAGCGCTCCTGCAAAACTCATCAGAGATTTTGCCAGGAGATTCTGGGGCATCAGGAGCATCGACAACATTACGAAAAATCCTGCTCCCGAATTGACACCGATGGTATTGGGACTTGCAAGTGAGTTGTTCAAAACTCCCTGCAGGATAACTCCCGCTACCCCGAGACCCGCTCCGGCAATCACGCCGCCTATCACTCTCGGAAGTCTGACAGCCTGCAGGATCACTGCATTCTTGGAATTTAAATCTTTTCCAAGGACAACCTCAAAAATCTCGGAAAAAGTAAGCTTCACACTTCCAAAGATAAGTCCCAGAATTGCCAGCGCTGCCACAGAGGCAATCAGAGCTATGAACACTATTTTATTTTTACTCTTCTTATCTTTTCCCATTTTCAAATACTGTATTTGCAAGCTCTATAAGATATGCCCGTCTCTTAGCTGCATCCTTTATATTTTCTTTGGCTTGGATTCTCTCCTCCGCCAGATAGTCCAGTTTTTCTTCTATATCTTCCGGAATGATCTTTTCTATTTCATTCTTTAACCTGATGGCTATTCTTGGACCGGCTCCGCTAGTGGATACCCCCACCACCAGCTTTCCTTTCTGTAATACGGATGGGAAAATGAAATCACAAAGCTCAGGTACATCCACCACATTTACCAGCAAATATCTCTTCTTGGCATCACTGTATATTTGCCTGTTTAGCTCCATGTTATCAGTGGCTGCAATGACATAATCGGCATTCAGGAGTACTTCGCTCTCATAGTCCTTTTCAATAAGTTCTATTTCACCGCTGTACTTTTTAATCTCATCACATATTACAGAAGCCACCAGAGTTATACGGGCGTTAAAGCTCACTAGTCTCTCAACCTTTTCCAGGGCTACATTGCCGCCTCCGATGATCACTCCATGAAGTTTTTCTACATCAGTAAAGAAAGGAAAATAGCCCATATTTACTCCTCGGGATAAAGTACCTCAGCCAGCTTCAGGTATGCCTCTCCCCATCTGGCATTTGGCTTTGAATTGTATAACAGTTTGTCAATCACGTAGTAGTGATCTTCCTGAACAGCCTTAAGTGACTGCCATGCGGGATTACTGATCATGAGTTCCTCCACATTGGCAAGGGCTGCCTCAAGGTCAGAGCCCTGTGTAGTCACAAAGATATAGTCAGGATCTGCCGCAATAATGGCCTCCATGCTGAGATCTTCCAGCAGTGACTCGGAATCTGCAATGTTGATGGTATCCAGGTCAGCCAGGATCTCACCTCCGACTATTCCACTGCTGCCCTTAACTTTTACAGAAGAAGCTGCCGCTCTGATAAATAGAACCGTGGGCTTTCTGCCGTCAATTCTTTTCTTTGCCTCCTCAATTTCCTCTCCGACCTTGGTACCGTACTTCTCATAATTTTCAGGTGCTCCGGTGATCTGGGTAAATACATCAAGGGTTTCCAGATAATCATTAAAGTCGTCAACATCCAGATATGCCACAATTATTCCTGCCTGCTCGAAGGTATCAAGAAGTTCTACCTGCGCATCGAGCTTTGCAGATGCAATAACGAAATCAGGCTCTGCAGAGAGAATCCTCTCCACATCAGGTTCATGGGTGCTTCCCACATCAACTACAGTTTCATCAAATCCAAAATCATAGTTAGTAAAGGTATCGCTGGCAGAGCCTACTACAGTTCCGCCTGCCAAAAGCCATTCATCGCAGAAGCTTCCAAGAAGTGTAACAACTCTCTTTGGAGATTCCACTGTCAATTCTCTTCCAAGGGCATCTGTGAATGTCACTGCCGCTTTCTCTTCTGTTTCTATAACTTCTGAAGACTCCTCAGTCGCAGCCTCTGTAACTTCTGCAGTTTCCTTAGCTGCTTCTGATACTGTATCAGCTGCCTGCGCAGATAATGGTGCATCCTGACTTCCACATCCTGCTAGCAGGCCCACTGTAGCAAGTACTGAAACAAAACCGATAAATTTTTTCATAATATTTTTTCCTCATTCCTCTACTTTTTTAACGAGCAAAGTATATGTTCCATCCTCGTTGTCATATAATTTAATAATCTGATGTCCCTCTTCCTTGAGGCTTCGTGGTACGTTCTGTACAGGCTCGCCGTCGTTCATTCTCACAGCCAGTACCTGTCCGTCATCCAGCTCCTCGATGGCAACCTTTGCTGCCACGAATGTAACGGGACAAACCTTATCTGTAATATCTACAAGATCGTCATATTCAATATCTATATTTGCCATTTTGCAATTTCTCCTTTTATTTTCCTTCGTAAGCAGCAAGAACTCTTTCCTTGAGACTGTCCTCTCCAAGTCGCTCGATGGTCTTTCTGAAACGCTCACTGGGCTTTGCATTCTCTTCAAAGTATTCAATGGCTGCATCTGTAACTCTGAATAATGTATCCTTATCTGTAATGATGGGAACGAGCTCATCACCCTTATAGATGAAGTTTCCAAAGGTTCCGCCAAAGGAAACAATATATCCGGGAGTTCCTTCCCAGGCATCTACAGGACAGCTCTTTACGCAGCGAGCACAGTTGGTGCACTTTGCTTTGTCAAAGACAACCTTGTTTCCTTCCATGGTGAGAGCACCGTCTCTGCAGGCCTTTACGCATACACCGCATCCGATACACTTATCCTCGGCGTAGCTGACTTCCATTCCGCCCTTGATTCCCACATCATTTTCTTCTGCTTTTAAGCAGTTGTTCTTACATCCTGTAACTCCAAATTTGAACTTGTGAGGAAGTTCTCTTCCGAAATATCTCGCATCAAGTTCCTGTGCAAGAGTGTAGGTATCGATACATCCGCTGGGGCATATCTCTGAGCCCTGGCAGGCTGTAACTGTTCTGACTCTGGGTCCGCATACACCGGCCTCAACGCCGCCCTTTAAAAGAGCTTCTTTTACTTCCGCCAGCTGTTCAGCCTTGATGAAGGGAATCTCAATACCCTGTCTGGATGTCATGTGTACATATCCTTTTCCGTACTTTTCTGCCACTTCAGATACGGTGCGGATATTCTCTGCCGTCAGGTTGCCTCCTACGACTTTAAGTCTTAGAGACCCAAATCCTTTCTGCTTCTGCTTCATGAAGCCGCCTTTTTTCAATTCTGCATAATTGATTTCCTCTGCCATGATCTCCTCCTGTTCGCTTTTTATTGTTCCAGCTGCCTGAAAGCATTTTCAAAATCTTCTATAATATCCTCTATATCTTCTATGCCGACACTCACTCTGATAAGATCTTCGAAAACTCCCGCGTTCTTTTTCTCCTCATCTGTACTGTGAAGGCTTATGGTGGAAGCCGGATGTATTACCAGTGTTTTGGTATCGCCTATATTGGATAATTTATAAGAAAGCTTAAGAGAATCTATGAACTTAAAGGCTTTTTTCTTTGTCCCAAGTCTCAGTGTCAGGATTCCGCCAAAACCGTTTTTTAATTCTCTTTTTGCAATGTCATGCCAGGGACTGTTCTCCAATCCGGGATAATTGACTTTAGCCTCCGGATGATTCTCCAAAAGCCACTTTGCCAGGTCACCGGCGTTTTTACATTGGCGGTCCATTCTAAGCCCCAGTGTCTCAAGCCCCAAAACATTCAGGTAGGCATTAAATGGTGAAAGACAGCCTCCTATATTTCTGAAAAGTCCGTTTCTGAGCTTTGCAATGTAGCTCATAGGACCGTAGACCTTATAATCAGAAAGCGAGGTAAACTTCTCAAAGTCCCACTTGAATTTGCCGCTGTACGTCAGTATTCCGCTGATTGAATTGCTGCTTCCATTAATATATTTGGAAGAAGAATTGACTACTATATCAGCTCCGTGCTCCAAAACTCTGATGAGGTACGCTGTTGCAGTGGTGTTGTCCACGATCAGCGGAACCCCATGACTGTGAGCGATTTTCGATAACTTCTCAATATCTGTCACATCCAGACCGGGATTGCCTATGGTCTCGGCAAATACAAGCCTGGTCTTCTCGTTAAAAGAACTCTCAATTACCTCCCAATCATTATTTTTTACATATCTTGTTGTAATTCCAAACGCCTCTAATTCTCTGAAAAGATCAATTGTTCCTCCGTAGAGACTTGTACTTGAAATGATCTCATCCCCACTTCTTACTATATTTAATATGGCGTTTGTCAGTGCTGCCATGCCTGATGAACAGGCTACAGAAGCAATTCCTCCTTCCAGTTTGGTGATCCTGCTCTCAAAGGCTGTAACAGTAGGATTGCCAACTCTGGTGTAACAGTACCCGGGCTTTTTATTCTCAAAAATCTTCTCAAGATTTTCAGCACTTTCCTGTTCAAAGGCACTGCTCTGATAGACCGGCGGCAGGGTTGAACCTGTTTCGTCTTTTATCACTCCTGCATGAAGCAGGTCGGTATTAAACCCCATTTCTGCTTACCCCCTATCTTTTCAATGCATCATACCACGTTATGATGTGGTGAAAAATAAACCAATATCTATATCTGGCGATAACTATGGATTATGTTAAATACAACGCAAATCAGAGCCTGTAAAACCGGTTACAGACTCTGAGGATTTGTTATAACTTAATTAAAAAAGCTTTTTTAGATGTAGTATTCCGGTGTCTTCGTCTTTGCGTCATTAAAGAATTCTTTATATATTTTCGACCGAATATAAGAAAAATCGGCTGAGTTTCTATCCCTCTCCCTGGAGATATCAACATCAATTATTTTTCTTATGGTTCCCGGTCTACTTGATAGCACAACCACTTTATCCCCCAGATAAACCGCTTCATCTATATCATGTGTTACCAGGACCATAGTTTTTTTCTCTGTTTCCCAGATTCGTAATATTTCTTTTTGCATATTGATTCTGGTGATTGCATCAAGTGCACCGAATGGTTCATCTAACAAAAGAACATCGGGATTATTTATAAGTCCTCTTGCGATGCTGACTCTTTGTTGCATTCCCCCTGAAAGCTGCTTTGGAATAGCTTTTTCAAATCCTTTCAATCCAACAAGGTCTATCAATTCCTGCACACGCTTTTTTGGGGATTCTGAATCCGTTTTATTTCCCTTTGATTCAGTTATTCCGAATTCAATATTTTTCTCGACATTCAGCCATGGGAAAAGTCGTGATTCCTGAAAAACCATTCCGGTCTTTAAGGAGGGTTCATTTACCTTTTCGCCTCCAATGTATATTTCGCCATCTTCCACGCTTTCAAGACCTGCCATCATTCTAAGAAGTGTGCTTTTTCCGCAGCCACTGGCCCCTACTATGCAAATAAATTCACCCTTTTTGAATTCCAAATTGATATTCTTTACAATATCTACAGCCTTTTTGTCGATAACAAACTGCTTGTTTACATCTCGGATCTCTATCTGGGTTACTTTATCATCATTCATTGTCCAAGATCCTCCTTAAGCCCAAAATATCAGTTTTTTCTCAAGCCCCTTCACTAAAAGGTCAAGAGCAAGTCCCACAATTCCGAGTGTAAGCAATCCTACAAACATAGTAGCGGGTTGTGACATTTCTCTGGCATATTGGATCATGTAGCCTATACCCCTCATGGATGCAATCATTTCTGCTGCAATAACGCTCCTCCAGGCACCGCTCAATCCCAGTCTGATTCCGGTGAAAATAGATGGTAAGGAAGACGGTAAAACAATCTTAAGAAGAACTGTCAGTTTATCTTTCTGAAGAATTCTTGATACTTCAAAAAGCTTAGTATCCGTTCCACTTATTCCACGCTGCGTGTTAAGAAGAATAGGCCAAAATGAACCAATTGCAATAATTATGATTTTTGACAGTTCGCCAATACCCAGCCAAAGGATAAATAAAGGTATAAGTCCAATTGTCGGAATAGATCTCAATACACTGAACAATACAGTAACCACATCATCAATCTTTTTAAACAATCCGGTCAGTATTCCTGCAACCATGCCCAAAATCGCTCCAATTGCAAATCCAATTGCAACTCTTATCAAGCTGGCCTGAAAGTGCTCTTGATACTTTTTTGTATCTATCAGTGCATTGAAGGATTCGATCACCTTCTTAGGTGACGGCATTATGGCGCCGTTAATTATTCCCTTTTCAGTTACAACCTGCCACAAAATAATAAGGACAATAGGAGACAGTACAATTAAAATGTAGTCCACAAGTTTCCGTTTATTTCTGTCCACATCTGCCTCCTATATAATTACTCTTTCTTGTACAAACCGGCACTTTCAAGATATGAGGTATCTACCAGATCATTTGCATCAAATAATGAAGTAATATTGCCGTTATCATATGAAAACTGTATTGAATCAGAAAGATTTTCAGTTAAATCATTATGCCATCCAATGACCCAGTCCCTATTGTCATAATAGCTTCTGACAGTCGCCTCATCAGCACCGTTAAAATCTGAAACAATTTTGGTGGCCTCATCAACGTTTTCAACAATCCACTTATTAGTTTCATCAAATACTTTTAACAGGCGGCTTACGAACTCGGGATTTTCCTTGGCAAATGTTCCGTTTGCAAGAACAAATACAGGCTGAACATAGTATTCCTTATTTGTCGTTATCAGCTTGCCTCCTGTCTGCTCGATAGCATTTTCAAAAGGTGGTGCTGTAAAGACTGTGTCAATTTCTCCTTTGCTAAGCGCTGCTATTCCTTCTGTTGAACTAATATTTACCAAAGTAACATCTGAAGGGGTAAGACCTTCTTTTTCAAGAATTTTCAATGCGAACTGATGAAGAGTAGTTCCGGCCTGATAGCCAATTCTCTTACCCTTAAGATCACCGGTAGACTCAATTCCTGTTTCTGCTCCCGCTATCAGTGCGTAGGCATTGTCAGACTCCCATAATGTTGAAATGATTTTTACATCAATATCATTTGCAAAAGCCTGTATTGCCGGAGTGTCACCATATTCGGCAATCTCTATTCTTCCTGCTGTCATGGCCTCGTTAATTGCAGGACCATTAGCAAAAATCTGAACATCAAAGTTATATTCATCTCCAAATTCTTCAGCTAAAAAGCCTTTTTTAAGAGCAACCTTAGCTGTATAGTAATTTGCCTGGTCCGCAATTGTTATGGTCTTAGCCTGATTACCTTTAGTAGAATCGGATGCACTGGCAATATTTACATTTTTGCTTCCGCAACCTGTGAGTGCGCCAAATACCAATACAACAGTAGCTACTAAAGCAATAGTCTTCTTATTCATTTCTTTTTTCATACTCCTCATCTTCCTTTCATATAATCATTCCGCACGGTCATATCTATACTCGTCTTTAGCTAATCGATCCACATGGATTTCATATGGATATGCTGTTTCCAGAATTTCTCTTCTTACCGCAAAGGTCTGCTCAGACACATCAGTAATATCAATCAGCCATATAGATGACAAGTCTATATCCCGACCAAGTTTCTTCTGTACATCGACATAGGCATTCTGAAACACTTTTCCTGAATTGATTGTCTTAAAAGCTTTACCTTTTATCAGATAGCTCTTTCTATCCGGAGTAATAATATTGATCGCAATATACTTATCGAACCAGATTGAGTAAACCAGATTTTTCTGAGTCTGTGATTTTTCCAGTAATTCCAGAAACCTTATTCTTCCGTTTTCATCAAGGCTGATTGATCCCTTTGGTGTAACATGCGGAATGCCTTCCTTGCTTATAGTTGCCACTACTTTTATGGAATTGGGATCATTTATAGCATCGATTACCTTTTTATCTAATTGAACGCTCATGTTTTCCTCCATTCATCGCATTAAATTCTGTCTAGATTGATGTTTGGATGCATTCCACATTTTCTGTAGCTGTCCATATCACCGCTCAATCCGTATTTCTGGTTTATTTCATAAAGACCCTTTGTTAATTGAACATAATAATCAAGGGATGGTGTAAGCTGTCCTCTGAATATTGAGTTATCTCCAACATGCCAGATATCATGTTTGAGCAATACTCCATGGGAAGCCATTTCTTCTGCAGTTTCAAAATCCTTCTTTAATGCTTCTGCTTCCGACTTAAAACCATTAGGTTTTGCAAGCTCAACACCTGAAACAAGTCCTGTATCAACACGTCCTTTACCAAAGACATCCACCGCATCAAAAAGCCTCTTTTTCCATTCTTCATGGGATATAGCCTTAGCCTTTCCGGGGCAGATCCATTTATAACGTTCATCATCAAATACTTCCAGGTCTGTGGTATAGCTTGTAAGTCCTGTCTGATCATATAGTCTTTGAAGCTGTTCTTTATCAAATGCTGTTGTATTGATCTGGCTTGGCCATTTCTTGGTTTTGAAAACTGTTCCCATTGCCTGAAGGACTTCAATATATATCTGCAGCTCATCTTCACATAGCTTGGAGCCACTCAAAATACTTCCGCCTGTAAGAATAACGCCTACAAATCTTCCGGGTTCTTTGACCAACTCCTGCATGGTTTCTTTTACATCATCAAGGTTTATAAGATCATCGGGACGACCATTGTATTTCACTCCGCTGGATCCGATTGAGCAGTATTTGCAACCATCCTTAGGGCATTCCCAGAAATGACAAAACTTACTTGGCTGAATTGAATATCTTTGAGGTCTTGCCTGTATAACCTCCTTCATGGGAGTACCACGGCTTGTCACTTTGTCAAAGAATGCCGGCTTTTCCCAATAGGACACTTCCTCATATATTTTTCCCTGATCTGTTAAAACTATCTTGTCATCAACCACATCCACAAGGTATGGCTCTCTGGCTGTTAAAACATTTTCCTCTCCGACAACAAGATGGCTTCCATCCCTCAAGGTCAATGAAGCCGGTACCTTTCTAACAGTTCCATCCCTTAGCTTATACTCAATTACCTGATGAACCGAATCATCTATTTTTTCCAGAGCCTTATCTGTGTAAAACACTCCTCGTCTGTGTGCATCTATCTCAAGAATTGCAATTGGTGGTAATTCCGGATATCTTTTTATTATTTCATCCAGACTCTCTTCCTGCTTTCTCCACTCTTTGTCATATTCAAATTTGGCCATTTTCCCCTCCTCAAAGTAACTCTTTGATATCATCAACCTTATCCAAGTGCTCCCAAGGCAGGTCGACATCTGTTCTTCCAAAGTGTCCGTAAGCAGCGGTCTGCTTATAGATTGGCCTTCTAAGATCAAGTGCACTTATGATTGCTGCAGGTCTTAAATCAAATACTTTTTCGATGATTTCTGTAATCCTGTCATCTGATACAGTACCTGTACCGAAGGTGTCAACAGCTATTGAAACAGGTTTTGCAACGCCGATGGCATAAGCAAGTTCAACTTCAACTCTCTTAGCAACTCCTGCTGCTACCAGGTTTTTTGCCACCCAGCGGGCTGCATAAGCTGCGGATCTGTCAACCTTTGTCGGATCTTTTCCTGAGAATGCTCCGCCGCCGTGTCTTCCTGTTCCGCCGTAGGTATCAACGATTATCTTTCTTCCTGTGAGTCCGGCATCACCCTGAGGGCCGCCGATTACAAATCTTCCTGTAGGATTTACATAGTAGATAGTCTCATCATCCAGAAGTTCAGAAGGAATAACCGGCTTAATTACATGCTCGATCACATCTTTTCTGATTTGCTCAAGAGTTACTTCCTCTGAATGCTGTGTGGAAATAACTATTGTGTGAATTCGTTTTACTGTCTGACCATCATCGGCAAACTCAACAGTGACCTGAGACTTTCCGTCGGGTCTGAGGTAAGGAAGTGTGTCATCCTTTCTGACCTTTGCAAGCTGCCTTGTGAGTCTGTGTGCAAAAGAGATTGCCGGCGGCAGATACTCCGGTGTTTCATCAGTAGCATAGCCAAAGATAATACCCTGATCTCCTGCTCCTGTTCCAAAGTCCTCTGTTACGCCCTCCTGTTTGGATTCGTATGCCTTGTCAACTCCAAGAGCAATATCTGCAGACTGCTCATCAATTGAAGTGAGCACTGCGATAGAATCCGCATTGTATCCGTCTACATTGTTTACATAGCCGATTTCTTTTATTGTCTGCTTTGCAACCTTTGCGATATCCACATACGCTTTGGTTGTAATCTCACCTACTACCAGAGCCAAACCTGTCGCTACCGTTGTTTCAGCAGCCACTCTTGAATATGGATCCTGAGCAAGTAGCTCATCAAGGATTGCATCAGAAATCTGGTCTGCAATTTTGTCCGGATGTCCCTCAGTTACTGATTCTGATGTGAATAACTTTCCCATATCATTTTTCTCCTCTTAAAATAGTTTTTATATAAGCACCCTTTTTGGATGTTTATCACAATAAAAAACGGAGGCTTGAAGTCACAATAAAAGTGATTTCAAACCTCCAGTTGTCTGGTCAGTTTAAATGGTTATTTAGCATTTTCTGTCAATCTTATTTTTTCATTTTTGTCAATTTGAACAATCCTGCCATCCTGAACAATAATGTTCACGCTTCCATAGCGGACTGTTTCGATAATTTCTCTGATCCTGTCCAGTTCCTTATCGGAAACCCATCCTGAATCTTTAGCCATAGAAAATCTCCTCACACTTGTATATCCTTATTTCAGCTTCTTATCCAGCCAGCTCCACAGCTTGTACATAAGGAATCCCCAAGAAAGAAACAGAGCTACATGAAACCACATTGGAAAAGCCGATTTAAAGTGATCCCCATTCACATATTTGAAAAACTCAGGGATATCTGCATAGTAATAAGCTCCCGCTCCAAAGTCCAGTCCCTCCACAAGACCAAGGCCATGGATCATAATGTATATCGCAAGAATCACTACAGCTACAATAAATACTATTCCTGAAATTTTCCCAAGCTTTTTCAAGTTGATTTTCATGATCATTAGCTCCTCTAAATTAGTGCAAAACAGGTACCGGGAAGAACCTTCCTGACAGCAGGATGTACACAGCTATAAATGTAAGCACGATATTGAAGATCTGTCCTACAACATAAAGTGTAAGTGGCTTGCCGCCCTGGAACTGTTCCTTTAACTCTTTAAAGTTTGTATCAAGACCAATACTTGTGAAGGCAAGTACAAATGCCCAGTTCTTGTACTGATCCAGTACCTTGTTGATTGATGCTACTGACTCACTTCCTGTAAGAGGAAGGAATATGAATGAAGCAATAAGTGATGCTGCAAAGAAACCAAGGATAAACTTAGGAAGTCTGTACCAGATCTCTGCTGCAGAAACTTTCTGAGCTGCGCTATTCTTCTCTACTCTTGTTGTAAAGAAAATAGCTACTGCAAATGCAATGAAACCGATGAGAATGTTCTGGATTGATTTAACAAGAACCGCTACTGTCTGTGCTGTTTCTCCGAGAGCAGTGCCTGCTACTGTAACCGCACCTGTTGAATCAACTGTTCCCCCTATAAGAGCACCGCCGAGCACTTCGTTAAGGCCAACTGCCTTGATGATAATAGGTTCAAAAACCATCATGATAACTGTAAAGATAATTGAGATTGAAACTGCAAGTGACAGATCTGTCTTCTTAGCCTTGGAGGAAGCCCCGGCTGCTATAGCTGCTGATGTACCGCAGACAGATGTAGCTGTTGCAAGTGTTATTACCAGGGGCTTATTGTCAATCTTCAAAATCCTTGTTCCAAAGAACCACATGAAGATGATAACTACAGGTGTTACGATCCAGGCAATTCCAAGTCCGTAAAGACCAAAGTTGATAATGTTACTGAAAAGAACCGAGAATCCCATTACCACAAGTCCGGCCTTGATATAATACTCTGTCTGAACTGCAGGTTTTAACCACTTGGGAACTCCAACTGTGTTTGAGACCACAAGACCTACGATCAATGCCCAGAAGGCCCATTCAAGATATCTGTTAAGTGTGAACTCTGCTGAGATAAATCTTACAATAACTGCCAGGACAAAGAGTCCGATGTATGCAGGTATATATTTTTTTACTGACTCGCCCTTGAGCTTAACTCCTACAGCAAACAAAACTCCTGTTACCAGGAATGTCCTGATAAGCTGTCCCCAGAATTTTCCTGTTGCGAGCTGTTCCAATGGGCTTACCCCATTTCCCCATGTTGAGAACTTTGCTGCGGAGAAATCAAACCATCCGGTTATAACTCCTACTGATGCAACGGCAATGAGGATTGCTCCGATCCATATTGCCAACCAATCTTCCTTGGTCCATAAATCCGAAAGCTTTGACTTTTCCACTGTAACAACTTCGTTATCAAGTTCGCCATAAGCTTCCTCAACTGTAACTGCTGATGTCCTATAACTCATATTCTTACTCCTCCCTTTGATACTTTTTTCTCTTGCTCGTTTTTTGTTATGCTCAATATTATCAGCAATCTCGATGTCTGAAAAATCAATAAATATTATCACTGGCTATAAATTTAGATTAATAAAAAAGCAGCTGGTGCTTTTGTGCATCAACTGCTTTTTTCAAAATAGCCATTGGTAATATATGTGATCACGGTGACAGGCACCCGGATCTTCAAAGATCAAGCTTATCGAAAACAGCATCCTGAATCATCTTGATATGAACCGGCTTAATCTCCATATTCACCGTATTCACACCCAATATGGGTTGCTTCTACCTCATCTACGAGCACGAGATCTCCACCTTTCTTATCATATAACTTGATGGTTCCCCACCCATTTCCGCCATTCCACAGATGATTGTGGTTCTTTTGACCATCAGGAGACTCATAATTGATGAAGAGCATATCTTTTTTGAGACAGTGAACCTCAGTCTCCATCACAGCTTTGATATTCTCCTGTCTTACATGCCAGACAACCTCATTTTCTTTTTCTTCAAAGCTGAAATCGGTCTTTACATGAAGATGAAGCTTGGAAAAGTTGAAGTCATATTCTTTCCCTTCATAATAGAATACGCCCAGAAGCCTTCTGTCCAAAGGCACAAAGTAGATCTTAGGTCTACCACCTCCGATATCAAAGACACTGTTCTTTAGCTGTTCTCCTGTCTTCTTGCTTACAAGACAGTTAGAAGATAGCCATACCCAAGGGCTTGTGAAGTCCCTGCCCCAGTTCTTGTCTGCATAACCATAGCTGCGTTCGGGAGTGACAATATACTTCTTCCCGTTTAATGTCACTGTTCCGCCATAGGCACTCTTCATCCCTTCTGCGTGCCAATACATGGCAAAGGCTTCTGCATCACGAAGGGGCTTACTTGCGCCATAGCCGACATTGAAAGCAATCTGTTTATCAATTAAAAGGTCAAAAGAGATTTCTCCGGCATCACTCATCCACTCCGGAAAAGCAGCTGCTGCATCCTTAGATATGGCGATGTGTCCCTTAATAGCTGTCTCTGATGCCAAACAGTCGCCAGCCTGAATCTTAAAAGGTGCACTGCCATGAATTTTCACATCTTTCAGTGAAAAGAAACGGTGCAGCTGGCAGGCATCATCACCCCAGGTACCGGCCTTTACCATAAGATATGAGGGCTTTTTTCCTTCCTTCTTATTCTTTGGAAGCTGCCCCAGGACAGGTTCATCTTCTGCCAAAGCTGGGTTACAGATAAAAAATTCTATGAAAAATGCTTTGTCCTCACCTGTTTCAGCATCCTGTGCAGTAAATGAATGCCACCACCAGTCATATCCCTGGTGTGCAAGTGGTCCATGCAGCATGAAAGCATCTCTTTTCTTGCTGTGCACATTAAATCTGTCTATAGCCATTGCAACCTCCGCTGTTTACCCACGTCTGTTTTCTTCAGGGCCCCAGCAGTGCCAATTGGGCGCTTTGG
>JAEEGF010674733.1_pt1 | contig 16838 bp, 6 predicted proteins | sample 9134171 | NCBI WGS metagenome assembly JAEEGF01 (sample SAMN16246542, study PRJNA631951) | gut metagenome | biome: gut microbiome; feature: rumen; material: AP-attached | host: Bos | place: Iran: Karaj | collected 2018-10 | reverse complement strand
GCGGACCCTACAACGTCACTGTGAGTTACATCGGCCCTCAGACGAAGACCTTCCGGGGTATCACCCTGCAGCTGGCCGAGACCTACAACCTTCCCGTATGGCTGAGCGAGAACGTCACCGACCTGGCCGAGATCGTCGTCACAGGTACCGCTTCGAAGTTCTCACAGGAGCGCACAGGTGCTTCTACTAATATCAACAGCCAGCAGATCATCAACCTGCCTACGGTAAGCCGCAGCATCACGGACGTGACGCGCCTCTCTCCCTACGGCGGCAACGGCATGAGCTTTGCAGGCACTGATGGACGTACGGCCAACTTCACCATCGATGGTTCAAACTTCAACAACAACTTCGGACTGTCCAGCAGCCTGCCTGGTGGTGGCAACCCTGTCTCCATCGATGCCATCGAGGAGATGCAGGTGGTCATCTCGCCCTATGACGTGCGTCAGACCAACTTCATCGGCGGTGGAGTGCACGCCATCACGAAGTCGGGTACGAACACCTTCAAAGGCTCGGCCTACATCTATCACCAGAATGAGAACATGCGCGGTGATGCCGTGGAGCGCGAGCTCATCAGCGGTGGACGTGAGAAGGACCAGACGACCACCTACGGCTTCACCCTCGGCGGCCCAATCATCAAGGACAAGCTCTTCTTCTTCGTCAACGGCGAAATGGTGAAGACTCCGACCGTGGTGAACCGCTGGCGTGGCTCTCTGCATGGCGAGCCCGATGCCGACGCCTTCCTCTCGCGCACCACGCTCGACGACCTGGATGCCGTGAGCAAGTACATGGCCGAGCACTATGGCTACAACACCGGCAGCTACAGCAGCTTCCCCGCCGACGAGAACAACTACAAGGCACTGGCCCGCTTGGACTGGAACATCACCGACCGCCATCACCTGGCCCTGCGCTACAACTACACAAAGAACCGCTACTGGAGCTCGCCCAACGCTACGTCCATGGACGGCGGCACACGCCAGTCAGGAGCACGCATGAGCCAGTATTCCATGTCGTTTGCCAACTCCATGTATGCCATGGACAACCTGGTGCACTCGTTCTCTCTCGACCTGAACAGCCGACTGAGCGACAACCTGTCGAACCAGTTCCTGGCCACCTACTCGAAGCTCGACGATGTCCGCGACTCTGAATCGTCGCCCTTCCCCTTCATCGATATCACCCGCGACGGCAACAACTACATGGCCCTGGGCTATGAGCTGTTCACATGGAATAATGCCGTGCACAACACCATCTGGAACATAAAGGATGACGTGACTTACTACATGGGTAAGCACAAGATCACTGGCGGACTGATGTTCGAGCACCAGATGGCTGACAACCAGTACATGCGCAATGGTACCGGCTACTACCGCTACAACTGGGAAGAGGGAATGTCGGTGACCGAGCTGTTCAACCAGACACCGGAAATCTTCGCCCTGACCTATGGCTACGACGGTGAGTCGAAGCCTGCCGCACGCGTACAGTTCAACAAGGCCGGCATCTATCTGCAGGACGAATGGGCCATGACCGATAATTTCAAACTCAGCTTCGGCACGCGTGTTGACGGTCTCTTCTTCAACAACAGTGACCTGCTGACCAACAATGCCATCTTCAACCTCGACTACGACGGTCGTCATATCGACACTGGCAAGTGGCCCGACAGCAGCATCTCGCTGTCGCCGCGCCTGGGCTTCACCTGGGACGTCATGGGTGACAAGTCGCTGAAGGTACGCGGTGGTACGGGTATGTTCCTGGGACGTCTGCCCCTAGTGTTCTTCACCAACATGCCCACCAACGGCGGTCTCGTCCAGTATCAGGCTGCCCTCAACGCTAAGACAAAGATATGGGACGGCAAGAGCGGTAAGGCTGCCCGCGGCTACGAGAACTATACCGGCACCTATACCACCGACAACAATGGCAACCGCTACATCGACATGAGCCAGTTTGCAGGAGGCCCCATGACCACCATCGCTCAGATGCAGGAGAAGCTCTTCGGCATGGGATTCCCACAGACCGTCACCAGCGATATGGGTACCGTGCCCTCGGCCATCTCTGCCGTCGATCCCAAGTTCAAGCTTCCGCAGGTATGGAAGACCAGCATTGCCGTGGACTACCAGATACCGGCCACCTTCCCGTTCAGCGTCACCGTTGAAGGCATCTTCAACAAAATGGTCAACGATGTGTGCATCAGCGACTGGGCCATTCCTTCAGTAGGCGGCTTCGCACGTCCTAACGGTGTCGACAACCGCCCGCTCTATCCTGCCGGCTTCCGCACTGGCACCAAGGCTTTTGTCCTGGAGAACACCTCCAAGGGCTATGGCTGGACGGGCAACATCACTCTGAACGCACAGCCTACCGAGTGGATGAGCCTGATGGCTGCCTATACTCACACCGTGAAGAAGGAGATCACCGGTATGCCCGGATCGGCTGCCGAAAGTGCCTTCACGTATGTGCCCACCGTTGAGGGTCCGAACAACATCAAGCTGCACAACTCGCAGTACGTCACCCCCGACCGTTTCGTGGCCAATGCCACCCTCCACGACAAGAGCGGCAACCACTACTCGTTCATCTATGAGACCTGGCGCGGCGGCTACAACTACAGTTACATGCTCAACAACGACATGAACGCCGACGGCTATGCCTACGACGCCGTCTACGTGCCCACCGATGGTGAGGTTGCTGCCAACCAGTTCCGCTTCACCAGCGACGACGACCGCGACCGTTTCATGGCCTACGTCCACAAGGACAGCTACCTGAAGAATCACCAGGGTGAATATGCCGAGGCTTACAGCGTCTACTCACCTTGGGTGCACCGCATTGACTTTGCTTACAAGCACGACTTCAAGCTCCAGCTCGGACAGACCACCCATCGCCTGCAGCTCAGCATGGACGTCAAGAACGTGCTCAACCTGTTCAACTCGTCATGGGGCGTGAGCAAGTACCTCAATCCTGAGATCGGCAGTGAGGCACGCATCCTGAAGTATGAGGGTGTCGACGAAGAGGGCTTTGCCACCTTCTCCACTCCGAAGGCCATCAACGGCGACACGAAGACTTTCGTGCCCTACCACTCACTGGGTCAGTGCTGGTATGCCAGCATCGGTATCAAGTACATCTTCAATTAAGAAGCTAAAGGCTATAAGAATCGTTATACCGTAAAAACGTTAAAAGAGACAACATTATGAAAAATATCCTATTATCAGCAATAACGGTCATTGGTTATTGTTTAACGGTTACTGGCCTCACCAGCTGCTCCGACGACAATGATCCCACCTATCTCGACGAGGTGCGCGTGTCGTCATCGTTCGTGGCCATACCACAGGATGGAGGATCCACCACCATCACCGTCACAGCAGCCGACGAATGGGCCTTCGCCAACCAGCAGTGGATACAGGGCAAGGACACCCTTCATGCAGCAGCACCCCGCTGGCTCACCATCAGCCAGGACAAGGGATCGGCAGGCGAGACTAAAATCACCTTCAGTGCCGAGGGCGCACTCGACGGACGCAACTGCGACCTGCTGCTCAACTGCGGCGGAAGGACACAGCACATCAAAGTGATACAGGGACTGGCCACCGTTGCCGATGCCACCTGCGCTGAGGTCATCGCAGGACCCGACTCCAAGAACTATCGCGTCACAGGTGTCTGCACACGTATCGCCAACACCAACTACGGCAACTGGTACCTCCAGGATGAGACCGGCGAGATCTACATCTACGGCACCGTCGATGCCAGCGGCAAGTACAACTGGGCTTCCTTCGGAATCGATGTGGGCGACGTGGTCACTGTTGAAGGACCGAAGACCACCTACAACGGCACCGTCGAGCTCGTCGACGTCTCAGTCATCAGCGTGCGCAAGTCGCTCATCAAGATCGAGGAGCAGACACAGGATGCCTTCGATGCCAACGGCGGCGACTTCATCGTGCGCGTATCCGAAGCCGGCAATGGTGTCTATGTCAGCATACCCGCTTCAGCCAAAGATTGGCTGGGCTTCACATCGATGGTGAAGACCGACAGCACCACCAACATCTCCTTCCACGTGGCACCCAACACGGGCGAGGCATCGCGCTCAGCCGTCATCACGTTCACCAGCCGCAACAGCACGGCATCGTCCACCGTCACGGCCAGCGTCAGCCAGATGGGACTCATGGGCACGCTCACCAACCCCTTCACCGTAGAGCAGGCCATTGAATACTGTCAGACGCTCAGCGGCAACTCGGCCAACGACTACTACATCAAGGGCACCGTCTCGCGCATCGCCAGCAAGGGCGAGTTCGGCAGCTACGGCAACGCCACCTTCTTCATCTCCGACGACGGTGAGTTCCTCGGCGAGGACGACAAGAATCCCGACAAGGCTCACGACTTCGAGGCCTACCGCGTGCTCTACTTCGGCAATGAGAAGTGGAATGCCGACGTGAACAAGGGCAACATTAGCGTTGGCGACGAGGTTGTCATCTGTGGCAAGCTCACGCTCTACAACGGCATCTCTGAGACAGCCTCCGGCAATGCCTATATCTACAGCATCAACGGCACCTCCACCGATGCCAACGGACTCGGCTCAGCAGCCTATCCGTTCAACATCGCAGGAGCCATCGCAGCCATCGACGGCGGCGTCACAGCCAATGTCTTCGTCAAGGGCATCATCTCAGAGATTGCCAACAACGGACTCTTCGGAGCACAGTACGGCAACGGCACCTTCTGGATTAGCGATGACGGTGTGCGCCACAACGATCCCGCCCTCGACTTCGAGGCTTACCGTGTGCTCTGGCTCGGCAACCGCAAGTGGCAGGAAGGCGACGACCAGATTGCCGTAGGCGACGAGGTCATCCTCCACGGCCAGCTCACCAAGTATGGCACCACCTACGAAACATCGTCGGGCAAGGCCTACATCTTCTCCCTCAACGGCAAGACAGAGTAGTCCTCTCCCACCACCTGAGATCACCAAGAGGAAGCCCCCGCGAATGGGAGCTCCCTCTTTTCAGTTCGTTACCTCATACTGCAATGCCGAACAAATAGACAATCAGGCCAGAACCCGAAAAATTGGATTCTGACCTGGTAACTGTACTATCAACGGAAAAATCTGTCGTCAGGCGGGGAAGGCTCCCTGGAGCAGGCGGGGATAGACGTCGAGGGCCTGCTGGAGCTCGGAGAGGCAGATGTACTCGTCAGCACGATGGGAGCGGGAGGAGTCGCCAGGGCCGAGCTTCAGGGAGGGGAACGACATCAGGGCCTGGTCGGAGAGCGTGGGCGAGCCGAAGGGCTTCATGCCCATCGCCATGCACTGCCTGACAAGCGGATGATCCTGGGGTATGGACGAGGAGCTGAGACGGAAGGACCGGGCCTCGAGCCGGCAGCGCTTCATGCGCTTTTGCAGGAAGGCGAAGAGGAACTGGTTCTGGTAGTACTCGTTGGTGCGCACGTCGATGACGAAGTGCAAGCGGTCGGGGATGACGTTGTGCTGTGTGCCGCTCTCGATCATGGTGACGGTCATCTTCGTAGGTCCCAGCAGCGGGCTCTCCTTGCGGAAGCGATAGTTGCGGAGGAAGAGGAGGTCGTCGAGGGCTTCGTAAATGGCATTGACGGGCCCGGTGACGGTCTCCTGATCGTTTGTGGGCGAATAGGTGTAGTGGGCTGCATGTCCGCTGACGCCGTCGGCATAGCCGTCGACAACCATGAGTCCGCGCTCGGCAATGGCCGGCTGCATGGCTGTGGGCTCGCCGACGATGGCTACGGTGACGGGTGGCAGCTTTGGCAATGCCTTGACGATGCCGTTGGCTCCCGACACCTCTTCCTCGGCCGATGCGAGGAAGATGATGTTGTAGGGCCGTGGTGCGGTGCTGAGCTGACGGAAGGTGGCCAACAGGGTGACCAGTCCTCCTCCGCAGTCGTTGGCCCCCAGCCCGTAGAGGCGGTCACCTTCAATGACGGGCTCATAGGGGTTGCGTGTCCAGGTAGCCACCGGTTTCACGGTGTCGATGTGGGCATTGAGAAGCACGGTGGGCTTCTGCTGGTCGTAGTCTTGGCAGACGGCCCAGACGTTGTTTCCTTCGCGTTGCGGACAGAGCTGCCAGGCAGTCATCTGCTGGAAGAGCAGGTCGGAGGCCTGTCGCTCGCTGCGACTGACCCTGGGTGTGGCTATGAGCTGGCGCAGCAGTGCTACGGCTTCGTCGAGGTATTGCATGGTTTGCTGGTTTAAGTTTTAAGTTTCAGCCCCTAAGCTCCCCTCCTCTTCTTGCGTCACTTCGGTAGCAAGCAAGCGAAGGGAGAGGAGCTTAGGGGGCTGAGTACATTACTCGGGAAGCATGATGACCTCAACATGGTTGCCGCTGCTGAGGAGCTTCTCGCGGATGAAGCGGCTGAGGGACTCGGGAGTGAGAGCCTCGACAGTCTTCTTGTAGTCGTGGTAGACGTCGACACCGTATGTGCGCATCTTATCGATGGCGCTCATCCAATAGGCGTTGGTCTTGGCGTCGATGTCGATCTGCTTGAGCATGTAGTCCTTCACCTTCTGCAGTTGGTCGGCGTCGATTTGACGGGCGGCATTCTGCATGCCTTCGTGCAGCAGTCGGATGGCTGTCTCCTGCTTGTCGGGATTCATGGGACAGTTGGCCATGAGGAGGATGACGGGCTGCGGGTCGTTGAGGTCGAGCTGTCCAGCTGCTCCACAGCTGTAGGCAGCGCTCTCGTCCTCGCGGATGGTCTTCAGATATACCATCGAGAGCACCTGTCCGGCGGCGTCCATCTTCACGGCTGTCTCAAGGTTGTAGGGGCTGTTGGCCCACCATATCTCGCGTGCCTGCGCCTTCGGCGACTCGCTCTTCATGGTGAACTGGTTCTTCACCTCACCCTTGGCCAGCGTCTGTATGCTGCGTGGCTTCTCGGCAGGCTCGCCGGTAGTGGGCAGCGATGCGATGTACTGCTCGATGAACGGACGGATGGTGGCTTCGTCGAACTTTCCTGCGAAGATGAATGTGAAGGCCGAAGCATTGCGTGTGCGCTCCTTAGCAATCTCGAGAATGCGGTCGTAGTTAATCTTGGGCAGGTCCTCGACGTGAGGAATCTGGAAGCGAGGATTGTGGCAGTAGAGCGTGTTGGCCAGCGAGTCGCTGTAGACCAGGTCGGGCGAAACCGACATGTTCTTCAGGGCCATATCGAGCATGTTGATCAGGTTCTGGTACTGCTTCTCGTCCTTGTTGATGTTGGTGAAGTAGAGATAAACCAGCTGGAACATGGTCTCGAGGTCCTTCGGCGTGGAATGAGCGGTGACCCACTGGCGTGAGTTGCTCAGCGAGAGGTTGGCATTGACGTTCTTGCCGGCAAGAGCTTTCTCGAGCTCAGTGCCTGTGAAATTGCCCAGTGCGCTGACTCCGATGACCTCATCGAAGAGCTTCAGATTGTTGATGTCCTCAGGGCTGTCGTAGAGGCTGTTGCCGCCGTCGGCAAAGGCCTGCATGGCCACCTCGTCGTCCTTGTAGTCCGTGGGCTTGAGGATGACGGTAGCACCGTTCGAGAGCTTCAGCTCCTTGTATCCGAAGAGCTTGTCTTCCTTCTCGCTGACGATGGTTCCCTTCTCCGGGAGCTCGGCGATGAGGGGCTCGTCCTTCACGTTGTCGACATAGGCCGTGAGTTCCTCGGCACGTGCCTTTGCTACTGCAGCGCGCAGGTCGTCCTCAGTGGGATAGGTCAGTCCGTCGGCTTCGCGAGCCCATTCCATGACGACGAGGTTCTTGTCGCTGTCGGTGATCATCTCAGGCAGGGCCATGTTGACGACCTCGACGGGAATGCTGGGAGCCAGCATGTTCATCGTCTGGTAGAAGGTCTCGATGGAGGGGATGGGCTCATTGGTGAGGTAGTGGTCGCGGTATTCGTTGCCATAAGCGTCGTTGGTGATCTTGGCACGGTTGGTGTAGGCTTTCTCCAGCGAGCTGAGGTAGTCGGCCTTGGCACGCTCGTACTCGGTGGCTGTAAATCCGAACTTAGCCACGCGACGAGTCTCGCGGATGAGGGTGGTCAGCGTCTCCATTTCGCGTCCTTCCTTGGGAATGCCCATCAGCGTGAAGGCGTTCTTGGTCGATGCCAGCAGGTATTTATCATCGTCGCCGCTAGCCTGGATGAAGGGACAGTCAGGATCGTTGGTGAGCTCCTGCAGACGTGCATTGAACATATTCGAGACGACAGCCTTCACATAGACCTCGATGAGGTAGTCCATGTTCTTCTTGTCCTCGGGCTTGGTGGCGTCGTGCTTCATGAAGACCATGAACTGATTGACGCGCATCTCCTTGTCCTTCTCGAAGATATAGATGGCCTCGTCATTGTCGGGCACCTCCTCGGGCACCACCTTCGGAGCCTTGGGGCTGACCTTGATGCCACCGAAGAGCTCCTTCACCTTCTGCTCGAAGTGGTCGACGTCGATGTCGCCAACGACGATGATGGCCTGGTTGTCAGGACGATACCACTTCTGGTAGTACTTCTTCAGGGTCTTGGGCTTGAAGTTGTCGATGACGCTCATCAGTCCGATAGGCATGCGCACACCGTACTTCGAGCCGGGGTACATCTTGGGCAGGGCACGGGTGATCATGCGCTGCGAGGGCCCCTCACCCAGTCGCCACTCATTGTGGACGACGTCGCGCTCCTTCACGATCTCATCCTTCTCGAGCAGCAGTCCGTTGGACCAGTCCTTGAGGATGAGCATGCAGGAGTCGAGGGCCGACTGACGCGTGGTGGGAACATTGCAGACGCGATAGACGGTCTGGTCGATAGAGGTATAGGCATTCAGGTCGCTGCCGAACTCCACGCCGAGCGAACGTGTGAACTCGATGAGGTCGTTGCCCTTGAAGTGCTCAGAGCCGTTGAAGGCCATGTGCTCAAGGAAGTGTGCCAGTCCGCGCTGGCTCTCCTCCTCCTGGATGGATCCCACGCGCTGTGCGATGTAGAAGTTTGCCACATGTTCTGGCCACTCGTTGTGGCGGATGTAGTAAGTGAGTCCGTTGTCAAGTTTGCCGATGCGTACGGCTTCGTCTACGGGGATGGGCGGCATCTCGGTCTGTGCCGTCAGGGTAGTTGCGCCTGTCATGAAGAGCAGGGCTGCAACGAGCATGTTTTTGAATTTCATCATCTTTTTTTAAAAGTTAGTATCAAATTTGGGTGCAAAGGTACAACAAAAAACGATACGTACCAAATAAAAGTGTTCGCAAATCGTTCGCATTTGAATCATTTTCGTTGCCAAAAGTATGCTGAATGCAGAAAAAGCCTTAACTTTGCACCCGAAAAAGAAGAAAATGCCCGATGAAAAGGCCTGTTTTTGAACACTGCCCGCTGCTGATACCCGCCCTCTGCATGGCCATAGGCATAGCGCTGGGCGACCATATCCCCCACGGCGTACCCATGCTGCCGGTGCTGCTGGCAGCCATAGCGGTGACCCTGCTGGCGGGTCGCTGGCCGCTGGTGCAGAGCTTGGGTGTGACGCTATGCTTCACGCTGCTGGGGATGACGATCGCTTCGAAAGACGACGAGCGGCTGGCCGACGGCGTATGGACGGAGGCAGTGGTGGCATCACCACCGACTGAGAAGCCCAAGACGATGATGACCGATCTGCTGCTGCCTTCTACGGGTGAACGCCGACGATGCTTCATCTGGAAGGATGAACACAGCCAAGGTCTCAACGTGGGCGACAATCTGCTGGTGTGCATCCGCGACAGCCAGTTCATCAGCAGGGACAGCTGGCACCGGGGTGGCGACGGCTTCAGTCATCTGTCGAACATACAGCGCCTTCGCCTTCGGGCTCTGCAATGGCGCAGCACACTGGTGCAGCGAATAATCTCCCCAGACGACGACAGCGACGCGCAGGCCGTGCTGGCAGCGATGGTGCTGGGCGACAAGTCGGCGCTGAGCAAAGAGCTGCGCACCACCTATTCCGCCACCGGAGCCTCGCACATCCTCGCCCTGAGCGGTCTGCACCTGGGCATCATCTATCTGCTGCTGACGCGGCTCACGCTGGGCCGTCGGCGGATGTGGCTGACGCAGGTGCCGGTGGTGTTGGGGATATGGGCTTTCGCGCTGATCACGGGCCTGTCGACCAGCGTGGTGCGTGCCGCGATGATGATCAGCCTCTATGCAGTCTTCTCGCTGGGAGGCAGGCGTCAGTCGCCGCTGGGAGTGCTCAGCTTCACGGCCATCATCATGCTGCTCTTCAACAGCGACTCGCTCTACGACATCGGCTTCCAGCTGTCGTTCATGGCTATGCTGGGCATCCTGATCTTCGTCCCCCTCTTCGAGCGGATGGTATCCATCAGGTGGCTGATGGAGCATCGCGTGGTGAAGTGGCTGATGGCAATGATGACGATGTCGGTGGCGGCTCAGCTGACCACGGCACCGCTGGTGGCCTATCACTTCGGACGTTTCTCCACCTATTTCCTCCTGACCAATCTCCTGGCCATCCCCATTGCCACGCTGATCCTGTATGTGGCTGTGGCCACGCTGATAGTGCCGGCCATAGCAGGAGTGCTGGGATGGCTGGCCGGGGTGCTGAACGCTGTGCTGGGGTGGGTGTCGGGCCTGCCCTTGGCCAGCATCGAGGGTCTGCATCCGTCGCTGCTGCAGGTGGCGATGATGTATCTGCTGGAGGCTGTCTTCTTCCTGATTCTTTGGAGATACGGGCCGCGCGACAGGAGCCGAAGGGTATAATAATGCTTAAAATGTTTGGTGATAACGAGAACTTTTACTACCTTTGCGCCTCATTATTAAATAAAGAGAAATCATGGTGCTGAATTATATCTGGATTGCGTTTTTCCTGGTGGCCTTCATCATTGCGCTAGTGAAGCTGATATTCCTGGGCGACCTCGAAGTGTTTCCCGCTATGATGGACGCTACCTTCGCCCAGTCGAAGACGGCCTTCGAGATCTCGCTGGGCCTGACCGGTGTGCTGGCACTCTGGCTGGGCATTATGAAGATTGGCGAGCGCGGCGGAGTGGTCAATGTGCTGGCTCGATGGCTGAGTCCCGTCTTCACGCGTCTATTTCCGCAGATACCGAAGGGGCATCCCGTCACAGGATCCATCTTCATGAACCTCTCGGCCAACATGCTGGGCCTGGACAATGCCGCCACCCCTATGGGCCTGAAGGCTATGGAACAGCTGCAGGAGCTGAACACGCAGAAGGACACCGCCAGCAACTCGATGATCATGTTCCTCGTGCTCAACACCAGCGGACTGACGCTCATCCCCGTCTCCATCCTCGTCTATCGTGCTCAGATGGGGGCAGCACAGCCCACCGACGTGTTCATCCCCATCCTGCTGGCCACGTTCTTCTCGACGCTGGCAGGTATCATCATCACCTCGCTCTATCAGCGCATCAACCTGCTCAACCGCACGCTGCTGCTCACGCTGGGCGGCATGTGCCTGGCGGTGGCGGCCGTCATCTGGGGCTTCAGCCAGCTCGACTCCGTAGTGATGAACCAGGTCAGTGTCTCTGTGGCCAATATCCTGCTGATGACGATCATCGTGGGCTTTATCCTGGCTGGCATGCGCAAGCGGGTGAACGTCTACGATGCCTTCATCGAAGGGGCAAAGGACGGCTTTTCCACTGCCGTGCGCATCATCCCCTATCTGGTGGCCATCCTCGTGGGAATAGGCGTCTTCCGTGCCTCCGGAGCGATGGACTGGCTCATCGACGGCATCCGCTGGCTGGTGGCGGCAGTGGGGTTCGACACGAACTTTGTGGAAGCCCTGCCCACCGCATTGATGAAACCCCTCTCGGGAAGCGGAGCCCGGGGAATGATGGTCGACGCGATGACCACCTACGGCGCCGACTCGTTTGTGGGACGACTCAGCTGCATCTTCCAGGGCAGCACCGACACCACGTTCTATATCCTGGCAGTCTACTTCGGCAGCGTGGGCGTGCGCTACACCCGTCATGCCGTGACCTGCGGACTGCTGGCTGACCTTGCCGGAATCATCGCGGCCATCTTCATCGCTGCATTCTTCTTCGGATAAAAAACAGAAACGACAATGCCAAATCTGAAATCCCTCGCCAAGGATACCGCCATCTATGGCCTGTCGAGCATCATAGCCCGATTCATCAACTACCTGCTCGTACCCATCCAGACGGCTCGGTTCGCCGCCTCCGGAGGAGAATATGGCGTGATTACCAATATCTATGCCTACGTCTCCATACTTGTCATCCTGCTCACCTTCGGAATGGAGACCACCTTCTTCCGATTCATGAACCGCGAGAACGAGGATCCGGAGAAAGTATATTCCACCACCCTGCGCATGCTCGCCACCACGTCGCTCTTCTCCATCGTGCTGGTACTGCTGCTGCTGCAACCCATCGCGGGGCTCGCGGGCTATGCCGACAATCCCGAATACGTAGCCGTGATGTACGTAACGGTGGCCATCGACGCCTTCATGTGCATACCTTTCGCATACCTGCGCTATCAGCACAAGCCGCTGAAGTATGCCATGCTGAAGATAGTCAACATCCTGCTCAACATCACGCTCAACCTGCTCTATCTCATCATCCTGCCGGCACTCAAGCTGAATCCCTTCGGCATCTACGACGAGCAGTTCACACTCGATGTGGCCTTCGTATTCTATATCAACCTCACCTGCACCGTCGTGTCGCTCATGCTGCTCTGGAAAGAGCTGCGGGGATTCCGCTTCGGCTTCGACAAAGACGTGTGCAAGCGCATGCTCACCTACACCTGGCCGCTGCTCATCATGGGTGTCGCCGGACAGCTGAATCAGGCGGCCTCACAGATTCTCTTCCCTTATTTCTTCGACGGCAGCCGGCAGGAAGCCCGTGCACAGCTGGGCATCTATGGCGCCTGCATCAAGATAGCAATGATCATGGTCATGATTACCCAGGCTTTCCGACTGGCCTACGAGCCGCTGGTATTCGGCAACTCCAAGGACAAGAACAACCGCGAGTACTACGCCAAGGCCATGAAGTTCTACCTCATCTTCACGCTGCTGGCGTTCCTCACGGTCATGGGCTATCTCGACCTGCTGAAGTTCATCATCGGCGAGAGCTACTGGGAGGGTCTCCGCGTGGTGCCCATCGTCATGGCGGCAGAGATCATGTTCGGCGTGTTCTTCAACCTCTCGTTCTGGTATAAGCTCACCGACCGCACCATCTGGGGAGCATACTTCTCGGGCATCGGAGCCGTGCTGCTCGTCATCGTCGACGTGCTCTTCATCCCGTCCTGCAGCTACATGGCCTGCGCATGGGCCGGTTTCATCGCCTACGGCGTGTCGATGCTCCTCTCCTATTTCATCGGCCAGCACTACTACCCCATTCGCTATCCGCTGCGCGATATGGGCATCTACACGCTGGCTGCTGCCCTGCTCTTTGCCGCGATGACCTACGGCCGTCAGATGCTGCCCCTCTGGACGTCACTGGTGCTCAACACCGTGCTCATCCTCGCCTTCATCGCCATCATCATCCGTCGTGACCTGCCGCTGCACACGCTGCCCGTCATAGGCAGGCATTTCAGGAAAAAGTAAGCACAATCCAAAACTAAACCACGACCGCCGAATGATAACAAGCATCATGGGCATCGCCCTCGTCATCAACGAGCTGATGGCTTCGAACGCCGGCTCGGTGATGAGTCCGGCCTACAACTTCGACAGCTGGATAGAAATATACAACCCTCAGGACCAGGCCGTCAACCTCTCGGGCATGTACCTCAGCGACGATGCCGGCGACCCTAAGCGATGGAAGATGCCCTCGAACATAGGCAGGGTGCCTGCGAAGGGATACCTCGTGGTGTGGCTGGGGTCCAACGATATCAAGACCAATCAGGCTCCCTTCAAGCTCGACTGCGACGGAGGCACCATCTGCCTGAGCGACCCCAACGGGCAGATCATCACCAGCGTGGACTATCCTCAGGCCATGAGCCGCACCGCCTATGCCCGCAAGACCGACGGAGGCGACGAGTGGGGCTGGACGGCCAATCCCACCCCCGCAGCCACCAACGCCACGTCGACTTTTGCCACCAAACGGGTCGACGCTCCTGTGGTCAGCGAAGGCAGCCGGCTCTTCACCGGCACACTCAGCGTCAAGGTCGACATTCCCGAGGGCACCAAACTGCTCTACACCACCGACGGCAGCCTGCCCGTGCTGGGCAGCGGACAGAGCCAGCTGAGTCAGGACGGGCAGTTCACCGTGACCAGGACCATGAGCTATGTGTTCCGCCTGTTCAAGGACGGTTCTCTGCCCAGCCCGCCCGTGACACGCAGCTACATACAGACTTCAAACCAGTACACCATCCCCGTCATCAGCGTCGTGGGCGACCAGCGCTACTTCACCGATGCCTACTGGGGCATCGACGTCAAGGGCAGCAATGGCATCACAGGCAACGGCCGCGATGATCCCGTCAACTGGAACCAGCCCTGGGACCGCCCCGTCAACTTCAGCCTGATCAGTCCATCCGACGGCATGCTCTTCAATCAGGACGTCAACATCAGCGTCTCCGGCGGATGGTCGAGGATGACCAGTCCGCGGTCGATGAAGCTGAAGTCCTCCAAGGTCTTCGACGGAATGAACCACCTCGACTATGCCTTCTTCCCGCAGAAGCCCCACATACGCAGCAAGGCCATCCTGATGCGAAACGGCGGCAACGACAACTACGCCCGCTTCATGGACCCTGCCCTGACCACCATCGTCCAGCGCTCGGGCATCGACCTCGACGTGCAGAGCACCATCCAGATTGCCGAGTACATCAACGGCAGCTTCAAGGGGGTCCTGAACCTCAGGGAGCCCAACAACGACAAGTTCGTCTATGCCAACTTTGGATATGACGACGAGGAGATCGACATGTTCGAGAACTATAAGTTCAGGAACGGCAACGACGAGGTCTACAATTACCTCTGTAAGCTCAGCGAGAACATCAATGCCGACGGCGTCTACGACGAGGTGAAGACCATGCTCGACATCGACGAGTTCACCAACTATATGGCCACCGAGCTCTACCTGGGCAACGACGACTGGCCCAACAACAACGTCAAGGCCTACCGCAGCCAGAACGACGGCCGCTTCCGCTTCATCCTCTTCGACCTCGACCAGCCCTTCAATGCCTGGGGCCACAGCATCTCGTCGCTCGACGGCGGCGAGTTCAGCGGCCTGTCGATGGTGCGCCTGTTCAAGAACCTCCTCCAGCACGACGGCTACCGCCGGAAGTTCATCGACACCTTCTGCATCATCGCGGGCAGCGTGTTCGAGAAAGCGCGTGCTTTGGCCATCGTCGACGAGTTGGCCGATGCCATGCGGCCCATGCTCAAGCTCGACAACAGGAACCCCGACGGCACGGCCTCGAAGATCAAGACCAACCTGAGCACCCGGCCGGAGACCACGATCGCCCAGCTGCAGCAATACAAGCCGATGAAGCTATCGGGCGCGAAGAAGCAGCGTGTGGCCCTGGCTGCCGATGCCAACGGAGCCACTCTCTTCATCAACGGCCTGCAGGTGCCCTACGCTTCGTTCAACGGCCAGCTCTTCCCCCCCGTCACCCTCGAGGCGAAGGCTCCGTCAGGCTATGCCTTCAGCGGCTGGCAGAAGGCATCAGTCTCTACCGTCCCGCTGATCCATTATGCCGAAACATGGAAATACTACGACAAGGGACAGCTGTCGGGCACCAGCTGGAGCACCAGAGGCTATAACGACACTTCATGGAGTTCGGGTCAGGCTCCCCTGGGCTACAAGATGCAGGGCGTGAAGACCACCATCAGCTACGGATCTGACTCGCAACGGAAGAACCCCACCACCTACTTCCGCAAACTCTTCACCCTCAATGGCGCACCCAAGTCCACCGACAGCTTCCTGCTCAACTATCAGGTCGACGACGGCTGTGTCGTATGGGTCAACGGCAAGGAAGCCGGACGGGTCAACATGCCCAGCGGCACCGTCAGCTACACCACCTTCTCCACTACTTATGCCGACGCAGAGCCGCTGACGGGCACCCTCAGCATCAGCCCTTCGCTCTTCGTGAACGGCACCAATGTCATCGCCGTCGAGGTGCACAACACCAGCTACACCTCCGGCGACCTCTACTGGGACTGCGAGCTGCTCACGTCGGTGGGAGGAAGCGCCGAGGAGAGCTTTGCCACCGATCCCGTCATCAACATGCCTGACGATGCCAACCTGTCGCTGGTGGCCTGCTTCACGCCCCTCTCCCCTGAAGAGCGCAAGGCGCAGGGGCTCACCCCTGTCCGCATCAACGAGGTGAGTGCCAGCAACGAGGTCTTCGTCAACGAGTACTTCAAGCGCAACGACTGGATAGAGCTCTACAACACCACCGACGAGGATATCGACGTGGAAGGCATGTACCTGAGCGACAATGCCAACAAACCCAAGAAATACCAGATTGTCAGGAGCAATGGCGTCGCTACCGTCATCCCCGCCCACGGCTATCTCGTCGTATGGTGCGACAAGCTCGAAGCCCAGTCACAGCTACATGCCTCGTTCAAGCTCGCTGCCGAGGGAGGAGAGCTCCTGCTCACCGCTGCCGACGAGAGCTGGACCGACCGCATCGTCTACACCAGCATGAGGGGCGATGAGAGCATCGGCCGCTATCCTGACGGCGACAGTCACGTCATCACCATGAATGTGCCCACCATAGCCCGGGCGAACATCACAGGCAGCTATGCCGCCGTGGTGGAACAGCCTGAGCAGACCGGCATCAGCGAGCTGGCAGCCGACACCGGGCAGCCCAGCCTGCGCTACGTCGCAGGACGTCTCGATGTGCGCTGCGACAGCCGTCTCGATGCCGCCCGCGTCGTCATCTGCAACCTTACCGGCCTGCCGCTGAAGGCATATACCGTCAGCCTCGCCGACGGCCACGCCGCGCTGTCG
>JAEEGF011817713.1_pt1 | contig 16845 bp, 11 predicted proteins | sample 9134171 | NCBI WGS metagenome assembly JAEEGF01 (sample SAMN16246542, study PRJNA631951) | gut metagenome | biome: gut microbiome; feature: rumen; material: AP-attached | host: Bos | place: Iran: Karaj | collected 2018-10 | reverse complement strand
AGAACTGGAGGAACGTGATGACGCATTGGAAACTGATGATGATGGTGTTCGCCCTGCTGGGCGTTTTCGCCATGGGCGTACATGGGCAGAACAGCGTGGGGATGTTGCGGAAAGGGCGTGTGACTGCACATGCCGTCGTGATTCGCGCGCGTCCAGGCACGCACTATGAAAGCCTGGGCAAGTTTCAGGAAGGCGATATCGTGAAGATTGTGGGCGAGAGCGAAGGCTGGTATCGCGTTGAAGTGCCGGAAGAAGTGACGGGCTGGGTTCCGTCGGACGGCGTTGATGCGGATGGTATCGTTCATAAGGAAGTGTTGATTTACGCGGGCCCAGGCGTCGTGTTCACGGCGTTGGGAAAGGCCCAGATTGGCGATCATCTGAAGATCCGCAACAAAATGGTGGATAATTTCTGGCCAGTGAAGGCGCCTCTTGGCCTGACGGCATGGGTAAGCAAAATTTACATCCAAGTGATGGAAGGCGAATTGGCGGTTCCTGTCGACAAGCCTGAAGTGGCGGTCATGCGTTTGGCGACGCTTGAGAAAGAGGCCACGGGGCTTCGCGAAAATCAAGCGAAAGTAACCGATACGCTGAAGGAGCTTCGCGACGAATCAGCCCGTCTTGAGAAGGAAGCGCAAACGGCCTCCCAGAAAGCGGAGCAGCTCCGGAATGAACGTGAACAGGCGGAAGCGCGTGCAGCCACAGAGCTTGCGCGTCTGGAAAAGGAACGCGACGCGGCGGTTCGCACGGCGTCGGAGATGAAGAACGAGAAAGCGCAGTGGCAGAAAGCCATTGACGAACGTAATGAAGAGATCAAGAAGGCGCGTGAAGAGCTGACGAAACTGAAGATGGAAGCTGCCGTGTCGTCCAAGAAACTGGAGGACGAAAAGGCGGAGTTGATGAAGCGTGCTGAAAACGCCCGCGATCAGGTCGCCAAAGCCGAAGAGAATATGAAGATCAACGAAAAGCGCCTTGCTCAGCTAGAATCGAGCATCAAGGAAATGATGATGGCGCGTTCGGAGGCCGAACGCGAGCTGACGACGCTGAAGCAGGAAAGCACGGCGTTGGAGAACGCGAAGAAGAGCGCGGAAGAAAAGGTCTCTGGTTTGCAGGCCGCTGTGGCGACGTTGGATGCGCAGCGTGCCAAGTTGCAGGAAAAAGCGACAGCCGCTGAACGCGAGAAGAAGGAGCTTGAAGCCGCGAGTGAACGCGAGCGGAAGGAACTGGAAGCCGCCACGGCGAAAAGTCGTGAGGAATTGGAAAAACTGCGCAAGCAGCGCGACGCCTTGGCGGCGGAGCGTGCTGAAGCAGAAGAGGCTATGAAGAAGGCTCGTGAAGACGCGAAAGCCGCGAAGGAAGCGGCGGAAAAGGCTGCTGCAGAAAAACTTGCGGCTGAGACCAAGGTCAAGCAAGAACAGGCCGCCGCTAAAAAGCTGACGGAAGAGCAAGCCGCCGCCGAACGTGCGCGTGCGACTGCCGAAGCGGCGCGTCTGGCGGCCGAAAAGGCCGCGAAGGAAGCGGAGGCCGCGCATGCGACGGCCGCCGCGCGTGAGAAGAAAGAAATGGAAAAACTCCAGAAGCAGCGTGAAGCGTTGGAAGCGACGACAGCCGCGAAGGCGGCCGCCGAAGCGGATTTGAAGAAGACTCGTGAAGAAATCAGAGCCGCGAAAGAAGCGGCGGAAGCGGATTTGAAGAAAGTTCGCGACGAGATGAAAGCTGTGAAGGCGGCCGCCGAAGAGGCGTCCGCCGAAAAGGCGAAGGTCGCCGCATCTGTGAAAGAAGCGGAAGCTCAAACGAAGAAGCTTGCCGAAGAGAAGGCGAAGGCGGATAAGGCTCGTCAGAACGCGGAAACTGCGCAGAAGCAGGCCGTAAAGGCCCAGACAGAGGCTGAAGCGAGAACGAGAGCTGCGGCGGAGAAACTTGAGGCGGAAAAGGCGAAAGCCGCGGAGGCGCGTCGTTTGGCCGCGGAGGAAAAGGCTGCCGAAGAGAGACGCAAGGCGGCGGAAAAAGCTGCGGCGGAGGAAAAACGTCTCGCGGAGGAAAGGGAGCTTGCGGAAATGGCAAAACATCCTCAGCCGAATCTTCCTCAGCCGACGTCGATGTCTGGCCGTCTTGTTTCCCTGCGTCAAAACGCGACACGCAGCGCGTCTCATGCGCTGTGCAAGTTGGTCAATGGACAGCTAGTCGCGGTTTGCTTCCTGCAAAGCCCGCGGATGAATCTACAGGCGTGGGAGAATCGTGACGTGACGGTCATTGGAAAGGCTCGTCAGGTTGAAGGCTGGACAGTTCCGATTGTCATCGTCGAAAACGTCCTCCGCCAGCAATAATGCGGCATTTGTGAAAGCGAATAATTATATGGAGTTGAAATGAAATACAGCGTGACATCCGTTTGCCTGCCAGCCATGGACATGGCGGCGCAATGCAATTTTCTGAAGCGTCTTGGCTATGACGGTATCGAACTGCGCGCACGCCGCGTGTCGGACGAAGTACGCGCGAAAGCCGAGCCTAGTTGCTGGGGGTATCATGTGAACGATGTGACGCCTGAAAATTTGGCGGAAAAAGCTCCCGAATTGCGCCGCATTTTGGACGATACAGGCATGGGCATCGCCGGTTTGGCAACGAACATGTCCTGCTTGGACATTGAGCAGTTCAAGCATGCGTTGGAAGGCGCGGTGGCCGTCGGTGCCCCGTTGATCCGCCTTGGCGCTGCCGCTGGCTTCGGTGGAAAAGACGGCGAAAACTACAAGGCCATCTATGGCGAAACAGTTGCGGGATTTGCACGTTGCATCGACCTCTGTCGCGGCACAGGCGTGAAAGTCATCATCGAAATGCACGGCGGGACGATTCATCCGAGTGCCTCGTTGGCGTATCGCATTGCAAGCAATTTCTCTCCGAGCGAAGTCGGCATCATCTATGATCCGCAGAACATGGTTCGCGATGGATTCGAAACGGTGGCGATTGCAATTCCGTTCTTGGGTGACTATCTGGCCCATTGCCATTTCGGCGCTCATCGTCCGTTCGCGGGCGAGCCTGACGAAAACGGCACGGTCCAGTGGAAGTGGGAAGGCTGCCGTATGTGTGAAGGCTTGTTCCATTTCCCGACGGCCATGAAATGGCTGAAAAAGATTAATTACAAAGGGTATATCACGATTGAGGATTTCCGCGCGAACGTCGATGTCGAGGAGAAGTTCTCCGATGGCATCCAGTATCTGAAGAAGATCGAAGCGACGTTGCCGTAAAACGTTTCTGGTAAAGATATCATGTTGTCGTTGAAGCGGTTATTGCTGATTGTGGACGGGCCGGGCGTGATGACGCATACGGCGCCGCTCATCACGTCTTTGCTTAAGCAGGGCGTGGCGGTGCGCGTGGCGTTGACGGAATCGGCCCGCCTGCTCGTTGGCGACTACTTCACGACGATGCTCAGCGGTACGCCGTTGCTTCATTTTCCGGACATTCCTGAAAAGATTTTGGACGACAGCGATGCCGTTCTTGCGGCACCAGTCTCCGAAAAGCTCGCGAAGACGCTTTGTGAAGACAATTGGCTGGCCGTCTGGAAGCGTGTGAAAGGTTCCGTGGTGCTTGCGCCGGCCTTCCTTCCGCAAGAGGATGGCACGGCAGTGCGCACAGCGTTGTCGTCGCTTGGCGGCGGTGCTGTCCAATGGCTCATGGCGGACGGCGAGACAACGGATATGGGGTCGCTCGGCTTGCTGGATGTCGCGTCGCCTGAACGCTGCTTGGAGGCGGCGATGACGGCGTTGACGAAACAGGATTTCGCGGGAAGACGCGTGTTGATTACGGCTGGCCCGACGGCGGAAGATTTTGATCCCGTGCGTTTTGTGACGAACCGTTCAACAGGCCGCATGGGCGTTGCGTTGGCTCGGATGGCGACATGGCGTGGAGCGGATGTAACGATCGTCCATGGCCCGATGTCGTGGCCTATTCCGCCGAATGGCGGCATCCATGCCTGTCCTGTGAGGAACGCGCAGTCGATGTACGATGCCGTCATGGCGCGCGTCGCCGACATGGATTTGGCCATCTTGTGTGCTGCCGTGGCGGATTTCACGCCGATTGAATATTCGAATGTGAAGATCAAAAAACAGAAGAGTGCGGATGGCGTGTTCAGTCTGAAGATGAAACGGACGCCGGACATTCTGGATTCAATCGGCCATTCGTCTGGCCATCGTCCATTTCTCGTCGGATTCGCGGCGGAAAGCGACCATGTGCAGGCGTATGCGCAAGCGAAGTTGGAGTCGAAGAACTGCGACATGTTGTGCGCGAACGACGTGACGAAGCCCGGCAGCGGATTCGCCGTCGGTACAAACCAAGTGACAGTTTTCAAACGAGACGGAAGCGTCGTTGAATTGCCGCAGATGTCAAAGGAGGATGTGGCGCGGCGTGTTCTGGACATGGCGATGGAGGGGATGAGCCGAACGATGGCCATTTGAAAATGAAGCGTAACATAACCATAAATATATAGTAAATTGGAGGGAAAGATGTCATTGACGCAATTTGAAAGTTCGATATATCCGACGCTTGTGCGGAACGCGAGCGAGCTCTTGGAAGCGAAACCGTGGATGTCGCTTGAAAGCACGGATGTGTTCGCCGTCCAGAATCCGGACAGCGAAGAAATGGTTTTCGTGCAGGTTAGCGGCGGCGTGGATCAGGAGCCGTTCATGCTGACGGCGTATCGCGGTTCGCGCGGTTTGGAGATTCTGTGGGATTTGAACAACAGCCCTGAGGAGGCGTTCGTCAGCGATCTGAACTATGAAGTGCCGGCGTTGTTCTTCACGTATGTCACGGAAGATGAACTGGATGAGAAGGACAAGGAGGTTTTGGAGGACATCAGTCTGGAAGGCGTCGAAGGCTATCCTGTGTTCCGTGAATGCCGCCCGGGCTTCCAGCCGAACCATCCAAGCGTGGAGGATTTGCGTTTCCTGTCGCATGTCATCCGCCAGACGTATGAAGTCGTGCAGAAGATTAAGGAAGGCACGCTGAGTCTGGAAGTTGCTGAAGGGCAGGAAGATGACTATTTTCTGCGGAAGCCTGTTGAATCCGATGGCGGTCTCGTGTGGGAAGACGCGCGAATCAACATGGATTTGGACGAAAAGCTGCCGAAAAAATATCCAAAGCTGAAACGCGCGGAAATCGCTACGTTGAAAGAGCTTCCGTTAGGAAATCGTCAGTTGCGCATGGATCTTTTGGTCTCGCCGTTCACGACGGACGATTCAGATGAGATTCCGGCTACGTTCCTTTTCACGATAAGCGATTACGAATCAGGCGATTTGCTGGCGGCGCGGATTGACGAGCCAGGCGTGAAATTGCAGAAGTTCCGTGATTCGCTGCTGACGACGTTCAATGAAGTGATCGTCCGTATGGGCGAACGTCCGAGCGCCGTGCATGTGGAGGCGTATTCGCTGTGTGACATGCTCGGTGACGTGGTCGGCAAGGCAGAAATCGAATTGGCCCATCATCTGTTGCCACCGTTGCGTGAAGCGGAGATGGACGCGATCTACCGCCGTCTGGAAGAGCGTGGTGGCCGTTTGTCTGTGTCGCCGGGCAAGATCATGTTCTGACCACTGTCATAAATAGCGCGGATGGACAACATATAATACCATAATAAATAAAGGAAGCAGCATGATGGTTTCGCATGGGCGTCTTGTCGGATTGATGATGTCGTTGGCGATTTTCGGGGCAGTCGCGTCGAATGGACAGGAAGGGCCGCTTGAACTACGGAAGAATGCCGTGAAGACAGTGACGCCTGCGAAATACAACCGTCCAATCGTCGTATTTCAGAATGGAAAGTACGTCCAGCGTTTCGCGCCATGGGATATAAAGGGTTGTCGCAGTTCCATTCAGGTGGCGAACGGATATGTGGATGGAGTAGCCTTCAATTGCGATTCCATTATGATCTACAGTCTCCACGAGAAGACGGTGAAATCATGGGCGGATCACGATGACATCTACAGTATCGACATGATGTTGGCCATCAATCGCGCGGGGCTCCGTTGGGCGGATGAACATCCGGACGCCATCCAGACGAAAAAAGACGGGAAGCGCATGTTGCATGGCGCGAAAGGCTCCTACTACATGGTTCCCACGAAGGAATTTATCGAATACACGTGGGATATCGTGAAAAGGGCGATCATCATGTTCCGCCCTGTAACCATCGCCTTCGAAGAACCGGAAATGTGGAATCAGTCCGGTTATTCGGACGGCTTCAAGGCAGAATGGAAGGAGTATTTTAAAGAAGATTGGCAGGATCCGCAGTCCAGCCCGGAAGCGATGCTGAAGAGCATGGAGCTGAAGACATGGCTGTTCGAACGGATCATCGGCGTGATGTACGAACGGATTGAAAAGCTCGCGCCTGGAACAAAAATGTACATCGCAACGCATTCCACCGTGAACTACAACGCATGGGGCATCACGGCGGGATTGAACCATTATATGGCGACTGGCAAGGTCGATGGCATCATCGGCCAGACATGGAGCGACACGATAAGAACGCCGTTCCTGTATAAAGGCGAAGCCGTTAGAGATGAATATCTGACGGCGTACGTGGACTTTACGTCATACGTCGATTCGACGGAAGGCACGAATTTCTTCGCGTTGGCGGATCCAATGTCTGATGGTCCGTCGACGGAAATGAAAAACCGCTACGCCTATTTGCAGACGATTGTCGCATCGTTGATGCGGCCTGAAATCCACCGTTTTGAACTATGCCCATGGGTTTATCGCGCGTTTTTGAACGTAACGCCGCAATACAGGACGATTCTACAACAATGTTTCAACGCGTTGAATTACGTCGGCGGGAAGCCGATTGAACTGGAAGCTGGCACGCCTGGAATCGCGTATGCGGTGTCGGACACGATGTCGTGGCTGAAGAAGAAGGCGTGGTCGCCTGCGACGTCTGTTGGCCTGTTCGGCATTATGATGCCTTTGGCGGCGAATGGTATACCTGCGAGTATCAAGTCCATGGAGCAACTGTTCACGGCGGATGATTTGTCTGATGTGAAAGTGCTGATCGTCAGCTATGACAATATGCTTCCAATGCAGGGTAGGGTGAACGACGCAATTGCGCAATGGACGAAGAACGGCGGCATTCTGATGCTGCTTTCTGGCAAGAACGACTACTGGCGGATGCCGGACCGTTTTTGGGCGGACAAAGGCTCGCCTGTGGCGGATCTGCTGGCGAAGCTCGGTGTGGATGCGGCTGTGGAAACTTCTGATTTCGATGATGAAACGACGGTGGATTACGTCGGTGGTATGGCGGGTAAGTTCAAGACATTGAAGCCGCAGAAAGGCGACCGCAAGTTCATGATTTCGTACGGCGCTAAAGATGGCGCGTTGCTGAAGAGCGGGACGCGGACGGTTGGCTTTGAGACATCCGTTGGAAAAGGCCGCCTTCTGGCTGTCGGCCTGCCGTGTACATACTACAGTACGGAGGAAGGCTGTGATTTGATGCGCGCCTTGACGGAGCGTGCGACGTTGGCGGCCGGCCTACAATATGTGGAGACAAATCTCATGACAACGCGGCGCGGCGGAATCATTGCTACGCATGCGTTGTGGAAGGATGAAGCGCTTTCTGGAACGTATGTCGATTTGTTCGATCCGCATCTGGCCGTCGTGAAGAATCCGTTAGTGAAGGCGCAGAACAGCCGTTTGTTGTTCGATGTCTCCACGTTGAAATTGAATGTTCCGCGCATGGCCTTCAGCGGCGGCGAAATCGTCGAAGGAAGCCTCGCGGAGGACGATGTTTGGACGCAGTTTACGTTCACAGCGGCGTCCGATACCGTGGTTTCGACGCGTATCATGGTGCCAAAAGGATTGTATCCCGCTGAAGTGACGGCACTTTGCGATGGAAATCCGGTCGTTGTCGAGATGACGTGGAACGCTGGTTCATCATCTGTTCTTCTGCAGATGGCGGGCAATGCGAAACCGACGAATGTCAAGGTGACGTGGAGCGATAAACCAGTTGATTCCAAACCAGATGCGGAAGCGTTAATCATCGAACGAAGCGTGACTTACAATGCGCCTTCCGCAAATGCGACCGGTAAATTCAATGATGCGGCTTATGTGGTTGCCGAAAAAGACGGCGTGAAGACGATCAGTCGGACGGTCGAGACGAATAAATCAAATCAAGACAGCGATTTTCTGCTAAAGAATACGGCTTCCGCAAACGACGGCATCCGTTTCTGCGATATGATGGGGCAGTTGGTCTATGTGTTCGATACGGAGGGAACGCAAGACTACGTCGTTGCCATGAACATCATGCAGAATTATTACATTGAAGTTTCCGGCGATATGAAGGATTGGAATGTCATCGCCGATTATTCTCAGAACGGCAAGGTTGAGCATTTGCGCGACGGCAACAACCGCCGTGTCCTAAAAGTGAAAGCGGCTGACCATGGCTTGCAGGGCAAGAAGATGTACATCCGCATCCGCAATACGGATACAACGCAGGGCTGGGGCGGTTCCATCGCTTGGCTACGCGTTGATTATAAACGGAAGTGAGTAGCTTCTCCTGATGGATTCAATTATGCCATAGTCTGCAACAATATCCCACCATGTTGCAGATTATTTATGCCTGTGCATTGTTTTGGACACTACGGATCAGCTCATTGGTCTGGGTGGCTGTAAGGCCGAGTGCGATCTGGATATCCTTTTTGCTCTTTCCTTGATGTAACATATTCTTGACGACAGCCATACGAGTCTGAGCTTCACCTAATTGAAAACCTTCTTCCTTTCCTTCTTTTTTCCCTTTTTGCTCTCCCTTCTGAAACCCGCTTTGCTCTCCCTTCTGAAACCCCTTTTCTTCCCCAATCTCCAAACATGTTTCCTTAACATATTCAATGTATTCGTTGAACTTCATTTGGTTCCCCCTAAAGGATTCATCTACGCCCAATGAGTTGCAAATTGTTCACACCTGCTCATTGTTTTGGACGTTACGGATAAGTTCGCTGACCTGACTGGTTGTAAGGCCGAGTGCAATCTGGATATCCTTTTTGCTCTTTCCTTGATGCAACATATTCGTGACAACAGCCAGACGAGTCTGGGCTTCACCTAATTGAAAACCTTCTTCCTTCCCTTCTTCTTTCCCTTTTTGTTCTCCTTTCTGAAAGCCACTTTGCTCTCCTTTCTGAAAGCCACTTTGCTCTCCTTTCTGAAATCCGCTTTGCTCTCCCTTCTGAAAACCTTTTTCTTCCCCAATCTCCAAACAGGTTTCCTTAACATATTCAATGTATTCGTTGAACTTCATTTGTTTCTCCTTTGTGAACGTGATGGAGTATTTTTCCTTTAATATTTTGTTTTTCTGTTCTTGGGACAATTTCATCGAAAACAATATCCTCAACATGTCGATGACCGAGTCATCGCCTTCTTGACATTTGTCATTCAGACAAATCATCATGATTTCCAAAAGATCGTAGGCCGCACCAGCTTGATGGACACTTCGTGTTTCATCAGTTTGACACAATTCCGCCATCCCGTAACGGATAATTTGATTTGCCTTTTCCTCAGGCGCACCAAGGCATACCCATATTGAATAAACCTTTTTCAGACCATCGTAGTCGCAGTCGGTGAACACAGTCTCCTTTTCCATCGCTATTAAATCACAAGCATAATATATACCTCTTTTGATAATATCATATCCAGGATTGAATTTTTTCTGTATTTCCATGTTGATGATGACACCGACTTGCGACTTTATGTCTTTCGGTATGCGGGCATGGATGCATACGTCCATGTCGGTCCCGCTGCTGCCGTGTGTCCTATCGCCGATTAGATAATCCACTTCCTCCAATCCATCCAAGCATTTATCGCGGATGAAATCCAAAGGGACGCCATTGAATTCAGGGAAGTATTCCCGAAGTATCATGGCGATGATCTGCTTATGGGTGAGGAGGATTCTCGCCACGCTGTCCTGTGTGGTGTCTTGTTTCAATATGTTGTGTATGTCAAAATGTTCGGCCATGGCTTTGCTCCTGAAAGGAAACAGAATTTTACATGGCTTATAACATAATACATAAATGATAAATTACAAATTTATAACATATTGTTAAATAATAAGATATAAAATCATAAGAAGTCATAATAAGTCATATAAAGTCATAATAAAATGTTTATTATTCAAGATATCTCGCAGTTTTTATAACATGGCGAATACGAATGATATGAGGCGGTTTGTCGATGTCATGTCCAATGCCAAAAAAGCAAGGCCGACGGAAAATGTTCCGTCGGCCTCACCATGTATCGTTCCAAAATTTTTTTGGGGGGGTGAATTTTTCAACCGTTCGCGCGAGACGCCCAGACGATGCCACGGGCGATGATTTCTGCAATCTGTGGGCGGCGGATGAAATCCGCCTCGTTGTGGCCAAGCGAGCAGTAGAAGACGCGTCCTTTGCCGTAATGACGCTTCCAGATGACGGGCATGACTGTCCCATCGATCCATGGGCAGACATGGCCGTTAAATGTCGTTGTTGCAAGCACTTCGTTGCCTGGATCCACATGCATGTAGTACTGTTCGCTGTGCATGTCGAAATCCTCGATGCCTTTCACAATCGGATCGTTCGATTTGAAATTCACCATGTAGTCGATGGCATTTCCAGGGTGGGCGACCCACTGACCACCGCACATGAATTGGTATTCCGTGTTGTCGCGGAACGCGTCGCACATGCCGCCATGCCAGCCGCCGATGCCAACACCGTCGCGAACAGCCGCCAGAAGCGCCTTGCCGGGCTCGGCTTCAAGCTTGCCCATGGTCCAAACAGGAATGATGGCCGCATATTTGTCCACAAGTCCTTCCTGCAGAAGGCATTCCTGATTGTTGAAAATATCCGATTCGATGCCAAGCGCCTTCAGTTGCGCAATGACGCGGTCGGAGGTTTGTACAGGATCATGTCCATCCCATCCGCCGCGGAAAACCAATATCTTCTTTTCCATAAGACTTTTCCTTTAGGGTAGGTTTTAATCCAACTGGCCATAGCGCAGATCACGGCTCATGGGCGCGGGTTTCTCGCATGTCGTCGTCATTTCGACGCAGACATGTTCTTCCGCCGCACGGGTGATGCCGCACATCACATCCAACACATGGCAGGCCAGTTCACCGGAACAGCGGTAAGGGCGCCCTGTTTCGATGCCAGTCGCCATATCCGCCAGACCGATGCAACGCATGTTGTCGTTATAGATGAAAATCCTGTTCTCCTTGATGACCCATCCGTTCGTGATGCCTGCCTGACAGAGGCTGACATCGCCCGTAAACTTGTTGGGATCAGGGAAATGCAACGCGCCTTGCGTTCCATATAATTCGATGTAATACAGATCGCTGTGTTGCCAAATGTCGAAGCTTGTTATCAGATTGATGACGGCGCCGCAGCAGAATTCCAAAATCGCCGTGATATGTGTATCGATTTCGACAGGGAATTTCTTTCCTGCGTTTATGCCGCGGCCGATACGTGTATCCGTCGAACGCGTGGACATACCGACGACGCGTTTCACAGGCCCCAACAGATTGATTAGTGCCGTGATGTAGTACGGTCCCATGTCGAACAACGGCCCGCCGCCCTGTTGGTAGTAGAAACCAGGCGCGGGATGCCAATGTTCATGACCATGGTTTAACATGAAGGCGTTACCAGCGACGACACGGCCTATCATTCCGTCGTCCAACAACATACGGCCGAACTGGTGGCCACCGCCCATGAACGTGTCCGGAGCGCAGCCAACGTGGAGGCCCTTCCGTTTCGCCGTTTCCATGACCTTCAAGCCGGAAGCCAAATCCAGTCCGAATGGCTTTTCCGAATAGACATGCTTTCCATTCTCCAATGCACGCAACTCAATGTCTGTGTGGGATTTAGGCGTTGTCAAGTTCAGAATGATGTCGATGTCTGGGTCCGTGAAGAGATCGTCCAATGGCACGGCCTTGATTCCGAACTCGTCCGCCTTCGCTTGGGCGCGTTCGGGATGGCGGTCCGTGCATTTTGTGATCTGCAGATGCTCAAACGCCCGCGCATTTTTCAGATAGGACGCGCAGATGTTGCCGCAGCCGATAATTCCCGCTTTCATGAAGCACTCCTATTACTTACTCGGCATGCAGCACAAAACCAACAGAGCTAGCCAGCCAAGGACGGGAATCAGTACCAATAGAATCAACAATGGGTTGAAACCGCCGTCACGCAAACGGCGAACGCCCATTGCAAGGCTGGGAATCAAAATCGCCAGACCGAAAATTCCAGCTATTGCGGGAATAAAAGCACTAATGACGCTGCTAATGATGAAATTGACCAACACCGTCAGCCAGAAAGGCATACGTGTTTCTTTGCCGGCAAAATCAACATACTTCTTCCAGAAATCAATGTAGAATCCCATGATTGCTCCTTTTATTAAATGTCCGTCTATAGAAAAAACACATTTCTGTAATTTAGCGCAACAAAACAAAAAGGCTAATACAACGCCTCAATACGATTTTCACCTTTTTTCAAGGGCAGACGGATTGTCTCCTCCAAAACGCCAACGTGTTTCCCGTTGACTTGCAATGATTTCGGTGCCGTCAATTCCATTTCCGTCTGCTCCGTAGCATCGACGGTCATGGACAAATGGCGTTTCTCCACATCGAACAACATCTCCTTCACCGCCGCCTCTTTGCAGACGGTCACCATTGGGCCAGACGTTTTCCGCCACATCGCCAACGACAGTGGATATGCCGCCGTCATGCCAGGCCAATCGGATGTCCAGAATTTCCGTTTATGTTCGATGACATCGTTCGTCCATTTTTCAAGTTGCATAGCGGGCGTCATAAAATACGCAATCGCTTGAAGATAGCGTTCATTCGACTGCAAACCGTCCTGTCCGACCAACGCAGGCAACGCGGCCATTTCCATATATGTCTGGACTTCCGCCAATGCATATTTCATATAGAGGCGGTACAGACTGCCGGGGGCTCCTTGTGAGAAGTCGAACAAATCCATGGCCGCCGCTACGTTGCCATTGACTTGCAATGGTTTAGGATATGTCTTCACGCCATATTCGCCGTAACCTGTCACCAGTGAAATCGTCCGTTTTGCATCCGTCATGTCGTCTGGTTCTCCAAGAAATTTATGATAACGCAAACGGATCAATGTCGGAACCATACGTTTTGCTGCGCGATAAATGGCATCGTCCGCCTCCGCTTCATCACCCATCATAGCGGCCAGCCGCGCATGGGAGATCATACCTGCATATTCGCCGTTCAGCATATCGATCCACGCTCCTGAACCATTTTCACGGCAGGATCCCGCATGATAGGCCCAATCATCCATCACCTTCTGATGCAATACATTATATTTATAGAATGGCCAATTTGCTTGAATCAGCGATTTCATGCCGAAGCGGTTCGCAAGTAGTTCGCCAACCCATGTTTCCACGACACTTGCTTCATTGCAGTCGCCGTAGTTGAATTTCGTCCCTTCGCCTTCCGAGTAGTTTACGCCAAGAGGATAGATACTACGGAACATGACAGGATACGCCAAGCCAGAAGCGGGTTCCATGCGATGTCGTGCAAATGCCTTGTATTGATATTGTTCCAATGCCTCCACATAGCGATGATTCACACGTTCGCGAAGTTTAGCGCGATTCTCCTTATTCAGCATGAAGTAGCCTTGAAGCGATGTCGATAACCCAAAATGCCAACCAAATGGATTCATGTTATCGCCGCCACGGTAGGCCATTGGCGCGTCATAACGCATGATTTCATATTTGGCGCCGCCGCCCCACGACCATTTCACGCCGCCTGCGAAAGCATCGTTTGCCTCCTTGAGCCAGTCGTCTTTCGATGTATAACCGGATGTCATGATATCGGCTTCAACATTCGGCAAATCAATGGAATACGTCAATGTTGAACGTCCGAGAACGGCCGCCATCGGGCCGAAACGCGTCGGTGTCTTGAGATTGACGAGAACGCCTTCCGCAGGCGAATCGTTATCTACCAAATTTCGCGAAACCAAAATGCCTTCTTCATCCGCGAATGCCATCAACGGCGGCATGACGCCATATTCGAATTTTGAAATGCCCCATTCGTTTGGTTGCCAACGATGATGTGTTTTTTGAATAATCCGTACTTTTTTTGCATCGCGATCAACTTTGTAGATTTCACCGCAGGCGGATGGATAGCTCAACGCCATCTGCGCCATCAAATCAAACCTGATGATGACTTGATCCGGCAAGCCGTGAATCCAATTCGATGTATCAACAGGACGGCTCCCGAACGGCCATCCGCACAGCAGAAAACCTCTCCCTAGGCCGCATGTGAAACGGATTCCCGTCACGCTTCCATCCTCCACGCGAGCTGTCATCTGTTTCGGTGACGAATCGAACACCATCAGCACAGGACATTGCTCCCCAGGACGATACAGCAATACCCATGGTTGTTTCAGATTTCCATCACGATTATATACATAGAAATCTGGCTTGTCCGCTAGACGGACTTGATGGAAATTAGCGTCCAAACCAGTACGAAACACGGCGTATTCCGCCACATTCTCCAATGACAAATCCATTGTCTGCGGCAGCAGATCGTATCGCACAAATGGCGACAGCAACGACACTTCCTGATAATAATCGTAACCGCCGTTCGATATTTTCATCCGCTTGCCAGTCCAGCTGACGTTCTCTACTTCTAGCGTGGCCGGTCCCGCTTTCGCCTTTATCATCGGCGACGGCACGTCCAGACGAAACGCCTGTGCGCCATTTTCCACTCCCAAATCCTTTCGCAACGAACTACACAACAATCCTTCCGCTACGCTGTATCCAAAACGACCGAAGTTCCTATGGGACATGCCCATACGCCAGGTGCCCGATAAACTTTCTGGCGTGGATAGCTTCGTTAGCTCCACATATTTTTCAATTTTTTGGTGTTCGTATTCCTCCAACGCCCCTTTCGTTTCGTCTAGCCGTGAAAATTTTTTTTCACGGCCCGCCAGATACAGAATTGCCTTCAAAAGAAAACGGTCATAGTAGAATGAATCTGGAAGCAGTTGTGTTCCAAGCCCTGTCGCCGCATAGATGATGCCCTTTCGTTCCACGACGCAGGGCCGTCCATCTTCAAAATCCAAAACACGTTTTGCGCCAGATTTTAGCTTCAGATCGTAATACACGCCGAAAGCGGTGTTGTTCAATTTTTCCTTTTCAAAAATCGGATGCTTTTTCGCAATTTTCACACGTTTTCGCACTGCATAGTCATGCGTGTCCAAATATGTCAGTTCGATAGGTAAAACAGCCTTCACATCATCATCCGCGACAGGTCCGAATACAATCATTTTTTTACTTGATAAAACATGTTTCACGGATTTGTCCGCCTTTGCGCGGGAATAAACAATGACATCTGCATCTTCTGCTTTTTCAACAAGTTCCATCAGATGAGCCTCATTCGGCAACAAGACTTCAAGCCCAACCGTGCCCTGTCCGCGATATCGGTTGTCCATCCCACGCATGAGCAACCCACGGAAACCGCCGTCCATGTTTCGTTCATGATAGACTTCCTTCGTGTTTCTCGGCGGAATGAACGCCTCCATGTCTTCGTTATCCAGATCAAAATAGACCGCGACGGGTTTGTCTAGCAAACCCTTGGATGACATATAAGTGGGATGGAGCATTGCCGTTTTCAGCCGCTGGTTCATTTTCACAATATAGTCAACGCCTTCAGGTCCAAGCTCTTCCGCTCCAACGAAACGGATGTCCTTCACTTCGATCTCCGAATAGCCATTAGGATTCTTGTCGCCGTTAAGATGGAATTTCACCTGCACGACCTTCCACATCGCATCCGCCAGATGGAAGTCGCTGTCCAGCCCCATCACAACCGTCCGCCAGTCCTGTGAATCGCCTGAAAATTCGTCCGCCCGATGCGTGACCCACTTTTTGTCGGCTCCCGGATCTGTCAGAATATGGACGCCAATACGCGTATTCCGATTGAGCTTCCCCCCACGAATTTTGAATGCAAGTTTATATTGTGAAGGGACTTGCACATCCGGCGTGTTGCCGATGGCGATCGTGTAGTTTCGCGTTCCCGCTGTCTTCGTCATGGACAATTTGAACCAGTTGCCGTCCTGCTCAATTGTGCCTTTTGGCAATTCAGGCGACTGCCAGACGGTGAACTGATATCCCTGAGCCATATTCATCATGATCCAAAAACATGCCAGCCAACAACATGTCCATGTTTTCATCGTTCTCTCCGTATCGATTCTTTACGCCTTTCCCAATGGGATGACGACTTCGCGTCCGTTCTTCCGGCTGATCCGTTCCAGCCATTCAGGTTTTGGCGGTTCCTTCGGCATTGGATAATAGTAATCGACAATGGTCGATTCCAATCTCGCACGTAAGTTGTTCTGCGTCAAGACCACATAGCCGATGTCGCCCCACTGGCCTGTCGATGGAATGGAAATGCAGTTCAAGCCTTTTTTCGTTCGTGTTTCAACCCAGCTGTGCAGATGGCCGTGGAAATAACCCGCAATGCAGGGAGTTTTCTCTAGAAGTGTCTGCAATTTCGTATCATAAATTGAATGATGGGCGCAGATGAACGTTGATTTTTTACGTCCGGATAAAAACGATTTCAGCCACGACCGCTGTTTTTCGTCCAGCGTTCCGCTGATTTTACCTTCTTTCAGCGAATCTAATAGCACGAAATCCGAACGTGGTGTCTTGACGACTGTCACTAGTCGATCGTCCACCAAATTGCTTTTTCGTTCGGGAAAGACGGTGAAAAACGCCTCGCGGTCGTCATGGTTGCCCATCATCGGATACCATGGGATGCCCGCCGCGTCCAACGGCGCCATCATAGCCTTGAAAAGTTCATAGTCTGCCACGTCACCATGTGCATACGCCATG
>JAEEGF012178054.1_pt1 | contig 16854 bp, 15 predicted proteins | sample 9134171 | NCBI WGS metagenome assembly JAEEGF01 (sample SAMN16246542, study PRJNA631951) | gut metagenome | biome: gut microbiome; feature: rumen; material: AP-attached | host: Bos | place: Iran: Karaj | collected 2018-10 | reverse complement strand
ATTGAGAATCAGTTCATTGTATATGTTTTGTACGGAAAGAATGATACTGGACGCGATGTCATCTATGTTGGCAAATCTAAGAATGGCCTGAAAAACCGACCGACTTCTCACGAAAACAAATACAGCAAGTGGTTCTATTGTTACGTCTTGACTCAGTTTAAGGAGCGCACGTTCTTTAATGACGGACCTATTCAGTACCTTGAGGATCGCCTTAATCACATTGTGAATGATATCGGGGCATACGAGAATACAACCAATAAAACGAATTCGGGAACGGCGAATCGCAGCGATGAGGAGGATTGTGAGGATTATCTCGAGGAAGCGCTTCAGATGCTTGATGTGCTGGGCTTAGATTTGATTACTCATCAGGTTGATGACTCCGATCAGGATGTAGTTAGCGATTATTCCAACGAGGATTATGTTGTTCCCAACGGCGTATACTATATGAATCGTAAACTAAAGCGCTGGGGAGGGAAAGCTGTAAAAGCAACCATGCAGGTAAGCGATGGCCGGTATATTGTTCTAAAGGGAAGCATGGTGTGTCTGCTGGAAGGTCCGGGGCTACTGGACAATGTAGTTGTAAAACGTAATGAGGCGATGATTGAAGATGGCATCCTGAAAGAGGACATTGTTTTTGAGTCGCCTTCCGCAGCTGGTTCGTTTGTTGTTGGTGCAAGTTGTAATGGTTGGACGAACTGGAGGGACGAGAAGGGTGTTGCGATAGACCAATTCCGCCAACATGCCTGAGTAGTGAGGAGTTATGGCACAATCTGATTTCACTGTTCATCAACATTTTATTCCTCAGGTGTATTTGCGTGGGTTTTCAACGAACTATGCACCGAGAGAAGGCGAGAATAAAAAGAAAAAGTATCTTGTTTGGAGATATGATTTAGCCACTGGTGACTCAAAATTAGTGCCTGTAAAATCCATATGCCGTGAAGACTACTTATATGAGTTCACTGGAAAAACAGGAGAAATAGTTTTACCTAATTATCTTGAGAAGGTGTTTGATAAGCTGGAAAACCTGTTTGGAGAATATCGGTCTAGGCTTGAAGGAAAAGTATTTAACGAAGCCAACTATCATACTAGGTGCTTTTTGGACAAGGATGAAAAGACATTTTGGATAGCCCATATAGCGATTCAGACGCTTCGGAATCCAGAAACACTTTCTCTGGCCGAAAGGCTTAGTAAAGAGGTTTCAGGTGGGCAAATAAATGATAGGCAGGCTCATAATGTTGCGTTACATTACTGTGTTCCGTTTCTGATGGCGTTCGATGAAGAAATGCCTGAATTGGGAGCATTGGGGGAAATAATACAATCCATGACGGATATGGCGTTCGCTGTATGTGTAGATGAGAAAGCGCGCTTCGTTACATCGGAGAGAGCAGTTCATTTTGAGGGTAAGTTTTCTGAGGAAGCGGGAAGAATCGAGTGTAGGCAAGTGTTGTTTCCAATAACGGCCCAAATATGCTTGGTTTTGACAGATAAGAAAAAGGAGCTCCCCAAGAATTATCTTGTCCCCGCACAAGATATTGTTTGTGACGAAGTCTTGTACTGGTTTTCCCGTGATGGACACAAAGCAGTGTTTGCCAACCATGAGTTGACTAAAAGAGAGATTTCCATAATTCGCAGTAATACGAAACCGGTTAGATAGAAAGGATCCCGATATCTAATACTAGGAGGATGTATGCCATACTTCAACATCATCGCGCAGACAAGTGAGAATACGGTTGTTACCGAGTACGAGCCCGTCCCGAACCGGTCCGACAGCTATCAAAGCGAAGCGGAACTGGAGAAGGATTTCATTCGTATGCTCGGAGAACAGGGTTACGAGTACCTGCCGCTTCACACGGAAACGGAGCTGATCAGCAACCTCCGGAAGCGGTTGGAGATCCTAAACAGCTATCAGTTTACCGATGCCGAATGGAAGCGGTTTTACGGGGAGAAACTCGCGAACCCGAACGAGCATATCGTGGAGAAGACACGGAAGATCCAGGAAGACTATGTACAGGTGCTGAAGCGGGACGACGGATCCTCGCAGAACATTATTCTGATTGACAAGAAGAACGTTCACAACAACTTCCTCCAGGTCATTAACCAGTACGTGGTGAGCAAGCAGGACGGCGCGAAGCATGACAACCGCTACGATGTTACAATTCTCGTGAACGGATTTCCGATTGTTCATGTGGAGCTAAAGCGCCGTGGAGTTGCCATCAAGGAAGCGTTTAATCAGATTGACCGTTATCAGCGCGACTCCTTCTGGGCCGGGAGCGGTTTGTTTGAGTACGTGCAGATTTTCGTCATCTCGAACGGAACGAATACGAAATACTATTCGAATACCACCCGTGACAGCGCGATTAAGCAGCTGCACACCAGCGGGACTAAGAAACTGAAGACGAGCAACAGTTTCGAATTCACAAGCTTCTGGGCGGATGGAAAGAACCGCATTATCCCGGATCTCGTCGACTTTACAAAGACGTTCTTCGCACGACACACGATTCTGAACATCCTTACGAAGTACTGTGTGTTCACTTCGGAGAACCTTCTTTTGGTGATGCGACCGTACCAGATCACGGCGACGGAGCGTATTCTGAACCGCATTGATATCGCGAACAACTATAAGAAATATGGAACTGTTGCCGGCGGCGGATATATCTGGCACACAACCGGCTCTGGTAAAACACTGACCTCTTTTAAGACAGCTCGGCAGGCGTCGCAGTTGCCGTATATCGACAAGGTGCTGTTTGTCGTTGACCGGAAGGACCTCGACTACCAGACGATGAAGGAGTACGACCGCTTCGAAAAGGGAGCGGCGAACAGCAACACCAGTACGGTTATCCTGAAGCGGCAGCTGGAGGATGACAACGCGCATATTATCATCACGACGATACAGAAGCTCTCGACCTTCATCAAGAAGAATCCGGAGCATCCGGCGTATCAGAAGCATGTGGTGATCATCTTCGACGAATGCCACCGCAGCCAATTTGGCGATATGCATACGGCAATCGTGAAGAGCTTCAAGAAGTATCATCTGTTTGGGTTTACGGGAACGCCGATTTTTGCAGCGAATGCCGGAGCGGTATCAAATCCGCGGTTCTTTACGACCGACCAGACCTTCGGTGACCGCCTCCACACTTATACCATCGTGGATGCGATCAACGATAAGAATGTTCTTCCGTTCCGTGTTGATTATATCAAGACGATGGACGTTGATCCGGATATCGATGATAAGGAAGTGTGGGACATTAACCGCGAGAGCGCCTTTATGGCCAAGGAGCGTATTCAGAAGGTTACAGAGTATATCCTTGAACACTTCGATCAGAAGACCTACCGCGGCGACCGAACGTATTATTTCAATTCGCTTGTGAACATCAAAGACGTTGCTTCCGCTGACCGAGGAAAGGTGGAGGAAGTAAAACGGCAGCAGCGGCTTTCAGGTTTTAATTCCATCCTCTGTGTTGCGTCCGTAGAGATGGCGAAACGGTATTATTACGAGTTCCGGAAGCAGATGCTCGCGGACCCGACGAAAAAGCTCCGTATCGCGACCATCTTCAGCTATGCGGCTAACGAGGCTGCGGAAGATCCGGACCTCTTGGATGAGGAGAATAACGAGGATACCAGCAAGCTCGACCAGACCAGCCGGGACTTCTTGGAAAGCGCGATTCAAGACTACAACGATATGTTTCACACGACCTATTCGACGGACGGAGACCGGTTCCAGAACTATTACAAGGATGTCTCGCTCCGGATGAAGAACCGCGAGCTAGATCTACTGATCGTTGTCAATATGTTCCTTACGGGCTTTGACGCGACGACGCTAAACACCTTGTGGGTTGACAAGAACCTGAAGAATCACGGTCTGATTCAGGCGTTTAGCCGGACGAACCGAATCCTGAATAGTGTGAAGACATTTGGTAACATTGTCTGCTTCCGAAATCTTCAGAAACGCGTGGATGATGCTATTGCGCTGTTTGGTGATAAAGATGCAAGTGGTATTGTTGTTTTACAGAAATTTGAAGCATATTATAACGGTTACTTGGGACCGGACGGACGGCATCATAAAGGCTATGTCGACATGATGAATGAGATGTTTATGAAGTTCCCGTTAAGCGAACCAAGGATTACCGGGGAGCAAAACAAAAAGGATTTTGTGGTGCTGTTCGGTGCCATTCTGCGGATGCGGAATCTGCTTTCTTCGTTTGATGAGTTCAAGGGAAAGGGAATGATTTCCGAACGAGACTTTCAGGATTACCTTGGCAGATATCAGGACCTTCGGGATGAAATGGTTAAGCCTGGTAAGGAAATCGAGGACATCTCCGATGACGTCATCTTCGAGATTGAGCTGATTAAACAGATAGAGATTAATATCGATTATATTCTTCTGCTTGTGAAGAAGTATCACGACTCGCACTGCATGGATAAGGAAGTGCTGATTTCCATTCGGAAGGCCATCGATGCTAGTCCGGAGATGCGAAGCAAGAAGGCTCTTATTGAGAATTTTATTGCCGGAATAAATGATGTTGACGACGTTATCACCGAATGGCATTGCTTCGTTTCAGAAGAGCGTGAGAAGCAGCTCATGGAGATTATCCATGACGAGAATCTGAACGAAGCCGAGACCCGTAAGTTCATGGAAGACTGCTTCCGAAACGGAGAAGTGAAGACGACCGGAACCGACATTGATAAGCTTATGCCTCCGGTGTCCCGTTTTGGTGGCGGAAATCGGGCAGCGAAGAAGAAAGGGATTATCGACAAGATTAAAGCGTTCTTTGAGAGATTCTTTGGAATTGGGGACTCTTCATTTAGGCAAAATGGATTTGAAAAAGGGGCTTACATGATTTCTACTGAAAACTCAAACATGGTAGCTGAACCGGGGATGGAGTTTGACAAGAAGCAGGAAATATAGAGTGCATAGAAAGTAAGGAGAAGAGGGGGTAGATGCCTTTTTATGGGTTGCAAATATATTCGACCAAAGATTTAGAAAGTGTTATTGTTGAGTTTGACTCTGCTATGAAGCATGTTGCTTTATGGAATCAAAAGTGATTTGGAAAGAGAGTATTCTTTATGAAACAACATCAAACGACATTCAAAAAACAATTGGAAAAATCGGGGTTAAATGATTACGAGAATTGGAAGGGAGATCCCCGTGAAAGGCTTATTTTATTTCTGTCACCACTAACGGAGAAGAGTAATTATTTTCTGAAAATCAATACTACTGACACGACAAAAAAGATTCTGGAACTATGGCGGGAAGGGGACTCTCGCAGAAAAATGGGGATGCAGCTTCACCCTGTTGCTCAAACGGCCAAAGCATTCTTTGAGCCGGAATTCTATTCTTTGCTTAAGACATATCTTTGTTTGCCGGAGAACCAAAGAGAAGACAAAAAACAACCGCATGTCATTATTTCTCTCGAGCAGATTTGGCTGATTGTTTATGTTGCAACGGGAATTCTTGGCTGACCCTAAAACGCATTTAAGCAGGTGATAGCAAACCTGTTCACTCTATTTGAAAGGAATTGGAACTATGACCATTCAAGAAGCAATTAACCGATATAAGACTCAAATAGCAGGTTGTTGGCGGCAGGAAAACTACAAATGGATTGCGGTAAAGCATTTTCAGGAGAATTGGGATATTGATGCTGTAGACTTCCCTGAGATGCTGAACAGGGCATTTGCTCTCACGAAGGGACTGTTGGACAGCGGTAGGTATTTTGCATGTAAGATGGTTAGGGAATTAACAGATTTGAAACCTGAGAAGATGAGAGAACTGTTCCGGACTCTTTATGATGAAGAACGCCCTTTGGGAGAAAGAATAGATGCTTTTAAAAAAGGGTGTGAGGAGCTATTGACGATATTTCGAGAGACGGTTCCGGGAAGAGAAAAAGCGAAGAATTCCTATCAGGATTTGCGTGCAATCTGTGCATATCTTTCTTTAAGATATCCGGACAAATACTTTCTGTTCAAGCGTACAATGTATGATGCCTTTAAAAAGAAAGTCGGGTTCCAAGAGACCAGTTCGGCTGAAAACAGCGAAGTAAGAAAGTATGAGAACTATGCAATGCTTTGTGAAGAAATCATAAAGCAGGCAAAAGCCGATGAGGAACTTATAAAAGGGCAGAAAGAACTCGTTTCCGCAGAACCTAAAGCTTATGTGGATCCACAATTACACCTTTTGGCGCAGACGATTATATATATTAACCAAGATGGTTACGAGGTTTTGTCTACAAAAGGGAAAAAGTCTACGGAAGAAGAGGAAAATGAGTATTGGCCGCCTCAGGACGAATATCCAGTCAATATTTCCAAAGAAGAGTGGAAGAAGTATATTGAGGAGATTGAACTGCCGAACCAAGTCAGCGGAATGAAAATGCTGAAAGGTCTTATGGAGTTGGGCGGAGAGGCCAGTTGTAAGAAGCTTTCCGAAGTCTATGGGGGCGGTCCGTCTCGTTATATTGGAATTGCCGTAAACATAGGCAAACGGGCGAAGAAGTACTTCAATCTTCCGCCATGTATGGATGGCGAGGTAGAGAGGTTTTTCCCGATTCCGTTTCTCGGTCGTGGAATTGTCGAGAATGGTTCGGACTATTACACATACAGAATTCGTGACGAGTTATTTGAAGCATTGAAAGAGATTGATCTGTCCTCAATAAGGTTGCATGCTCCAGGAAACGAAAAGTATACGAAAACCGAGTTCCTGAGGGAAGTTTTTATGGCAGAGGACGATTACACCTCGCTTGTATCATTGCTCGAAAACAAGAAAAATATCATCCTGCAGGGGGCTCCCGGTGTCGGAAAGACATTTGCCGCAAAGAGACTCGCATATTCGATTATGGGTGAAAAGGATGATGACAGAATTGAGTTTGTGCAATTCCATCAGAATTACTCTTACGAGGATTTTGTGATGGGGTATCGCCCTAATGAAACCGGTTTTGAGTTGAAGTACGGTATCTTTTACCGTTTCTGTGAGAAAGCCGCCGGATGTCCGGAAGATAAGTATTTCTTCATCATTGATGAGATCAACCGCGGGAATATGAGCAAAATATTCGGAGAACTTTTGATGCTCATCGAGAAAGATTATCGCGGCGAAGATACTACGCTTTCCTATAACGGTATGGCATTTTCCGTACCTGAGAACCTTTATATCATCGGTATGATGAACACGGCAGATCGCAGCCTAGCTATGATTGATTATGCTTTGCGGAGGCGGTTCAGCTTCTATAACATCGCCCCCGGATTTGAGTCGGAAGGCTTCAGAAACTATCAAAAGAGTTTCAAAAACGGAAAACTTAACAATGTGGTTACAGAAGTAATAAGGCTGAATGAAACGATTGCGAATGACAAATCTTTGGGAGCCGGGTTCTGTATTGGTCACAGTTATTTCTGTGGACATAAGCCGGGTGAGAATGATAACTGGATCAATGAAGTTGTAGATTACGACATTATTCCGATGCTGAACGAGTATTGGTTTGACGATGCGAACAATGTCTCAAAATGGTCTGAAATCTTGAAGGGCGCATGCAATGGATAAGAAAGGCAACATCATAATCCGTAACATTTATCATATGCTGACTTATGCATTTCAGGTGCTTCATCAGTCGAATTATGACGAGATTGATGTGGAGCAGTTTGATAATGTGCAGGATTTGTTTGCCGCAATTCTGTCAAAGGGCATCGCACAGCAACTAAAGCAGGGGCTTCACAGAGAGTATGTCAACAAGACGGAAGACCTCTCTGTGATGCATGGCAGAGTGGAGATTAACGGGACAATTAAGAATTTCGCCGAAAGCAAAAAACGGCTAACCTGTGAATTTGATGAATTGTCCGAGAATAATCTGTTTAACCAGATTCTCAAAACGACGGTGCTCTTGCTTCTGAAAGGTGATTCTGTGAAAGCAGAATCTCGCACGGCGTTGAAAAAGGAAATGCTTTTCTTTTCAAGTGTCGGCGAAATCGAGCCCACCCTCATACACTGGGATATGCTCCGGTTTAATCGAAACAACCAGAGTTATCGAATGCTATTAAGCATTTGCCAGTTTGTCCTGCAGGGCCTTCTCCTCACAACTGAGAAGGGGAATTACAAACTGGCGCATTTCCTTGACGAGCAACGGATGTGCCGCCTGTATGAGAAATTCATCTTGGAATTCTATCGAAAGGAAATGCGGCATCAACTCTCAGCCAATGCATCCCAGATTGAATGGCAGTTGGATGACGGGAAGAGGACAATGCTTCCGGCCATGCAGAGCGATATCATGTTGACCAAAGGGGACAAGACGCTGATTATCGACGCAAAGTATTATTCAAAAGCGACACAAGAGCAATTTGGAAAGCATATTCTCCATTCACAGAATGTATATCAGATTTTCACCTATGTGATGAACCAGGATGTCGGCAACACCGGTAATGTCGCAGGCATGTTGCTGTATGCAAAGACGGAGGAGGAGATTACGCCGGATGTCGATGTTGTAATCATGAATCATAAGATTGGCGCGAAGACGCTGGATTTGAATTGTGAATTCAAGCAGATTTCTGCACAATTGCGCAACTTGGCAAAAGAATATTTTGGATTAGCATAATTGAAACCCGGGAGAAAAGGTATGCATAGATTTACAAAACAGTTTGTTGATTATTGTGAGAGAACGCTTCAGTTCGATAAGCAGGTTAGTTATGCATATCAATCACTTCCAATTTGCATAATCGATTGTGTTTATTCTCTGAGAACAAAATATGACCCGACTACACTTCGTATAGTTGAGCGTTATGCTAAACACTACATGAACGGCGACCCGAATGCTCCGGGGGAGACTGTGTCGGATTTGATTGCTCATATCGAGGAAGTCGGCGGTCCGGTTCCGTTTGCGACGGAAGTTGTTGAGAACAGACAACTGAGCGGAAATGTTCTGAAATCGGAAATTTGCTTACAATTGGCCAGATACTTACGTTACTTACACATTGAAACAATAGAAGATTTCAGGCTGTTCGAAGCACAGGAACTCTTGGAAATTGTCATCCGGGCGGTAAAAGGATTGGGAGATGCAGGTGTGAATTATCTGTTCATGCTGGCTGGCGATCCGAACCGCTGTAAACCGGATGTTCATATCCACCACTGTATCAAAGATGCTTGTAGGGAGGATGCTTCCAACGAAGAATGTCAGATTCTTTTCAGCGAGGCTACAGAGATACTGAAAAAGAAGCATCCGTTTTTGACTGTTGCGAAACTGGACGGTATTATTTGGCGGAAATATGCGGAGCCGAACTAGTAATGTAATCATCATACATTCGTATGGATTAATTAGGGGTGTTTTATAAGGAGGTCTTATTATGGAAATACTTATATTTCTACTTATCCTTTTGCTTGTTCTTTTGGCTTATGATGCGTTTACGCGAGAGAAGAAATGGGATAAATCCACACTGGGGCAGAAACATGTTAAAATCATATTGTCAGAAAAAGAAGACAAAGATTTGATCAAGGAACTCAAAGGAATCTCGGATAAAAGTGCCTTCTTTAAGCGGGCAGCCCGCGCTTATCTTTCGGAAAACAAGCTATTCAATTCAGATGACGATAGCGAATATTATTAATTGATTTGTTTGATGAAAAAGAATTGAAAAAAGATGATACTTTGCAGATTGGAAACGAGGTGGCGCGATGCGTGATTTGATTGTTTACTATTCCCTCGAGGGCAATACGCAGTATGTGGCGGAAAAGCTTGCGGAGCAGCTCGGGGCGGAGGTACTGCGGCTTGTGCCGAAGAAGGCGTACAGCGATAAGGGATTTGCCAAATTCTTCTGGGGCGGCAAGAGCGCGGTGATGGGCGAAAAGCCGGAGCTTGAGGCGTATTCGGCGGACCTCGCGCAGCTTGACCGGGTGATTTTCGGGACGCCGGTGTGGGCGGCGACATTTACGCCGCCGCTTAGGACATTCATCACGGAGCAGGCGGACAAGCTTGCCGGAAAGAAGTTCGCGGCCTTCGCCTGCCAGGGCGGAAGCGGCGCGGAGAAGACCTTTAGGAAGCTCGCGAAGCTTATCGGCATCGACGCCTTCACCAAGACGGCCGTGTTCAACGAGCCGAAGGCCAAATGGACCGTGGCAAAGGATACACAGATCGAGGAATTCGGCCGCGAGCTTTTGGCGGGGCGGTATGACTGAAGGGGGAATTGTTGCCGTAGGGTGCGTGAGCGCATCGGGGAGACCGGTGTGGCAGCAGGGCGGTAGTTGATGTTTGAAGTTATATAAAATATGTGGTTCTACAGAAGTAGAATGACGTTGCATTTTCCATCAGAAGGAGGAGTGTTATGTTAGCTGTCGGGACGGTTGCACCGGATTTTACACTGCCGGATCAGAACGGCGTGATGCACGCGCTGAAGGATTTTCGGGGGAAGAAAGTGATCCTGTATTTCTACCCGAAGGACATGACGTCGGGGTGCACGAAACAGGCCTGCGGCTTCGCGGAGCGGTACCCGCAGTTCACGAAGAGGGGCGTGGAGATTCTCGGGGTCAGCAAGGATTCCGTGGCGTCCCACAAGCGGTTCGAGGAAAAGTACGGGCTGCCTTTTCCTCTGCTGGCGGACCCGGAGCGCAAGGTGATTAAGGCGTACGGCGTCTGGAAGGAGAAGAAGAGCGCTGGCATAGTCTCGATGGGTGTGGTGCGGACCACGTACCTGATCGACGAGAAAGGCGTGATCATCCGCGCCGAATCCCAGGTGAAGGCGGCGGACAATCCGGAGCAGATGCTTCAGGTTATTAGTGAATAGGGGGTGGCTGATGCCATGACTGTGGAGGAATTGGAAGAGGAGATTGAGCGGCGCAAACTGAACACGAGCTTCATTAACATCGGGAGCAGGGGAAACTTCGACGAGTGCTTCAATCTGCTATCGCGGGACGATGGTAAATGGGAGATCTTCTACGGCGAGCACGGGCAGAAGACCAATCCCGTCGTTTATGACACGGAAGAGGAGGCGGCTGAAGCGTTCCTTCGGGACGTCTGCCCGCGGCTCGGGAAGCGTTCATCGGCGGCGGTGGCCCGCCGCGTCGAGAAGGCCAGCACGGCCATGTCGAAGTTCAGCTTCGGATACGTGCTGGGATGCCTGATCTTTTGCATTATCTTCGGCGCATTCTTCACGGTAGTCTGCTTTGACCCGGCCTCGTGGGTGTTCTGGTTCTTCGTCGCGTGGGTCGTTGCGTTCATCGTCATGACGTGGCGGTATGTGAAGCAGCGGAAACTGTAGGTGGGAAGTGGCCTTTTGAAAAAGCGGATGAGAACAGATGTTTTTCCACGGTTTTCATCAGAAGATTTCTGCATTCCGATTTGCTGAAAACGGTTGCATTTGTCTGAGGCAAAGGAGGTGGACACCATGAATGACGATAAGGTTAACCGGTACGAGTTTGCGATTACGTTGCCGGACGAGGACGGGAAGGAAAAGGAATATTGGACGCTGTTCACGTTTCATCTTAACGAGACCGGACATTCATACCTGGTGTTCACGGACGATACTGAGGGTGACAATGACGAAGCGGATCTGTACGCGGTAATCGTAGATGTGGACGAAATTGATCCTCTGGCTAAAGAGATTAATGCGTCTCCGATTGAATCGGAGGAGGAACGGGCGCTCGTCGATGCCTTTCTCGATGAGGTGGAGGATATATTCGGTGATTACACCGACGACGGTTATGACCGTCTTCATTGGGGCCGCGAAGTCATGTCATACGGGGACTATATCGATACATATGAAGAGGACGAGGATTGAGCAGGACGGGTTTGAGCTGGAAAATATTTATACATTGATTGGCGGGAGTATGCAGGTTTTGCACTCCGTTTACACCTCATAAAGGTGAACTAAGCGATGCTATTTTCATAAGTTGCTTTCGATAATCCTATGCAAAATCAAACGATTTGCATAGGATTACTAAATTTTTAATTGACATATGTGCCGGAGCACGCTATAATTTTTACAAACCTATGCAAAACATGTAAAAATGCAGATGTTTGTGTAAGGACGGTGATTTTGATGAAAACACGGACCGAATGTCTAAAAGAGTATGGGTCAGATTATTTTATCAATCAGATGGTTGCAGAAGGAAAGCTTTTTCGGGTAGATAAGGGCATATTTTCGGAAAAAGAGCATGTACCTGAATTGGCGATTCTTTCATACAAGTATCCCAATGCGATTATTACGATGGAAACAGCGTTCTATCTGTATGGATTTACCGATGAGGTGCCGGATGTATGTACCATGGCTACTAAAAGAGAAGCTGCCCCTATAGCAGATTCTCGCGTCAAACAGGTTTTTATACCCAAGGAATTGCTCGGATTAGGGGTAACAACCATGGATTATAAAGGGTATGATATTCAGATTTTTGACCGTGAACGGATGCTTATCGAATTGGTTAGATACAAGAGCAAAATGCCCTTCAGTTATTACAAGGAAATCATAGGAAACTACAGAAGAATACTCCCGCAGCTTAATGCTGAGAAGATACGGAATTATGCGGAGTCCGTACCGAAAAGCGATAAGGTAATCAGGACGTTGCGCACGGAGGTTTATTAATGACCGATTTGGAAATAATGACTGCTCAATATGTTGAGGAGGGTTAGGGAGTTTGGTTACAAGAGGCGTTTTTATATGTGTAAATAATTAACAGAGAATGCACAACTGGAGATTGTTTTGCTTGGGTATTGCCTTTTTCACGAAAACGAATTATGATGTGAGGCAATAAGACTGAATTGAACGGATTGATGGCAGGAGGTCGGATATGGCAACGAAGATTTTTATTGACGGTAGTGAAGGGACGACGGGGCTTCGGATTTTCGAGCGGTTCGAGGGAAGGGATGATATCGAACTGCTGAAGATTCCTTCGGAGCTTCGCAAGGACCCTGATACGATTAAGAAATATATCAACGATTCGGACATTACGTTTCTGTGTCTGCCGGATGCAGCCGCGATGGAGGCGGCTGACATGGCGGACGAGAGAGTTGTGGTGATCGACACCTCGACGGCGCACAGGACGACCGAGGGGTGGGCGTACGGCTTTCCGGAGCTCTCGGCGAAGCACAGGGACGCCATCCGTAACGGCAAGAGAATCGCCGTGCCGGGCTGCTATGCGTCCGGTTTTATCGGCGCCGCTTATCCGCTTGTGAAGGAAGGCATTCTGCCGGCGGATTATCCGGTTTCCGTATTTGCCGTTTCCGGTTACAGCGGCGGCGGGAAGAAGCTGATTGCCGCCTATGAAGAGGAAGGGCGCGATCCGAAGTTTGATTCCGCGAGAATGTATGCCTGGGGCCAGAGCCACAAGCATCTTAAGGAGATGAAAGCGATTACGGGTCTTGCCGCGGAGCCGCTTTTCTGCCCCTTGACGACGAATTACCATAGCGGAATGATTGTCCAGGTTCCGCTTTTCACCGACAGACTCAATAAGAAGATGACACCCGAGGAGCTGCGCGATTTCTTCGCGGAGTACTATAAGGGCGAGAAGTTCATTAAGGTGCTTCCTTTCGGAGCCGATGTGGAGGCCGGCGGGGCGCTGTTCTCCGACGCCTGTGCGGGCTGGGACGGCATGGAAATTCTCGTGACCGGCAACAATGACCGCATCGTTGTCGCCACCCGGTTTGATAACCTCGGCAAAGGCGCCAGCGGTGCCGCCATCCAGTGCATGAACATCGTTCTCGGCTGCGACGAGGCAAAGGGTCTGAATCTTTAATCGGAGGGCGTTGTGACTTCCACTCGCTACATGCTGCAGACAATTGAACAAAAGGACAGACGGCGGTTCTTCCGCTTTACGCTTCTAAGCCTTTTAAGCCCCGCACTCGACATTTTCAGCATCTCGATGCTGTTGCCGATCCTTTCGGATCTTGCGGCGGATCGCCCCGGAGAGGAAGTTCTCCCCCGGCTTTTCGGCATCGGCGCCATGCTCCTTTTGAAAACCTTTTACGATATCCTCCTGCGCAAGTTGGAGGATTCGTTTCGCTGCGACTGCATTCATAAACTGTCCCTCAGAATCTTCGAACTCTCCGTTTCGGAGGACCTTCCCGCGCACAAAAAGCTGACCTACGGCACGAACCTTGCCAGAGTCCGCCCCGATGTGACTTCGGCCGTCAACATGCTGGTCAACGCAGCTCTGCTCGTGGTAAATGTGATGACTTTCGTCGGATTTGCCATCGTCCTGATTGTGGCAGCAGGCTTTACGGGCGTATTCTGTCTTGTCGGCATCAGCGCGGTTTTGGGTGCGCTGTTTTTCTTTAACCGGGCACGCGTCAGAACGTACGGGGAGCGGATCCGCAACATGGAAATCAAGGCCGGCGAGATGGTCTACCACGCCTTCGGTGCCTACAAAGAGGTGCGCATCGACGGGCGGCGCGACGAGCTTGTCGCACGCTTTGAGCGGGCCAGTGCGGAGCTCGTCAAAGAGCAGAAAAAGTATTCCCTTTTCGCCGGCGGGACGGCGGTTCTTGCGACCGATGTGCTGCAGGCATTTGTCTTTCTGGGCCTCGGCCTTCTGATTCTTTTAAAGGTTGATTTCGGGGCGCATCTCGGTGCATTTGCCGTCGCGGTGACGGTGCTTATAAAACTGATGCCGCTCGGCGCAGGCATCCTGCACGGGCTGATGAACATGACATACGCAAAGCCCTCTTTTCTGAATTTCAAAAAGGCCAACGATGAGTGGCTCGCCGGCCGCGAGAAGCTGCAGACGGCGGAGACTTTGCGTGTCCGGAAGCCTTCGTTTGAGAAGGGCGTGACGGTGAAGGGTGTGACATTTGCCTACGATGACGGCACGGAGCCGGTTCTTGCGGACGCAGACATCGTGATTCCGAAGGGCGCGACGGTTGCCATCACCGGTTCGTCGGGCATCGGAAAGACAACCTTTCTCGACCTTCTGATCGGGCTTTTGAAGCCCCAAAAGGGCGAAATCCTGTACGACGACGCGGACATCGCCGCCGGGCGCGACGCAGAAGGCGAGTGCCGCATCGACATCGGGGAGCTGATCAGCTACATCCCGCAGGATATCTACTTAAACGGTTACACGATTCGGGAAAATGTGACATTTCTCACCCCGGCCGGCGAAACCGACGAGGCACGTATCGTCGAGTGCCTTAGAATGGCAAAGCTTTACGACGACGTCTGCGCGATGCCTGAAGGGCTTGACACCCTGATCGGCGAGAGCGGCGTGCGGCTTTCGGGCGGACAGCGGCAGCGGCTTGCGCTTGCGAGAGCGTTATATAAGGATTTCGAGCTTTTGATTCTTGATGAGGCGACGGCGAGCCTTGACATGGAGACCGAGACGGCGATTCTCGAATCGATTCGCGAGAAGAAGCCCGGAAAGACGATTCTTCTCGTGACGCACCACACGGGCCTTGCCGATGCCTGCGAGATGCAGTATAAGCTTGAGGACCGCCGGTTCACGAGGGTACGGTAGTAAGTAACGGACTGCTTCCGCGTGATTCGGATGCGGTGCAGCTCATTGTCGAAAGGCATTGACAAAACCGTGAAGTTGCAATATGATATGCGTGTTAGGCATTGAACGTACGTGAGTACGGAAGAGGTAGCTGCAAAGAGACAGAGTGTCACCGGCTGAAAGCACTCTGCGCGAGCCTTTCGGAATTTTCAGTGCGGGAGCCTTCCGGCGAAAAGCTGCGGCGTTAAGTCGGATGTTCGTGTAGCAAACAGATTACACAGTCGAGTGCAGAACACTGTTCTGAAATAGGGTGGTACCGCGGTATATTATCGTCCCTTGCATTGGCAAGGGGCGTTTTTTTGCGTGATAAGCGAGAACAATCCCTACGTCGGAAGACGTTGGGCATTCGCACTCGGCACGCGAAAGAATGGCTTTCGGCGTGCCGAAAGCGTATGCCCATAAGCGGTCGAAGACCGCGAGGGATTGCCGAGCGAACAGTCATCGAGCGAACGTAGTTCGCGAGAGTGAGAAAGGAGTCATCATGAAAGATAAGATTGAAAGCATTTTATCGCTTGCCAAAGCGAAGATTGCAGAGGCTGCAGACGAGAATCTTCTGCAGAAGGTAAGAAGCGACATCATCGGCAAGCAGGGTTCACTGACCCTTCTTTTGAAGGAGCTTCCGACGGTCGACGTTTCGTTAAGACCGGAGATGGGTAAACTGTTAAACCAGGCGAAGAACAGCATTTCCGAGTTGATTGACGCAAAGCGTACGGAACTTAAGTTAAAGGCATCCGAGGTTTCTCCGGATTTCGACTGCTCCGTTCCCGGCCTGATGCCGATGAATGGCGGCCTTCATCCGATTACCCAGATGTGCTATGATCTGAACGATGCATTCCGTTCGATGGGCTTTGAGGTATTCCAGGAGGATGACATCACAAGCGAGCTGTATGCTTTCGACAAGCTGAATTTCCCGCAGAATCATCCGGCACGCGAGAGCATGGATACGTACTGGCTTGCCGGCCATGACTCCGGCAGCACGAACGAGAAGCTTTGCCTTCGTCCGCACCTGACCGGCGGCAGCGTCCGTTACATGCAGACGCACAAGCCTCCGTATCGTTTCGTATATCCGGGCCGCGTGTACCGGAACGAGACGACCGATGCGCATCACGAGAGAGCGTTCTTCCAGTATGAGGCGCTGATTGTGGACAAGGACATCACATTTACCTCGGGCAAGGTTCTGATTAAGAGCATTCTCAGTAAGGTGTTCGGCACGGACGTTCCGGTGCGCATGCGTTCCGGTTTCTTCCCGTTCGTTGAACCCGGCTTCGAAATCGATATGCAGTGCCAGGTGTGCGGCGGCAAAGGCTGCAGCGTCTGCAAGCATGTCGGCTGGATTGAAGTTATGCCGGGCGGCTCGCCGCATCCGAACGTGCTTCGCGCGGCCGGTCTTGACCCCGACGAATACACCGGTT
>JAEEGF012420740.1_pt1 | contig 16858 bp, 13 predicted proteins | sample 9134171 | NCBI WGS metagenome assembly JAEEGF01 (sample SAMN16246542, study PRJNA631951) | gut metagenome | biome: gut microbiome; feature: rumen; material: AP-attached | host: Bos | place: Iran: Karaj | collected 2018-10 | reverse complement strand
ATAAATTAGCCGATAAATTTGCAACTAAAACTATAATAGTTGTTTCACATGGAGATCCAATTCGGTGTATGAGAGCAGCATTTAGACCTCTTGTATATGCCAGAGATAAAGCGAAATATTATCCAAGAAATTGATCAATCAATGTTCATTACTGGGATAATGCTAGGAATACAGAAGTTGATTTGCACAAACCATACGTAGATACTTATCGAGGAGTAAAAGATGGGAAGACTTACAAGAGAATTCCTGAAGTTATGGATTGTTGGTTTGAGTCATGAGCAATGCCATTTGGGCAGGATCATTATATTGGGCAAAAAGAAAAGGAGAACATTAACTATACTGCAGACTTTATCGCAGAATGACTAGATCAGACTAGATGATGGTTCCGTTCATTGCATATTCTAAATCATGCAATTAAATGAACTAATGCAGCAAATAATATCGTAGTAAATGGGCTGGTTCTCGCAGAAGATGGAAAGAAAATGGCAAAAAGTTTGAAGAATTTTCCAGATCCTCGTGGATTGATAGAGCAGTGGTGATGAGATGCATATAGAATTTATGTATTGAGTGCACCAGTTGTCCGCGCTGAACCTATGAGATTTAGCGATAAATGAGTAGAGCAGTCATTCAAAGACTATATACTTCCACTTCAAAACGTATACAATTTCTTTGAAACTTATGCTAAAATTGATCAATGGAAATCAGACTGAAATCAGATTTTTGCAATGCGTGATGATAGTGAAATCTCAGATTATAAGGCATTAGCTGAAAAATTAGTTCGTGCGAATCCAGATATAATCCTGACTTCAGATAATGATAAATGAGAAGCAGTTAAAGAACTAATCAATAAATACACAGTGAAAACTAAAGATATCGAAATTAAATCAGCAGATTTGTCAGATTATTTCAATTTAGTTAAATTATTTGAAGCTAAACGTGTATTAATTCTTGCATCTGATGAGCAGATTAAATCAATATGGAATGCTATATCTTGAAAATCAGATAAATCATTAGAAAAATGAGAGATTCTTCCACTTGTAACATATCAAATTACGAACGATTTGGATGCGTGGCTATTATCAGAATTGCATCAGACTTTAATCAAAGAAGATCAATTACTTCAAGCATATGCTTTAGATGATGCAATAAAAACTACACTTGAATTCCTAGATAAACTTACAAATCGATGGTTGCGCCGTTCAAGAAGAAGATTCTGGGCAAACGGAATGGATGCTGATAAAAATGCAGCATATTCAACTTTGTACACAGTTCTCAAGACTTACTTACAAATGTTGGCTCCATTCATACCATTCATTACTGAAAAATTATGGCAGAACTTAGCCGAATTCACTCCAGAAAAAGTTGATTCAATTCATCTTACATATCGACCAAAAGCTTCAGAATTGTATATTTCTCCGGATTTGATGGAAGAAATTGCTCAAGTTCGTAAAATTATTAAATTAGCATTGTTTGTTCGTGCTAAAAATAAAGTAGCTATCAAGCAGCCACTCCAGAAGTTATCGGTTAAGATGGAATAAAAATGAATCCTCCTGAAATGGAGGATTTTAAAAATTTAATTAATTTTTATCGTATGGATTACGAGAACTATTGTATATCATGGATATTATCAAAGATAAACCAAGATTTTGAACAGTCAGATTTTATTTTTTCTGGAGTTTTTCCCTGAGTATCATTACTTCCAAAAATCTGAACTTCACTTTTGAAATATTATTCAAATACCGAGATAACACATGAAAATCAAGATGTTTTTATAAACCTAAAAGATGAAGAACTCCCATTGGTTGATGAATACAAACATCGGTTAGATGAATTCCAAAAATTATGATGAAAATATTCTAATCATGAAATTGATACAGAATTCTTAAAAGTAAATCAGAAAGATAACTATTGTATCATCCCGATTAAAAAATGGGAGTGAAGTAATTTCGTAATTTTAGATTCAATAGAAGAAAATCAAGTAAATTTAGTGGACAATAAAAAATGAGAATTTAGTGTCTCTATTCCTGAATTTAATGATTTAATAAATCTAGAAAATTGAAAGTATGCTTTATTTTGAAGTAAAAAATTTTAATTACTCATTTGATTCATTGAAAACAATAAGAAATTTTTTATAAATCAAATATTTAGTTTGACAGATTAAAATGTTGAAAAAACTTTGATTAAAATTTTTGTGGCCATTTTATACACAAAGTATAATTTCTAGCCTATCTAAATTAATATTACCATTTTACGTAATATATTTTTTAGATATTTGACTAACTCTTTGGCAGATCGCTTTAATCAGTAGCTTTAGAAGTATAGTATCTCTAGTTTCAGAAATTCCAACGTGAACTATTGCAGATTTATACTGAAAGAAAATCAGCGTTATTTTGTGATTTATTTTATCATGAATAACTGTATTTTGTATCCCATTTTTTCATTCATTCGTCTGAATTTGTATTATATTTTGTATCAATGCATTGACGGAAACGTTGTTTTCGGGTTCAGATCAGGCTTGGGTATCTGATGTAATAGAAAAAAATGATAAAAAACTGATTGATTCATACTTTTCATGGAGTAGAAGCATAAGCAACTTTTGCTTTATTTTCGCAGGAATTTTAGCAAGTCTTGTAGCAAAATATCTTTGATATGATTGGCTTTGGTTCATTTATTGAGCATGAACTATTATTGCATGAATTGTTCTTTGTTTTGCAGAAAATTGAAAAGAGTGATATGAAGAAGAGTGAGAAGAATGGTTGAAAAAAGATTTTTGGCTTCATATAAAATCAACATTTAAATATATTATTTGAAATAAAGTCATTTGTTTACTATTTCTTTGAATTGCATTATTCTATATTATTGATGAATTGACTGGACTTATATGGACTCCATATATTCAAGAATTATGAATAGATATAGATAATCTATGATTTATTTACTGAATTATCTGAGTTTGCTGAATTTTTGTGCCTTTAATTGCAGAAAAAATTCTGAAGATTCAAAAAAACTCTATGCTGTATATTTTGTGAGTATGTATCTGAATGGCGATTCTTCTCGTAATATCTAGTATCTCTACATGTGTAATTCTGATTATTTGAATCTTTGTGGTATATAATTTTATTGATGATTTTATTTTGCCAATAGATGATACTTTAAGTAATAAGGTGGCTGAAAAATCTAAAAGATCTACAATTCTTTCTGTGAAATCTATGGTAGAAAATTTGGCATGTATTGTATGATGACCTTTGGCTTGAGTATTATTGTGATATATTTCTTATTCTCAGTGATTATTAGTTGCTGCATGATTAATGGTACTTATGGGAATTGTCTATTTTCTAATACAAAAAAGAGGAGTGTAAAACAACTCCTCTTTATCACGTACCACAGCGAAAACTAGTGGCAGCAGTTAGTACGCTTGCCGGCCATACAAACCACTTTTTCTGAATAGACCTTTTTCATTGCTTTTTAGATTTTTAATTTATTAATTTTTTTTCTTTTTCCAGTTTGTGTTCTAACAATCTGGTTGTTACTTTTATAAAGAATTTACACATAAAGTCAATCTTTTTTGATTCATTGAATTCATTTGTAACTAGACATTGTCCTGAGCATACGCCCTCCAATTTACATCCTTTACATCTTGGATTCTTACCAGGAAGCCTTAAATTAATCAGGTTGTAAAATGGGTTGTTCTCAACGAATAATTCATCAAATTGATTGATGTTTCCGATAGATGAGGATGAATATCCACAAAGGAATACGTTGCCTTCAGGGTTTACGGAAATATTCTCTCCACTCTGGGCTTTGCAGTACGTTATCGGGTCTTCATTTTCTTGATTAACAAGATTAGAATATACCGACGACCATGAGCCGAAATTATCAATCCCCAAATTTTCGCAGGTTAGGTAGATTGACATGAGTTTATCGATATAGAAATCAGTATCCTTATTACAGTTTTTACTGTTGACCAAGTCGATATCAGTTGCAATTCCGGTAAACCCTAGCTCTTTAAGTGAGATGATGAAATCATCATCGATGTAATCGATATTCAAATCGTTCATCGTGATACTGATACCATCTAGAGGATATCCTACTTCGGCAAGGAGACGGATTTTATTCATAATGATATCATAAGTACCTCCATCTACCTTTATTCGTATAAGATCATTTCCATTTCGTGGACCATCAAGAGATGTAGCAATAAACACTTTATTATCACGCAAGAACTTTGCGATATCTTCATTGAGGAGAGATAAGTTGGTATTCATTGCGAGTGTTACATCAGAGAAGTTCTCTCTGCAATAGGTAATACACTTTTTCACTACTTTCCAGTTGGTGAGAGGTTCAGCAGATCCAAAGTGAACATAGCCGTTGATTCCCAGATTTGTAACGTGATTCATGTATAAATCTATAGCTTTTTTGGCTATGTCCCATGGCATTTTGGCATGTTTGTTGTCAACTAGCCCAGATCTATTCATGCAGTGAGGACAGGCAAAATTACATACCTCAGAAACGTTCAAATCTAACGATGTGATGGTCTTTCCATTCGCTACTTTTTTGAGAAATTCTTCATTTCTCTTTGAAAGAATCTGTCTTTCATCGCAAGAGTCTTCAATCAAGAAGAATGCAGATTTTAGTTCTTCTATGATTTGAGGGCTATCTTTGGCTGAAAGAGTAGGATCATCGCTTTCAAGGACATTCATGTATTCCTTTTCAAGCATGTACAAATTTCCAAGGAGAGAATGATAATATAATTTATAATCACCATCTCCAACAGTTTGTAAAAATGTAGATTTTTTCATATTTGTTGAGCTTTTTTAATGTTTTTATTTTTAATAAAAAAAATATATGGAAAATATAAAAAATGTCAAGTTTATTTGCTTGAATATCAATAATTCTTGTAGGTTAGTAGTTTTTTATTCTATATCGTAAAATTTAAGGATTTCAGGAGATAACTTGGATTTATGGTCAATTCAATATTTTTTGCAATTTTCTATAATCCATTTTGAGTGGTTTTTAAATTCTATTATATCTGAATTTTTTACTGAGTTTGGATCTTCTTTATAGAAATTATAAAACCTAATTAAATCATTTAATCATGATTTAGTTGCTTCAGCAGATTGCTGTCTCGCTTCAGCAGATTGTTGTCTCGCTTCAGCAGATTGTTGTCTCGCTTCAGCAGATTGTTGTCTCGCTTCAGCAGATTGTTGTCTCGCTTCAGCAGATCTTCATTCCATATATGCTATAAATTCTTTTTTATATTTTTTTCAACAGTTTTCTATTGAATCCATTGCATTCTCAAAATCTGATAATCTATTACTATCTCAGTCTTCTCAGTCATAAAAATTTTTTTTGGTAATTTGTTCATATACTGCATCCCAAATGAATAAAAGTTGGTTTTGCTTACTAATTCACCAGTCAAATTTCATTTGATTAACTATAAAATTTTCTGTAAATTCAACAGCACTTTGTTTTTTCATTAACTCATTATTAGCTACAAAATTCTTTATTTTATCTGCATGCATTCTTGGTAAGAAGATTCAGGTCTTTCTTTCGATATTTGATACGACACTAGAGTCTGCTAGCACCTCTACACCTTGTTGATTAAAATTGTATGTATTGATGGTTTTTGCTTCAGTAGGATTATTTAAGCTTAATAAACTTACTAATAATAAAGTGTATGGTAATTTATTCCATCTACTATATTTATTTGATTTTTCTGAATGATTATTAGTATTTATATTATTCATTTTGGAAGAATATAATATAAAAAATTGTCACTAATAGTATAATAAAAAAAACAGAAAAAATCAAGGATAAAATTTGACATTTCCATATTTTTTAGATATAATTTGATTATAGTTTAGTTTATATGTATTTCTGATGCTGGAAAATTTTTCAGGATGAAATGTGGATACATGAAAACAGACTAGAACCCCTCAGGTTGATAATTTTTCTAAGGAATTGTCTGATTTTTTATCAGATGAAAAAATAAACAATAAAGAACAAATATTAAATTTTTTGATATCAAATCCAGATTTAAAGACTTTATTTGAAAAATTTTTAAAAACAGCAAATAATGTACAAAAATTAAAGTGTAAGAAAGAATTAAGGAATTGTAGTACAGAAGAAGAGATAAAATCTATTATGGTAGAAAATCTTCCTGATTGATATAAGATATGAAATAATGATATTGTAGAAAATGTGAATATATCAGAAGACTTGATATGAGATGATGTTCTTTTAAGTGCTACGGAGCAATCAGATCAAGATACAGAGCAAGCGAGAACAGATACAGAGCAAGCGAGAACAGATATAGAGCAAGCGAGAACAGATACAGAGCAAGCGAGAACATATATAGAGCAAGCGAGAACAGATACAGAGCAAGCAGAAAATATGCATGTTAAAATGGATTCACTACTTAAAGAGCGTCAAAGCTTATTAAAAGATCGTCTCGATATTGATGAAAAAACTAGAAAAGAGGCTGAAAAAATTAAAAAAGGATTACCAGAAGAGACCAAAAAACAACTTGAAGAAAAAGGGTATGATGAAAACTTTATTAATGATTATATTTTACTTAGAGTTACTTTAAATGAAGTAAAAAATGATTCTAGTTTTGATAAGAATGTAGTCGCACAATTTGAAAGTAAGGTAAATGAACTCGGTACATTAGATATTATTCTAAAAAATATTGATAACTCCTGTAATATCCCAGACACATCATTAGATAGTTTTTCTAGTGAAAATATATCTCAAACTAGAACTGAATTATTTCATCCTGAGATATGAAATGACAGCTTAATTCAAATAAAAAACCAAAATATGGAATCTCATGATTATTCTGGAATTTTTCCTGAAATCGGAGATAAAGAACTTATCAAGAATTATGGAAATTTCTTGGAATGAGATTTGAAGGAGTTTTGTCAGAAATATCAAAATGATTCTGAATTAAAAACTAGAATCGAAAATATCAAATGAAATATGACTACAGAAGAAAAGATTTTGTTAAAAAATTATCAGACGATGATGTCTGAATTAAATAGAATCAGAGAAGAGACAGAAAATGAAACTAAAAATCTAGTGGAAGAATTGACTATACTTTCTCAGATTAAATGAATGTCTATGTGTATATGACAGGAAAACTGAAAAGATTTTAGTTTAAACAAGGCTAGAGATATTCAAAATGATAATTGAGTCCTAACCTTAAATTGACATATTGATTGAGTGGATTTTTCTGTGCGTCATGATACTAATAAAGAAAATGCACGTTTACAGACAAAATCAAAATTATGAATCTCTGATGATAAAAATTCATTTATGGTATGATTAGAGGGGCAATATGTAGATTCTCCATTTAGTATGCCTAGTCAGGAAGAGATATTTAGTGTAATTGTAAAAGAAGTTCAATCTGATTCTAATGATATAAAAAAGTCTGATGATATAAATAATTATTTCGAAAAACTTCAGCAAAATGTTATGTGAAGGATGGATAAAGTTTATAGTGAAGCTAAATATGCTCAACATTATATTAGAAATAAAGTGAAGAGAGAAAAAGTTGTAGATAGTTCATTATTCATTCTTAGGAAAATAAAACCAGATATTGATTTAGTTAAGCCAATTAATCAGGCAAATAGTGGTAGATTATATGATTTTGTGAAAATATTGAATTTTAATGTAGAAAATTCAACGGATACAGAAAAAGATAAATTGTGTCAATGTATATCAAAAATTATGGAAATTTCAGATAATTATAAAAATAATAATGGAGTTGCATGATTTGATACAGTTAATTATCCACCAATTATTGAAAATTATTTAAAAAATCAGACTTGGTTGGAAAATTGAAATGAAAATTCAAAGCTATGACTAATTTTTGATATGTTAGGATATTATAATCTTAATTCAAAAGATACTAGATCTAATTCAGAATGAAATGAATGAGTTTCATCAAAGATAATTATAAATGATTTATATAGAGATTTGTTTGAATTTTCAGAAGGAGAAAGTTCGGTTTCTGTTAAACGGACAAATGAAGATAAAGAAAAATACGATAAAGAAACGGCTTATAATGTATTAGACTTAAATAATAATGACTTGTGGCCACCAGTTAATTATTGATAAACATTAATCTAGATTCTCTACAACTTCTTCAATATTATTGTCCTCTACTACATCGGTGCTTCCTCTAATTTCAGCTTTTTTCTTTTCGTTTACTATGGTAAATAACCACCAACAAGTTATCAAAATCAAAGCGAGTAATAATGCGATATCTTTAAGTAATTTAGTTTTTGCTTTCGATTTTTTTAAAGCTTTTTTTTCTTCATCTGTCTCTGCAATTTGATGCTTCCATTTATAAGCTTTAAACTCATCTAATATTATATGTAAAACTTCTTCAGGAGTGCGCTCGCTAGTATCTATTACTAAATTATAATTATTTGGATTCCATAAATCTACATTATACAATTTCATATAACGAGCTTCATCGTTTGAGTTTCTTTCCTTAACTTCGTCAATTGCATGTTTTTTAGTCGTATTTTTATCAGTTTCTCTTTTCGCTTTAAAAATTCTCTCTCATGCAATTTCTTCGTCTACATCCAATAAAATTTTGAATGCTTTTGGCTGAGCATAAAATCACAAACGAGAATCCAAGATGATATTATCTGATAGCTTTAGACTTTGCTGATATTCTTCATATTTTAAATCAAATTCTTTAGCATTTTCAGGATTATCTCACATTTTATTGAATTCTATTATATTTATTCACATCTCGGCAGCTAGTTTCCTTTTCATATCTCAAACTGATATAATTTCGTATCCAAGTTTTTTCGCCAAAAGTTTCGAAACGGTTCCTTTTCCACTTCCAGCTTTTCATCATATAGTAATCAGCATTATATTTTTCAAATAACATAAAAAACTTAATTTGAATGTAAATTTATAATGTTAAAAAGCAAGTAATTAATGAATACAAAAAAGAGCTATTCGTTTATAAACAGCTCTAATTCCCAGTTAATTAATATTAATTTATCCCCAAAATTTTTAAAGTATTAACTCACCACTCTTCCACATATTTTTGATATTCTTCTGCTTCTCATTGATATGCTAAGGCGACTCATATTATTCAGAATGCTTGAGTCGCTCATTCTTCAGAGGTGGCATCATCATTAGCTAATGCAATTTCTATAAGAGTAAACATGCTTTCAGAATAATAATCTAAGAAAGTATTACTTGCATCCATAAATGTTTTAGTTTTCTTATACTTTTCTTTTAATCAGAATTTATCACTTTTAATGTTTTTAGTAATCTTTTCTAAACTTTTTAATGTTTCATTATTTCTATCTTTATTTTCCTTAATAATTTTAGAAAAACCAGTTTTAAATTTTTTAATTAATTCCTGCTTTTGTTTATCAGTCATGCTGTCAGGGTCAATGTCATTAGTATCTATTCACATTGCCTTTAATAACTCTTCATCATCTAAATTGGCTAATTGGTCTAATCCGTTTTTAAAATATTCAGCTTCAATCTTTAGATAATTAGCTAAATCAGATTCTCATTTCTTTTCAGCTGCGTTCTTTAGTAAGTTTAGAAATTTGTAGTCATAATAGTATTTAGTACCATTTTTTCACGTATATATTACATTGGAGTTTGAGTATAAATCAGAAATGTATTCATTCTCATAGTTTCAAGAATTGTTTGCAGAATCATTTGTATTGTTCGTTTGCTTTATTGTTGTATTATAAGCAGGAATTGGATTTCAATTTAAATAAATATTTGAACCAAAACTTTCAGACATCCTTTTTAACATAATCAAAACATCTCATCTTGTAACATAATCTTTTGGATTCTTGATGTTATTCATGACTCATTTTTGTTTTAGAGCATTCAAATGGAAAACATAATATCATTTTCCTTCTGCATTATATTCATTTCCCCAAAGTATTCTAGATAAGACAGTTCATAATTGAGCTCTATTAACTTTTTGAGTTGGTTTAAAAGTAGATTTATTAGTTCACATTATTTTATACGCACAAACTTTTTTAGTGTAATATTTTAAATCGTTTGTAATTTTATTTTCATCAATAAAAGTACAAGAATTTAGATGAGATCCTTTTACTTCGGCTACATTCTCCAAATAATTTACTATCATTTTTGATAAAGCCTGTCTAGTGACTATTCAATTTAATTTGGCTGATTGAATATTAGACTGTGTAGTAATTTTATTCTTATAAGCCCATTGATATGCTTCCTGTTGTTCTTGTGTATATGCGAATGTGCATGAAATTGTAGATAGAGCTATTAGAGTCACTCCTCACAAAAAGTTAAAAAATCTTTTCATATTTTTTTGTTTTATAAAGATTAAAATAATTCACAAAACAAATTATAATCAAAAAAATATATTTGTCAAATATTGGGGAAGAAAATGTTATATTAATTTATAATCGGTGTTTTTGTGGCTACAAGCATTGAAGAATGAGACAATTTTCCATTATCAGTAAAATTTCCATCTCAATCAATAAACGCATTTACATTCAAAGTTAATCACGAAAAGTTAGCTAAATCTTTCAACTCATCCAAAGAGAAAAAGTGGTAAAATCTCTCATAAACTATTCAATCTGCATCAGTCCAGGGTACCATTAAATCACGAGCACTTCACTTATTCATCTTAAACCAGGATAGTATTTTAGCTTTCATTACGATTTTCCAATGTTTTTTGATAAACCAATCAGATAAAGATCGATTAGTCATCAATAGCATCCCATCATAATCCAACAGACGATAAAAATTTTTCATTAAAAATGAGCGTTCTTTATTCGTCGGAATATGCTGAAAACTAGAGGTTCAAACTATCAAATCAAAAGATTCTTGCTCAAAATTCTTAACTAATTTAGTTATATCTCATTGAAAAAAAGTTAAATTCGGATTATCTTCGCTGGCATAGGAGAGTAGTTCTTCTGATAAATCGATTCCTACATAATCAAACTTTCCAGCAAAATTTTGATTTAATAATGTAGCAAATCTTCCACTTCCGCATCAAAACTCCAAAACACGAATTTTTTTTCACTCTTCGAATAGGGGAGTAATAGTATCGAGAATGGCTTTCTCCTCATGCCAAAATTTCTTGCGAGTTTCTGCGTATTTTTTAGCTTCAGTATTATAGAATGACTGTAAATCTTGCTTGATTTCTTGATTATCAAAAAAATCACTATTCTTCTTCAATTGAATAACTTTTTCAGACTTTTTCTTGTTTTTTACCTTTAATTCTGATACTTTCTTTGAAGAGAACTCAGATTTTTTTTTCATTCATTTGCAAGATATTTAAAATGTGATTTTAGAATAATCTTTCTATAAAAAAATGCAAGTATTCTAAGATTGTGTTTAGCATATATTGACTTTTTATACAATAATGTTATATAATAATATTAAGAAAAATAAAAAAACAATAAAAAAAAGATAAAATATGGTTACAGCTTTATTATTTCTCCACGAAAAGATGAGGCAAATGGAGGAAATTCAGAATTCGGTTACAAGGCAGAATTGCTTTGATAAACTAGTTGAATATTTCAAAGTTTGTCGTGAAATTGGAAAGAAAGAGGCTCTAATTCTTAATGCAAATTGGAATAGTGTTATGAGGAATATAATGCCTCTGTTCTTATTAAATTTACCTTATTGTATGCTTGAAGATTGTGATTCTCATGTTAAAGAAGATTGCATAGACGAAGTATTTCTAGGATGTAAAGCAGAATCTCAGGAATATATACAAAGTTTTATGGACGAAACTGGGTATAAATCGATGATTTTCACTTACCGTGATATCCCCAGTAAAGAATCTATTACAATCTATGATGATGGAATTAATAGAACACTTGCTTACATCGAAAATGAAGAAAATCCTAAAGTCGTCTGTAGAATGAAAGATTTAGTATGTAACTATTTCTTTCGCAATCAAAGAGAAGTATTGGAAGATATATATGGAGATGAAGAAGCTCTCTATTATGAGATGATCAAAACTTTTAATAACAATACAATGGTAAATTAGTCTACAATTTATGCGGTTTAGTGTTGTGCTTTACCGCATTTTTGTTTTGAAAATTTTTAAGCTTTTCTTGAATTTACAATTATAAACATTATTCTACATTCAGATTTATTTCTCACTTTTCAACTGATGCATCAAAAGAAATTCTATGTAACTACACCAATTTATTACGCAAACGGATTACCTCATATTTGACATGCGAATAGTTCATTTATAGCAGACTTATATGCTAGACGATATAGATTGATGTGATATGAAGTGAAGTTTTGTACATGAGTAGACGAAAATGGACAGAAAATGGTAGAAAAAGCAGAATCTGAATGAAAGGATGTAAAAACTTTTTTAGATGAAATTGCTGCATGATCAGTTGAAATTCGAAAAGAATTACAGATTTCTTATACTGACTTTATTAGAACTACATCAGAAGATCATGCTCAGTTTGTACAAAAAATGTTGAATAAAGTCCACGATCAGTCTGAATCTGAGTCAGATGAAGCAAAAAAAGATATATACGTTTGATCATATGAATGACTATACTGCACATGATGTGAGGCTTTCAAAAATGAAAGAGATTTAAATGAGGACTGACTTTGTCCTGATCACTTAACAAAACCACAAAAAGTATCTGAAACTAACTTATTTTTTAACTTAAAAAAATATTCAGATTTATTTGAAAAATTGTGGGCAGAAAATCCTACATTCGTAGAACCAGAAACTAGGTTCAATGAAGTAAAGGCATTTGTTAAATCTGGTTTAGAGAACTTTTCTATATCTAGAGAAAATAAACACACATGAATTGGAATTCCATTACCTTGGGATCCAGAACAGGTTACTTATGTATGGTTTGATGCATTGTTTAATTATATCACAGTTTGTTATAGAAACTGAGAAAATGGAAAATTTTGGGACAATGATACATATATTCTCCATATTCTCTGAAAAGATATCGTAAAATTCCATGCAACTTACTGGCCTGCAATGCTTGAAGCGACTGATAACCGTTTACCAGATAAAGAATTTGTGACATGATATCTAACAGTTGATGGACAAAAAATGAGTAAATCTCTTGGAAATGTGGTAGATCCAATTCAAGTTTCTCGTGATTATGATAGAGATGCTTTGGTATTCTATCTATTAAACGATGTGCCATTAGGTTCTGACTGAGATTTCTCTCGAGAGAGATTCAACTGAACATGGGAAAAAATGCTGATTGGATGATGGGGAAATTTGGTAAATAGAGTTTCAAATCTCTGAAAAAAATACTGAATCACTGAGTGAAAATTTGACCAGAATAGATGGAATGCATTCAAAGAAGAACTTTCAGACTTTTCTTTACTTTCTATCATTGAAGGGGAGTGGAATAATGAGGTCATAGAGAAATCTTATCTAGAAAATGCAAATACAAAAGCTTTTGTGGAAGATTGGTATCGTTTGGTGCAGGCTGCTAACGAATATATTTCAAAGGCTGAGCCATGGAAGAAATATAAAGAAGAGTCTACTCAGCAAGAAGCTCTTGATGATTTATCATTCTTACTATGGGTAATTAAACAACTTTGATTAGTAAGTGCTCCGCTATTGGTTAATTGATTCGCTCATTTACAAGACATTCTTTGAAATTCAGAGATTCAAGCTATAAATACATCTAAAAATGAAAAATCTGATTTCGAAACAATATTTGATGCAAAAATTTATTCAGTGAATCTAAATCCAAAAATTATGTATCAAAGAAAAGAAAACTAAGAAGTTTTGCGGTCAATTGCATCAACAACTTTAACTTCATCTGGGAATGTGCTAAAATTGAGAAAATTATCAGTAGGATGAGAAATGTTAATAAAGCTAAAACAGTCAAAAAAATCTGATATTTTCAGTTTCACTTTTCTTCATCATGGTTTTTTTGAATCATTGTGTGGATTATCCAAAATTACATATTTTATTAAATCTCAATCTTTTTCTATACCGCAAATACTGTATGCATGTCCATAATAAATAGGTTCTCATCAAACTTCATAAAATTTTTTATCAGTTTTTCATTCTTCAAACTTAGATGATATTGATATTGACCATAGATTTTTAGGATCATAAGATTCTAAATATTTTAAAATTGTTAATTTATTTTTTGGATCTCATGTTAAACGTATATTTGAAAAACTTTTGGGTCATAACAAGGTAAGCATAGCATCTCATGCACTTCAAGCTTCTATTTTTTTGATGAGCTTATCCGTAATTATACCGTTTGTACTAGGAATTATTCATTCTTTAAATAATAAATATTTTGAAAATCAAACTTCTAGTATTTGATATCATATTGCACCACGAAGATGAGCCGCTTTTAAATCTTCACTAGTTATCTTTACTTTTATTCAGTTCGGTTCTCATAATGGCATATATAAATTGAAAGAATCATCACCAGTTCTTTCAATAGATGCCTTCATTAAAGTATCGAAATATTTAGACCTTGCCAGATTTTTAATAGCAGCAATAAGGTAACAATCACCTAATGTTCATTGCCTCATAGTATTAAATCATTTAAACATATCTTGATAATCTTCATCACTTAATCTTCTAAACATACTTAAATATAAATCCTCTTTAATGGTTTGAGCTACATGTGTTCATGGAGCAACCCCAAGCTCTTCATCTAACGATATACCTGAAATATCATTTTTTTTGTATTCTCCGTTATCAAAAATAAGCATGGAGTTGTTAAGCTCATGTTCTATTGCTGGTTTATATGATGCCTTACTTGGCATTATAGCAGCTAAACCAATATCAAATCATGCATCAGTAGGTTGTTCATCCATTAATATATTATTTTCATCGGAAACAAGTTCAATTTTTTTATTTTTAGATTTAGAAAGAGATGCTGATTTTGCATTTTTAATTGCACTTATTCCTCATCAAGACATTAAAAGTGCCGGGATTAATAGTTTTATTATAGAAGTTTTATTAAATCTTGCCATTTTAGATGGTTTATCTTTTCATTTACTGGTTGAGTTTTCCATTTTACCTCAATCTTTTTTTATTTTATTCAAATGTATAAATCCTCTATCAATACTCATTGTTCAATAAAAGATACAATAAAATTACAAACAAATTATACACAAAAAATCAAAAAATGTCAATTTTTTTGATATAAATATATCACGTAAATTTTTATTTCATTAATCCATATAGTAATACAGAGTCCTGATTTACATTTGACTTTAAATATTTTCTCATTTGAATTCGGCGTTCAGCTTGTTCATAATCTCATTTTTCACTACAATATGCAATCCATCATTCTAAGAAATCATTTAATAATCACAGTTCTGAAATAGCTTTTAATGCTTGATATAATTCTCACTTTGGTTTGCTATCAGAGAGTAATCATGTAGTCAGCTTTTTTAAATTTTCTCCCAAATCTTCGTTCTGCTCGACTTTTTCTGCGATATTTTTTAGAAATCATGGTTTTCACACCGCCATAGCAATCATTACAGTCTGAAGTTGTTTATTATCAGTGAAAATCTGATTTTCATCAGCGAATTTTTGCATTTCATCGTTATTCAAAGTAGAGAATGGAATAGTGATACAACGTGAACGAATCGTATCCAAAACCATGGAAATATGAGGTACTGTTGCGATTATAAATCTACCAGCAAGAGGTTCTTCTGCAGATTTGAGAAATGCATTTATCGCGCTATTGGACATTCTTTGAATGTTTTCGATCAAGAGAAATCTTTTTCACGAAAAACTTGAATTCAAAAGCCATTCATTCATTTCTCTTACTCCGTAATTTTCATGCTGAGTTTCATCAGGGAACTGAATATATCTCTTATCATCTTTAACTTCAACTGGGATGGTATGAAATTTCCCAGTAAATGGTTCAAAATCTTGAACGAATAAGCAATCACTATACATATATTCTCACAATATTTCTTCAATTATTGCTTTTGCATGCGAAATCTTTCAAATTCAATTTGGTCAAGCAAGCAAAAAAAACTGAGTTCATTTTCAGGTTTCTATTACATTATTAATGTATTTTTTTAATGTTTGTACTGCTTGCTCGTTTCAGATAATCATAAAATGAATCTAATTTATAAATTTAATCTAGATTTTACATATTCAAATATAATTTTCAAATATAATTTACAGGGATACTGTAGTTATATTCTTTATAAAACATATTGATAAAAATTAATAAAATTATATATATGTACTACATAAAAGACATAATTAAATAAAAAAAGAATGGAAGAAAGAAAATTAAAAGATGAAATGCAATATTGGTATTCAAAATATTGTAACACAGTGATTAGACCAGAAGCAGAGGCATACTTAAACGTATATAATGCACTTAAAGCAGTATATGATTTATGGTATGGTAAAAAGTAAAAATTCATTAAAGAACATACAGGAATCCTTGTATGTTTTTAAAAGAGTTACAATTTAAACTTTTTTACTAAACTTCTTCCCTAAAAACTCAATTAATAGGACAATACCTATCCCTACAGCAAAACAAATTATAGCCCATAAAAACTGATTATTTTCTCATGTAATAGTTTGATATTGATTTGGTAAAACATTCCTTCATATTCATAAATCAGCATCTAAAGTTTCTTTCCATGGCCAGATTTTATTTAAAGATCATAGCATAAAGCCAGTTAATGAGGCTAAGGTTATCATTTTATAATGTTTGAATAACCATGAAAGCACATTTGAAAATAGTACAATTCCTATCACAGCTCAAACAGCAAATATTCAGATCGTAATTATATCCAAATTTTTGATAGCCAACATCATAGTTTCATACATTCATAGCAATACGAGCATGAAACTTCCAGAAATTCCAGG
>JAEEGF011307426.1_pt1 | contig 16862 bp, 16 predicted proteins | sample 9134171 | NCBI WGS metagenome assembly JAEEGF01 (sample SAMN16246542, study PRJNA631951) | gut metagenome | biome: gut microbiome; feature: rumen; material: AP-attached | host: Bos | place: Iran: Karaj | collected 2018-10 | reverse complement strand
TTGTCGCGAGCGAAAGTGATTTGATATCCGAAGGATGAAAATCACGAAAGCTAAGCAGATCTGCGGATTCGAGCTGGCATTGCTGAAAGGCTGAATAGTTACATTATATGTGGCGAATGGTCTGAAAAATATATACAATTAGGAGACAAGTTATGAACAATATCAAAGAAATTAAAAACGGAAAGTTATATTTTGATGGATGTGACACAACACAGCTCGCAAAAGAGTACGGAACCCCCCTTTATGTTATGTCATACTCAGATATCAAAGGAAGACTTGATGAGCTGAAGAGAGACTTCACAGACAAATATCCGGGAAACAGAGTTGCATATGCATCGAAAGCATTCTGTACAGAAGGAATGTATGAGATCCTCAAGAGAGAAGGCGTTTGTATAGATGTAGTATCAGGTGGAGAACTATATGCAGCAAAGAAAGTGAACTTCCCGGCTGAGAGGGTAGAGTTCAACGGCAATAACAAACTTCCTTCAGAAATCGAGATGGCAGTAGAGTACGGAGTAGGTAGAATAATACTTGACGGACTTAATGAGGTTCCGCTCATTGAGGCTGCCTGCAAGAAGTTTGACAAGAAGATGAATATCATGGTGAGAATTACACCTGGTGTTGCAGCAAGCACTCATGATTACATAGTAACCGGAAAGAAAGATTCAAAGTTTGGTATTCCACTTGATGAAGAGGTATTCCTTCCAATAATCAAACAGATAATAGATTCAGAGTATTTAGAATTTACAGGACTTCACATGCATATCGGCTCACAGCTTTTTGAAAATGATGCATTCCTTGAAGCGCTTGATGTTCTTATGGACTGGGCAGCAAGAATCAAAAAAGAATTTGACGCAGATGTGAAGGAAGTAAACTTCGGTGGCGGATATGGAGCTACATACATCGACGAGGAGAGAAAGCCATACAGCTTCTTCCTTGATCCAATGATGCAGAAGTTAAAAGAAAGATCCGAAGAGATTGGAATTCCATGTCCTAATGCAGTAATTGAGCCTGGACGTTCAATTGCAGCAGAGGCAGGTATGACACTTTATACAGTAGGTCAGATCAAAGATATCAAAGGACTTAGAAAGTATGTATCTATAGACGGTGGTATGGGCGATAACATCAGAGTGGCACTCTATCAGGCCGAGTACGATGCAGTGATTGCAAACAAAGCAGAAGAGGCAAAAGATGATAAAGTCACAGTATGTGGTAAGTATTGTGAGTCAGGAGATATACTTCTCACAGACTTTATGGTTCCAAAGTCAGTAGAGATGGGTGATATCCTTGCGATGTTTTCAACAGGTGCATACGGATACTCAATGGCAATGAACTACAACAACAATACAAAACCGGGAGTAGTACTTGTAAAAGAAGGAAAGAGCGACTGGATGGTAAAACCACAGACATACGAGCAGCTCCTCCAAAATGATGTGATTCCCGGAATATTGGACTAAGGTAGATGAATTTATAGATAGGTTAATATAGAACTAGAACAGGTCGGCGCATGCCGACCTGTTCTGGTTGTTAGGGCAAGGCCCTGTTTATGAAGATGAGTTCTTGCTGTTGGAAGAACGAAACTATAATTTACGAGTGAATGGTGGAAATATATTCGATGTATTTATCTAATTTTGTATTCAGAATATAATTGTTCTCGAAATTCTTTGTCGCTGGCTACTAAATCCAACTCAGCGAATCTCATATCCTTTAGAAGATATTGAATCAATAAAGCAAGTTTGGATTCGCCTTCGGCCAATCCTTTGGCCTCGCCCCGCATTTCACCATATCTCACAAGAGCAGTAGACACATCACACATATCCTTTACCTCCTTTTCCGTTTCATCTGTAATCGGAATGTTGAATTCCTCTTCCAATATTTTTCTTCTTTCTTCCTGTTTCATATTTGAAACAAAAATAATATCCAATAGTTTTAAAATACCTTCATAATTCTGCATGTTGTTGTACATCTCGCCACCTAGACAAATCTTAACCAGTTCCATTTTGTCATATGAAGTAACCGGGTCAGCAGAGTTACCAATACGGTTGTTTTTAGTTAGTGTGTATGAAACGATGGAATTACTGGCTGCTTTTGATGGCATGGTGCAAATCCAAATGGAATAAACTTTCTTGATATTGTCAAAATTATCGTCGGAAAACTCTCTTTCATACTGTCCGGATATGAGTCTTGCGATATAATATATTCCTCTTGTATTGATAGAATATCCGGGATAAAAGTCATTTTGAGGCTCAATATCTACAATAATCTTTGTGTATCCATTATCTATTGGAATAATAGAATTAAAAAGTAAATCGAAAGTTCTTTTTCCGTTAATCGGATCATTGCTTTCAGTATTAATGCCTGTAATGATAGAAGATGTCGGATAATCAATTACTGTGTCACCAATTGAAACAGAAGGATCAATATAGTTCTCGGCAATGTACTCTACAGGTATAGTCGCATACTCATTAACAACACTCTTTAGAATCCATGCCAATACATATTTGTTACTTAATATCAATTTGCTAAGCGAATCACATTTTGCCTTGTACTCCGGATAGTTATCGTCTGTGACCTGAATAATATCCGAATTGCAATCAGAATCACTTGGGAAAGTGACATTGTCAGTATCATAATCAACAGAATCTTCGTAAATGTAACAATCGTTCGGGGTGAAAGAATTGTACAAGTATAAGTTATTTGATATGTTGAGCCTGTGAACAAGATAAATATATCTGATGTATAATTTGTAATGTGGTATTCCTGTCATATATGATATGCCTCCATTCGTGTACAATGAATACTATGATTTAGATACACGAGTTTTCTAAAATCACATATTTTGAATGTGATAATGCCATGTTATGTATCACAATATGTGATATTTATCACTTATTGTTTGTATACGTTTATCGTATCGCAATTAAGATAAAATGTCAAGATGGCCAATTTACCAAAAAGTCCACAGATGGCCATTTTATCCATAACTCCACAGATAAAATCAATTCCCATCACCCCTTAGGCACCTTTCAAAAACAAAAAATTCCACATATTGTAATTCAACAATTGTGTACTTGAAAAAATGTGTTATCATTAATGTATAGGCACAACTAAATAAATCGGACAAGTGCTAACATGAGTATCAAGTTCATTAGTATGAAGATGGGTTTTCATGCTCATTAATACAAAGAAGAACTATCACGCGATATAAAACGGTATCTGTCTTAGAGACCGTTTCATATAAACTACTTTTTTAATGAGTAATTTTTAAGGAGGAAAAATGAAAATGAGAGGGAAAAAGGTAGTAGCGTGGTTATTGATGTTGGTTATGGTCATCGGAATAATGCCACTTGCAACAAAGACAGTTAAGGCTGCAAACTACTCTTACAACAAAGGAAGCGTAACTATTAACAGCGACGGAAGTGTCACAATCGATTTCACACTTGCAGAGGTTGATCAGACACAGGTGTTATATGGTTTTGGACTTTGTCTGTTTGAGGAGAAGCCTGAATTGCTTGATAATGACAAGTTGGTTGATTCCGGAAAGACATTCTATGATTCGGATGTATGTAAACACGTGTACCATCAGGAACTTGCTAATCCAATTCCGGAGGGTACATATAATGACACTTTCCAAATTACATATCCAGCGGGAAGTCTTGATATTGTTGGGTTCGACACCAATGGGGGTCAGATTTCCAGAGATGCAGGGTTGAATCTGAAGGAAGCTCTTGATAGCGGTAAAGATTGGTATATCGTTGTGGGTGTAAGAACATCTTTCGGAGGGGTACAGCACACAAACTGCGATTTGTATCTTGGACAGGTATCTGACATTACAGGTGGAGACAATTTTGTCCCACATGAACATCATTGGAATTATGGAGTGAAAGAAAATAAGATATATGCATGGTGTGATTCTGAAAAATTAAAATGCGAGTATTATGCAACAAATCAGGATGATGCAAAGCTTCTTGATACACTTACAGCTGACGATATGGTTTACACAGGTGAGCCATATGTTGGAGGAACAGTTACAAATAACATCGCAGACGTTACAGGAGCTACAATGAGCACAATCACATATTACAACAGTAACAATGAGGTGCTTGATACACCACCGACAAATGTTGGTGATTATTATGTGACTGTAACACTTACAGATGGTCAGGGCGGTGCATATACTGCAAAGGATACATTTACGATTACACCTGTTGATATTTCATCAGGAACAATCAAAACAGATATAACTGACAAAAATAACCCACCGGCGACTATCAAGATAACTCTTGACGGAAAAGAAAGAACGTTAACGGTAGGAACTGATTGTGATATAGTATTTGATGATGCAGATCCAAGCAAAGTTAAAGTTGTTGGAAAAGGTAACTATAAAGGAACTATCACTACAGAAATCAAGAAGGATAATTCTTCTTTGACAAATGGTGGAGCAACAAACAATACAAACGGTGGATCAGCCACAAACATATCACAGGGTGGTTCAACAAACACAACAACTTCAAATACTGCAACGACAACATCCACAACTGCAACAAATACAACTGCAACAAATACAGTTGCAGAAAATACAACTGTAGCTCAGGATGATGAAGATGTAGATGAAGAAGATGCAGAAGATGAAGAAGATGAAGACGACGAGGACGCGATAGACACTAGTAACGGAAATAGCGGAAGTACAACAAGTACTACTTCATACACAACTACAGGCGGAAGTCCTGTAACAGGATATGATGGAATTGTGAGAGTGATGATGATCATCATGATGATCGGATTGGCAGGAACAGTTGCATCAGCAAGGAAATTAAAGGAAAATACAAAATAAAAAGAATCTCATGAAAAAGTAGTAAAAAAAGGCAGACCGGCGCGAGCCGGTCTGTTTATATGTTTAGGGTGTTACTTTATGAACCATTTATTGAAAATAGGAATTCTTTGCAAAATCATAGTTACTATAGCACATAAAATGAAAATCCCAAGTGAGAATAATGGCACCGAAAAAATAGGATTAAAGGATAAAGTGTCGATATGGAAAAATGAAAAAAAAGATTCCAATACAAGAGGATGCAATAAATAAATTCCAAAACTACATTTGGATAAGAGCAATAGTGCCTTGTGTAATCCTTTTATTTGGGGTTCCTGGTTGAGGTGGTTTGTTGCAAACACAAAAATAGCCACACTGGTGATTAGAACATTGATTGTAAAATTTTTAAAGAATAACTCGTTAGGTGTATTGGTTTTAATGCATAATAACAGTGTGGAAAGTGCTGTGATAATGACACCTAAGAAGCCGCCTATATAAATAATATACTTGTGTGATTTTTTGAATTTCACATTACTTAGAACATATCCTAAAACAAAATAACCTGAGTAGCCTACTGCAAAGTTGAAATTGAGCTGGGATACGACACAATTGATGGTTTCAAAAATAGTATTGTTTTTTAATGCAATCAATTCGTTGGCTTGTGGGATTAGAAACGAAAATATAAAAGACAAAACAAGAAAATAGAAAGTCATTGTCTTGTCTTCTACAATCTTCTTTAATAGTGGAACAATAAGGTATAAGGCCATTATCATATATAAAAACCACATGTGAAAGTGGCCCTTTATAGTTGAAATAATAATAGTCTGGTAGTTGTAGCATTTGTTGGTAACAAAATAGTCAAACAATGCGTATATTGCTGACCAAAAAAGAAAAATTATTGCAAGTTTAAAAATGTATTTGGTAAGAATCATGTGTATAGTTGAGTCCTTTTTTAAAAAAAGTGCACCGCTAATCATAACAAAAACAGGGACTCCCCATCTTACTAAACTTTCAAAGACAGTTAGTATTATGAAATTAAAAGAATGTTTATCACAGTTTCCCCAATTATTGCCTACAACATGTAATATTACAACGGCTAGTATTGCCATAACTCTTAAATAGTCAAATTCGATTCTGTGTTTTACTGTATTTTGTTTCATTTGTTTTTATACTCCTCTTTTAAAATATTGATATACCAAATAAATTGGTGGTGAAACTCAAAAATAGAATACTAAATAGCATGATATTTGTATTATAAAGTAAATAGAATGATTTGACTATTGTTTGGGAAAAAAGATGGAATTATATTTTTGGATATATCGCAACATGAAAGGCAAATCGTATTTGCTAATAAGGTTAGGACGGTGTTGACACTTTAGAATTGATGATGCAGACGTTGAAGATGAAGAAGATGAGGATGACGCTAAAGACGGAAATAGTGGCAGTAGTACAACAGGTACAACCTCAAATGTAACAACAGGCACAAGCCCTGTAACAGGAAACGATGAAATTGTGAGAATGATGATTATGATATTGATGATCGGATGTGCAGTAGCAGTTTCATCAGCTAAAAAGATTAAAGAATATACAAAGTAAAAAAAAGAAACTCATTAAAAGTAGTAAAAAAAGGCAGACCGGCGCGAGCCGGTCTGTTTGTATATAATGTGGTATCTGAATTAAAAGGCTATTTGTTGTTTAGCCAGGCAACATAGTCGAACTGATCTAAATATCGTTTCCAAGGTTTATTAGGCGTGAAATCAGAGCAAATACCTACAGAACTCTCGTTTTCAAAACCTTTGATATAAAAAGCGGATTTGATATTGGGATATTCTTTGTTGACAAATACAACTTTGTTTGGGTAATTAAGTTCGTCAAATTCTCGCAAAATATCTTCAGAACATCCATCTCTGTCAGTAAAGAGGACAAAAAGATTACCATAATTTATTCTTTGCTTTCTTTCGTTCCATTTGCTTTTTGCTTCTTCAAAAGATTGGTAATGCTGGAAGTACAGTTTTATATCTTTAAGTTGCCCTATGGGATAGGAGATATTATCTTCAAATACTTCAATTAAATCTGAGTTGAGATATGAATCAAAATTTTTTAATAAGAGAATGAAATCTTCGGGTTTTATCCACAAATTAACAAATGGAGAATTGAATTTTAATCCTAAATCATGTTGGATAAAAGTGCCATTACAATTACTTGCGATTATTGAAGGGGAAAGATTACTGTTCTTATTTCTTAACTGTTTAAGATAGTTATTTCGCTTGTTTTTGATTATTTTGTTGTAGATACTATAACGTAGATTTCTAAGTTTACTAATTATCATATATGTTTGAACCTCATAATTGTGTTTGCTATTATAAATAATTGTCTAGTATTATAGTACAATTATAACTGTTCGAATTCAATAATTATATCAATAAAAGTTGTTGGAAGTAATGAAGAAAAAATAAACAATGAAAAAATAGAATAATAATATAGTTTAAGACAAATAAATTAGGTGACTTGGTCAATAAGTTGTATAGGGTGGCAAATAAAATGGTTATATGGTATACTTTAAATGTTGTGTTGTCACTTTTTGTTTGCTTAAAATATTATTATTTGTAATTGTAATATAATAATATGTGACAACGTTATAACAAAAGGGGACAGAGGAACTATCACAATGATAATAATGTCTTTAAAAAAGAGAAGGACTGAAAACAGGAAGGAAAAACATACAAATGAATAATGAAACGACTGTTCAAAATTCAACTCCATATCATATCCATATATCGTCTAAACACAAATGGTTTGATTTAAAATTAAAGGAAGTTTTTCGATATAGAGATTTAATCTGGCTATTCACTAAACGTTCGTTTGTAGTTAGATACAAACAGACTATTCTAGGCCCAGCGTGGCTTTTTTTAAATCCGTTTATAACAAGTATTATATATACGATTGTTTTTGGTAAGGTTGCAGGAATTGGAACTGAAGGAGTACCAAAGATTCTTTTTTATATGTGTAGCAATGCTATCTGGGTATACTTTTCTACATGTGTTACACAGAATGCAACTACCTTTACAGCGAATGCGAATGTCTTCGGAAAAGTTTATTTCCCTAGATTGACGACGCCGATTTCTAATGTGCTATCAGCTATAATACAGTTTGGAGTGCAGATGAGTCTGATATTGGCTTTTCTGTGTTTTTATTTGATAAAGGGCGAAGTTCATCCTAATTGGTGGGCATGTTTGTTGATGCCAATTGTTCTGATACATTTAGGACTGTTAGGTTTGGGAGTAGGAATCATCGTTTCCAGTATGACAACAAAGTATCGAGATTTGTCAATACTAGTTGGGTTTGGAGTACAACTCTGGATGTATGCAACTCCTATCGTGTATCCTTTATCACAGCTAAAAGAGGGACCCTTCAGACATCTGATGCTTATTAATCCTGTTACAGCGCCGGTAGAAATATTCAGATATGCGTTGCTTGGACAGGGAACTATAGATGTGCCTTTTACAATAGTGTCATGGATGATTACTCTCTTAGTAACATTATTTGGAATTGTTATTTTCAATAAAGTCGAGAGAACATTTATGGATACAGTTTAATAAAAAACAAATTATTGTATTTAATTATACAGGAGATAATTGATGGAAAACGTAAGTGAAAACAAGGAAGTTATGATACAACTTTCCGGAGCTAAAAAGAAATATAGACTGGGACAGATTGGTGGAGAAACACTTCAGGCTGACTTGCAGAGCTGGTGGGCTCGTATACATGGAAAGGAAGATCCTAATTCTAAAATAGGCGCAGACCAAAGAAGTAATGGTGAAACCTTCATGGCTTTAAACGGAATAGATTTGACCATATACAAAGGTGAAGCTGTAGGGATAATTGGTAGTAATGGTGCTGGAAAAAGTACATTGCTGAAGTTGCTCTCAAGAGTTACAGCGCCAACAGAAGGTGAGATAGATATATATGGACGTATCGCATCTATGTTGGAAGTAGGAACAGGTTTCAGCCCAGAGATGACCGGTCGTGAAAATGTCTACATGAACGGAACAATACTTGGAATGACTAAGGCAGAGATAGATGCAAAGATGGAAGACATAATCGAATTCTCAGAAGTAAGAGAATTCATCGATACACCTGTAAAAAGATATTCCAGTGGCATGTATGTTAAATTGGCATTCTCTGTAGCTGCCCATCTCGACAGTGAGATAATGATAATGGATGAGGTACTTGCTGTAGGGGATATGGCCTTTCAGAAGAAGTGTCTTGATAAGATGAGAGATGCCGCAAAGAAAGAAGGAAGAACGGTACTGTACGTTAGTCACAATATGAATACTATACGACAGCTTTGTGACAGATGTATAGTTCTTGATAGAGGAAGAGTCGTATTTGATGGGGAAGTTGAAAAAGGTATTTTACAGTATCTGGGAGGTGATAATGAATTGTTGCCTAGATACTATGATTTGCAAACAATAGTCAGACCATCAACGCAACACGGAAAAAGAATAAGATTATTGTCATTTGAGTTTATTAACAAGGAGACGGCAATCTTTGATTCGAATGAAGAGATGAAATTCATGATGAAATTCAAGGCTAATGAAAGTATTGAAGATGTTAAAGCATTCTTTGTTATTAACAATTCTAATGGTCAAATTGTTGGCATGACGCAGACGAAAGAACCTATTGTAAGTACATGTAATGGAAAGGAATATTGTTACGAAGGTACGTTCAATATTTCAAATTTGGCAAAGGGACGTTATTTTTTTGAGATAGATATTTTTTCAGATGATGGGGAGGGAAGGCATTGGAGTTATGACCATCCACGGAAAAATATTGTTTTTGAAATATTGGAAGATGAACAAAAGGGACTTATATGGCAAAATAAATATTTTGGAAGTGTTAGGTTAAATGAAGTGAGAAAAGTTGATGTAAAGGAATTGCCGTAATGAGAACAATTAAAATGAAATTTGTTAATTTTTGGCTGGATTTTGATATTGAAAATGATTATATTTATAAGGCAGTTGAAAAAAACTATGTTGTAGATAGAACTAAAGATGCAGACTACATAATGTGTAGCGTTTTTGGGGAGTGCTATGATTATATAAATTATCCTCAAATTAGAATAATGTATTCAGGAGAAAATTATATTCCGGATTTCAATTTAGTGGATTATGCTGTCAGTAGGTATCCGCTGGAATTAGGAGATAGACATTATTACTTGCCAGGGTGTATTGATGAACAAGGTCATAGCGAAGAACTTCAATATAAGGATAGAAATTATGGAAAGGATATTCTTGAGAAAAAGATATATTTTGCTAATTTTATTGCGGGGCATGAATCTGAATATGGGATAAGAGGTGATTTTTTTAAAAAATTATGTGAATACAAGAGGGTGGAATCTCCTGGAAAATATTTAAATAATATGCCAGAAGGAGAAAACGTTAACTGGAAAAATTCAAGTAAAACAGATTTTCAAAGAAAGTGTAAATTTACGTTGTGTTTTGAAAGTACTTTACACGAGGGGTTTGTCACAGAAAAGATAACCGATGCATTTTATGCTGATACAATACCCGTATATTATGGAAGTTCTACAGTAAAAGATATTTTTAACGAGAAAGCATTTATAAATTGTTCAGATTATGAGTCATTTGAAAAAGTCATTGAAAAAATAATAGAATTAGATAACGATGATGAAAAATATCTTGAAATGTTAAGACAACCAATATTTATTGACCCTATGTATGCAACGAAAAAAATGGAAGGACTTGAAAAGTTTTTTAATAACATATTTGAGCAGCCAATAGAAAAAGCATATAGAAGATCTAGGATATATTTGCCCCAAAAACATGAACAATATTTGAGCGAACTTAAATGCAATAAGGTAGATGCTCATTGCTTGAAAACAGTGAAATTAGTACGTATTGTAGCAAAAAGAATGTTGATAAAAGTAAAACGAAAATTTGAGCCTCGGAGAGTATAAATGGGAGTGAAAGAGAGAGAGTTTTATTTAGATATTTGTAAAGGGATTGGGATTATATTGGTGATATATAATCATTGTTCAATAGGATTCGAAACTAGATTTTTTTCGCTTTTCCATATACCTTTGTTTTTTATTGTATCTGGATTATGTACTGGAAGTGCTGAAAAGAAAGATTATATAAAAAAATATGCACGAGGTTGATTTTTCCTTATTATGTATTTGGAATAATTGATTTTATTATTTATTGTTTGGCTTTGCCATTTACTGCTGATGGAAGAAACAATATGCTTGAACAAATTATATATTTTTTTCTAGGAAGAAGGATTGTTGATTGTTATGCTTTTTCGGGAGCGTTGTGGTTTTTAATTGCATTATTTTCGGATAAAGTTATTTTTTATTACAAATAGTGGCATAGATTAATTATTTGTTGCACTAACTGAAAAGCCTTGGACAGTTTTTAGTGATTATAACAATAAGTCGAGTGACACATATGAATGGATAAAATTATTATCAAAAATAATTGTATTGAGAATCCGTTATATTATTATCTATTTAGAAATGATAGTCTTACAGGAGAAATAGTTTTAATAAAAAGATTGGATGGTATAGAAACATAGTTTGTGACATATTATAGAAAAATGAATGCGATATGGGGCTATTATATGGCTTTTACTTGTTGCGTAATTTCAATTATGATATAATTAATAAGTATTATTTCTTAAAAATAAAAATGATTAAAAGGGATGAAAAATGGCTTTTGACGGAATATACAATAGATATATTAAAAGAATTCTTGATTTTGTAGTGACAGTGATTGCGCTGTTATTTCTATGGCCTTTCTATTTTATCATCAGTATATTAATAGTTATTGAAGATGGTTTTCCTGTTTTTTACAGAGCTAAACGCGGTGGATACAAAGGGAAAACTTTTACTATTTGTAAGTTTCGAACGATGGTAAAAAATGCTGATATAATAGGTGGCGGAACTACCGCTTTGAATGATCCTAGGATTACAAAAATTGGGAACTTTCTTAGAAAAACAAAATTAGATGAAATACCGCAGATTGGACAGGTCCTACTTGGAAAGATGAGTATTATCGGACCGAGACCTGAACTTCTTCAATACGTTGAGCAGTATGAAGGAGAAGAAAAAGATATTCTTCAGGTCAGACCGGGCATTACAGATTTTAGCTCAATAGAATTCATTAATTTGGATGAAATAGTCGGCAGGGAAAATGCTGACGAGATGTACGAAAAGTACGTATTAAAGAGAAAAAACGAATTGCGTGTGAAATATGCACACAGTGTTTCTTTTACAACTGATGTCTATATTCTTTTTAAAACTTTGGCAGCTGTTTTTGATAAAGGACTTGGCTTTATCTTAAAAAAAGAACACAGAGGATGATGGAGAAAAACATGGAATATATTACTTTGAAAAACTCAGAACTGAATGTATCAAGATTATGTATGGGTGGATGTCCCATGGGAAGATATGGATGGGGCACAGTCAATGAGGATGATCTCATTGAAACTGTACATACTGCCTTGGAAAAAGGCGTGACTTTTTTTGATACAGCTGATACTTACGGACTTGGACAATCAGAGCTGACGCTAGGGAAAGCACTTGGAAATCATAGAAAAGAAGTCGCCGTAGCAACAAAGTTCGGCGTGCGCGTAGGTGGAGGAAAGACGGTCTACGATAATAGTCCGGAATGGATTAGAGAAGCTTTGGAAGGAAGTTTGAAGAGGCTAAACACTGATTATATTGATTTGTTTCAGGTTCACTACAGAGATGAAAAGACTCCAATTGATATAGTTGTAGATACTTTAGAAAAAATGAAAGAAAAAGGATATATTCGTTATTACGGATTATCTAATATTCATAAAGATGATATAGCAGAATTACTTCCTTTCAAGGGAAGATTTGTTAGTATGCAGGATGAATATAGTCTTGCATGCAGGAAAAATGAAGAAGATATGTTTGAAATCTCAAAGCAATTGGATGTAACTCCTCTTACATGGGGAAGCCTTGGACAAGGAATATTGACCGGTAAATATACAAAGGACAATATTCACTTTGGAAATGATGACAGACGCTCTAGAGATATATATGTGAATTTCCATGGGGATAAACTTATTAAAAATTTGGCAATCGTGGAGAAGATGAAAAAGATAGCACAAAAATATAATAAGTCTGTTGCGGCAGTAGCTATAAGATATATCCTTGATTACCTTCCAAAATCAGTTGTGTTATGTGGAGTTAAACGTCCGGAGCAGATTGTTGAAAATGTGGAAGGAACCGGATGGAGATTGAGTGAAGAGGATATTAAGATATTGGAAGAGGTATCGAGATGAGGAAAAGGGGAACACCGTTTGAGGAATAGGAAGGATGATGACTATGACAGGAGAACAGTTAGCTTGGAAAATTAGACGACATGGTGTGGAGATGACGCACTTGTCTTGTGGATCACATATAGGCGCCATAATGTCTGTTGCAGATATTATGGGGGTTCTTTATGCAGAGATTTTGAATGTTGATTCAAATAATCCGGAATGGGAAGATAGAGATAGATTTATTTTAGGAAAAGGCCATGCGGGAGCGGCTGTGTATGCAGCCCTTGCTGAACGTGGTTTTTTTGATGTAGAGGAACTGAAGACGCATTACCAGAATGGAAGTCGTTTGTCGGGCCATGTGTCACATCATTTACCGGGAGTAGACTTTTCTACAGGTTCTCTGGGGCATGGACTTCCGGCAGGAGTTGGCATGGCATACGCTGCAAAGAAGGATGGCAAGAAGCACAAGGTATATGTGGTCTTAGGTGATGGAGAATGTGATGAAGGTTCAGTGTGGGAAGCAGCACTTTTTGCAAATCATTTCAGACTGAACAACTTAGTTGCTATCATTGATCACAACCACATGCAGAGTATGGATTTTCAGGAAAACACTCTGGAGATAGAAGACTTTGGAATGAAATGGAAAGCGTTTGGATGGAACGTTATAGAGATAGATGGTAATAACTGTGATGAATTGAGAAGTGCCTTTAAGCAGGCAGAAGAGTATGCGGCAGATGATAACCATAAGCCTACAGTAATTATCGCAAATACTGTAAAGGGATGTGGAGTATCATTCATGCAGAATGATATTCTCTGGCATTATAGATTTCCACATGACGGTTGGGAATACGATCAGGCAGTTACAGAACTGCACAAGATAAAGCCTGAGGGGATAGAAGATATATATACACCGAATGGAATAGAGAATCCTAAGTTCCCAATGGAAAATGATGATGTGGGAAATGATCATACTCTTACTTACACATGGAATACAACTTATCCTGAAAAGATGAGAAGGGTGGAAGCTAAATCAGGAACTGGCGAAAAAGAACATCGTATTTGAGAATAACAGATTTGCTGTGAAATACTTATGAAAGAAGATGAATAACTATGAGAGATACATTTGTAAAGACTTTGGTTGAATTGGCAAAAGAGAATAAGAATATAGAGCTTGTTACAGGTGATCTTGGATTTGGTGTTTTGAAACCATACTGGGAACAGTTGCCGGATCAATTTACCAATGCAGGTATTGCTGAGCAGAATATGACAAGCATGGCTGCCGGAATGGCACTTGAGGGAAAGGTTGTATTTACATATTCCATTGGAAACTTTCCTACATTAAGATGCCTGGAGCAGATTCGTAACGATTGCGCTTATCATCACGCTAACGTAAAGATAGTCTGTGTTGGTGGTGGATTTGTATATGGGGCTCTTGGAATGAGCCATCAGGCAACAGAAGATATTGCTGTGCTTAGAGCTCTTCCGGATGTTGTCGTTATGGCACCGGGAGATTTGGTTGAGGCAATAGAATGTACCAAAGCATTGGTGGATTATGAGGGAACTGCATACTTGAGACTTGGTCGTGGTGGAGAAAAGAGAATTCACGATAAGATAGATAACTTTGAAATCGGGAAAGCCATCAAGGTTAAGGATGGAAAGAAAGTTGTATTATTTTCTACAGGTGCTATCTTTGAGGAAGTAGAGAAGGCTTATGATATTTTAGTTGAAAAAGGATATGAGCCGGCTGTTTATACATTCCCTACAATCAAGCCATTAGATGTGGAATTGATTCAAAAATGCAGCAAGGATTTTGATTTGATTGTTAGCTGTGAAGAACATAATATCGTAGGTGGATTTGGAAGTGCTGTAGCAGAAGTAATGGCTGAGATGAAAGATAAGAAGGCATATTTAATCAGAGCAGGAATCAATGATGAGTATGGCTCGATTGTTGGAAACCAGAAGTATCTGCGCGAACAGTATGGTATTGCAGCAGATAGTATAGTGGAGAAGATAGAGAAAGAGATAGATGGGTAAAAGGTGACCAAATGTTTCAATTTATTGTATGGTTAAGAGCTATAGCTGCTATATTAATAACAAATTCACATTATGCTGGTATTTGGCCTATTTCTAGAATGGCGTTAGGAGGCATGATAGGGAATTGCTTATATTTTTTTGTATCCGGTTTTTGTTTGTATAACATAAAAGAAAAATTTCCAAAGTGGTATGCAAAAAGAATAATTAGAATATATCCGTCGTTGTGGATTGCGTGTATAGGTTTGTTTTGGGTTGGTTTTTTCAGTGCTGATAGTCCTATTGCGTTTTTTCATTGTCTGATTTATCCAACCTGGTATCATTTTATTGCGTCAATAATGATTTTGTATATTGCTTTTTATTTATTTATTTATTGTCATAAAAAGTGGAAGATTGACATTAGAGTAATCATTGCACTGGTTTTTCTTTCTTTTATTGTTTTTTATATGACAGGGTTTGAAAGAAATATACTTCAGATTGAAGATGTAGAACAAAGGTATGTACGTTTTCATTTTATGGAAGTAATGTTAATGGGTGCATTTTTTAGAGAAAGATATGAAACAATCAGCAAAGACAATAAAGTGTTTCTCTGCTTAAATGCTATAGTTTCATTTGTTATGTATAGTGTTTGTAAAGTTGTAATTCCTCGAAATGAAAGTATGTTTAAATATCAAATAATATTTCCGCTTATTATGATATGGATGATATGGTCGATAGGCCTGTTGTTTATAAAACTTGAGAAAACAGAGTGGTTTAAGAAAGTTAATTCCAATATTTGCAAAGGTGTGGCATTTGTTGCATCCATTTCGCTTGAAATATATTTATGTCAAAATGTTATTATTACAAGAAATACTTTTTCTTTTCCAATAAGTTTTATTGTAGTTACAGGAGGGATTTTATTATATGCATGGTTAGTACATTTATTATCTTCTTTTATACAAAGACAAATAAAAAAATTGAGTGAGAAAAGTATATGGATGAAGTGTTAAGAAAAGTTCAAAAAGTACAATATGAAATGTTATGTTTGTTTGATGAGATATGTCGAACGAATCATTTGAAATATTCTTTGTATGCAGGGACAATGTTGGGAGCTATTCGCCATCAAGGATTTATTCCATGGGATGATGATTTGGATGTATGCATGCCAAGAAAAGATTACAATCAATTTATTAAAGCGTGGAATGAAATTAATCCGGATGGGTTTGTTCTTCAAAATAAAAATACAGATAGTGATTTTACTCAATCATTTTCGAAATTAAGAAAAGATAATTCTATTTTTTTTCAAGAAAATGATATTGGAAGAAAATATCATACAGGTATTTATATAGATATATTTCCTGCAGATAGAATACCAATTGGTCATTGTCGAAAAATAATATTTAAAATTCAATCAATGAAATATAATCTATTCATTAGAGAATTTATTCCGCCAAGTGGAAATATCATTGTAAAAGTTATTGCAAAATATTTATTGCTTTTTTATTCTAAAAAACGAAGGGAAAAGTATAGAATACAATTTGAAAAAAAGCTACTTAAGTATGATGATAATTATGCTTTTTCAGTAGTTTTTTTGGAAACGCTTGATTCAATGAGAGTTCAATATCCACCAGGTGTATTGGATAATTACATTGATGTTCAGTTTGAAAGTAAAAAATTTATGTGTGCTGAACAATATGACAGTATTTTAAAATTAAAGTATGGTGATTAT